>OLOZ01001849.1_pt1 | contig 13396 bp, 8 predicted proteins | sample 1673021 | NCBI WGS metagenome assembly OLOZ01 (sample SAMEA3136747, study PRJEB25190) | human gut metagenome | biome: human gut; feature: human-associated habitat; material: faeces | place: Austria | collected 2013
CAAGAATACTATATCAATAATACGATATATTTCTATGTAATTCTTGTATAATATCCTGTGAAAATTGCACTATTTCTACTTTATCTTAAAAAGTACTAGATCGTGTTACTGAAAAATGGACTATGAGCATTAGCAAGCAATTCACCGATACGCATTCCGGTCCCAGTTTTCCATTGCCTCGCTGTATTCGCAACGCACGGTGACCCGATTCTGGCTGTCCAGGGTGCAGGTAAACAGGGTGAGCGGCCACTCTCCGCTCGTCATATCGTCCACACTCCAGGGAGTCAGTGCCTCCGTTACCGCCACATAGTAAGAAAACCGGTTTCCCACAGCATCTGTAAAAAAAACCTCGCTTCCTTCCGGAAGAGTTCTTAATCCCCCAAAATGAGACTGATAATTATGCGCTGCGATTACCAGATCCCCCTTGTAGGCGCTTCCGGAATAACGGCAGGGTGCCAACCTTAAAGAAGAATAACTCCAGCTGCTGATAACCGGAAGTTCCAGATCCAGCGCCGGAATCTCCAGAATTCCTATACACGCCACATCACCCAGACTTTTCAGCGTGTATTCAGGCATATCCATATCCGGGTTCAGAAGATAGTCCGGTGTGTTCTGTTCGTCTTCTTTATCCGAAGCATCAGGACTCTCTGATGCTTTTTTGTTTTCCTGCAAATATTCTGCCAGGATTGCCTCCTCGCTCTCCCGGGCACGGTGTCCGTCCCACAGATTATACACCAGGAGCAGCACTGCTGCTGTCACCAGAATCAGTCCTGCTCCTTTTAAAATATTTCCAATTCGATTCTTTTTCTTATACTGCATCTTTTTATTTCTTTTCATCTTTAGAATTCTGCGTTTTCTTCCCTGCCAGCAGGCAGATCACACCGGCCAGCATAAGAAGAGGAATCGGCCACCAGAGCTGCCCTGTCTGTGGAAGCTTCTGAGAAGAATTTCCACCATTTTCTCCAGACGTTCCCGTTTTATCTGTTGATTCTGATTTATCTTCTGAATCTGCTGTTTTAGTGTTTGTCAGCACAACGGTGTTTCCCTCTCGGCTGCTACTCACGGTATAGCCTGACGGTACTTCTGTTTCCACCACACTCCAGCTCACCTGTGACGAAAGGTTTTCCCAGGTATAGGACCACTGATTTTCCTTTTTCAGGATCTGACTGTCCACAACTGTTGTTGTTCCATTCTGATCTGTTCTCAACAGATCAACCTGCACCGAAGCCGGACGTTCTTTAACCTGATCCTGTTTCCATACCTTCAACACATGAATCTTTGTCTGGGAAGCTTCTGTATTATCCATTTTCTCCTCGTCATACTTCAGATTTACCTTTATATGGAGCGGATCTTTCTGCGAAGCATCCGGAAGTGCGATCAGCGAAACAGGCGGAACAGATATCTTTGCCTTCCCCTTCTCCTGCACCTCAATCTCCTGTCCTTTTACCAGATAAAGCCCCCTTGAAAGATTCTCAAAGCATACCGTTTTGTCACTTCCTGATTTTAACTCTGCATCTGCCTGGATTCCGTCACGTTCCGCATAATCCGCAAGCGTACGCGCTGTTCCTCTCCATTCATCTGATTCCAGGGAAACCCGATAATTCTGAAATTTTTCTGTCAGTGCAAAACCACCTGTATCTTTGTAGTCTGCCACACGATACAGCGAAAACTCCAGACCCTCGGCCGGACATCCAAGAGAAATACTTCCCTTTGTCTGTTCTGCTTCCGCCGCAGCCAGAACCGGTGTGTTCATCAGCATCCCGGAAAAAACAGCGGCAAAAGCCAGCATGCATATCATTCTCTTTATTCGACTGTAACAGCTCTGCCTGTATTGGTACTTCATCTTCTTCTCCCACTGGTTTGTTTTGTTCTGATTCGTTTTGCTCTGGTTTGTATGGTTACTTTTTTTATTCTTTTTTTACTTCTGTTTTTACTTTTCTTTTTTCTTTTTGGAACGCGCTCCGACACGTCCACTGCAATAAAACTGATGATAAGAAGCGGAATTCCAATGCCTACTGCAACAAGCACAGTACTCACCTTTGCGGCATCCGATGTAATCCTCGAATTATCTCCCGACCGGTTTGCGATCCTGTGACCGCGCACCAGCAGTCTCTCTGTGTTGATTCCATAAGGCGTACAGGTAAGAAGCGTACACAGATCCTCGCCTTCCTCAATGTTCAGAAGTCCATAATCTATTGGTTCTACGATATGAATCTGGTCGACTTCATATGTAAATACCTGATCATAAATATGAAGCAGAAAAATATCACCCTTCTGCAGCCTGTCAAGATCCGTAAAAAGCTTTGCGCTCGGAAGTCCCCTGTGCCCGGAGAAAACACAGTGCGTTCCACTACCTCCAACCGGCAGGCTGGACCCTTCCATATGGCCGACTCCCACCTGTAAAACCGAAGCATCCACTGTGTGATAAAGGGCAAGCTTACAGTCTATTTCCGGTATGGTGATATACCCCATCATTCCGGTTCCGTCTATATCCAAGAGACTCTTATACCACTCATCCTGCTCCTCCGTCGGAGTAAAACGGCCTGGATCTGAAATCAGCGTTTCATTATATTTTTCCGCCTGCTCAAATGCCTGCTTCTTTTCCTGCTCATCCATCTTTTCAATCCGGTCCGAATACTCTGCAACCGCCTGCGTCTGATGCTTGGAATTCCAATAGTTACTGACTGTCGGATACAGCAGCAAGGACAAACCTGTAAGAAAGACCAGCACCGTGGTAATTGTTGAAACATGCTTTCTCATCTTACAATCCTCTCCTTGCTGCTGCACAGGGAATGCCCATTCCCCGCACAGCGAAATTACTTTAACTATTTTTCATTCGTTGCTTTGTGATCAGTACCACACCGGATACAAGTGCAAGAACTGCACCCAGGAAGTAGATCAGAGATGTACCATTTCCACCTGTGGTTGGGAGGATGGTACCGGTGTTGTTCTGGACTTTGACTTCATCTACAGTTTCTGAGCCAACAGTGATAGTTCCTTTTTCAGCAATGACTACTGTTATTGGGGCAGACAGTTTATTATAGCCGGCTGGCTGCTGTGTCTCTGTGAGATAGTATGTATCAGCATCAAGACCTTTGATTGTGAATTTACCGGAAGATGGAGTGGTTACTATTGTCACTCCTGTTTCACCAGTCTTTGCTACACGGTAGGTAGCTTCTGTTGCATTCTCTTCTGAAGTCTCTACCAGATTAATTGGGGTTGTTCCATCAGTATTCTTACTTAATGTGAAGATTGCACCTGCAAGTGCTTTTTCCTTACTATCTTTTGTTGTGTATTTGAATACTGGAAGTTCAAAGGTTTTTGTAGTTGTCGTATCATGATTTGTTTCATTGTTTTCTCCATACTTCAGCCATGTTTCATTCTTATATTCCGTTTTAGGCACTGCATTATCATCCAGAGTTGCGGAATAGGTAACAATAATCTGGTCGTTGGCTGCAAGTGTGTCACAGAATTCCTGAGTAAATTCAACATGGAAAGTACAAGGATTTGGACTTTCTAATCCGCTATTCTTCACTTCATACTTAGAAGCATCTACTACACTTTCTGTTGTTTCACCATATTTCTTTAATTTCACCTGCACCGAGTTTATACCAAATGTCAATTCTGCATCCATCTTATCATGGAGTACATAGTTCTGTGCACCTGACTGTGCTGTAATTGTAGTCTGAAAATTTACAGTCTGTCCGATGTCAGCTGTGTTATTGTCACCCCAGACACTTGTAGAATCTTCCTGAACTTTCTTTTCTACTGAAGGAACACCATTCTTTTCCTGGATTGTCACTGTTGGATTGGTCGTAGTAAGTGAACAAAGTGTACCAGCACTAGAATCCACAACATAGTAACCAAGTGAAATACCCTCAAACTTTACTGTATTACTCTCAGCTTTAATTGGTGTATACCCAACTACAATAGAATTTTTCGTATCTTTTGCATACGCCAATGCCTTCTTAGCAAATTCTTTTTTACAAGTATCATTATCGTTTACTTTCGTGTTCCATGTTACATATCCACTAGCATCTTCTACTAAATAGTTTTCATTATCACTTGTTTTCGTATTCTTAATAAAATCACCCCAGTTATCTTCTGCTTTATAAGCATAATTTCCTGTAGTGCCTGTTACACTAAAGCTCTCCAATTTCAAAATTCGATAAATCGTATATGTCTGTCCCACTATTGCATTATCAATGGTTATCGTTCCTGTAGTATTATTGTACGCTCCACTTGTCGTTGTTCCTTCTGCGCTTACCACGCTAGCCATTCCCAATACCATCATAACAGAGAGCATAATGGCGGCTATTTTCTTAATCAGTTTCATCTTCCTTCTCCTTTGTATTACCTGTTGTTACAGGCTCTTCTTTTTATATTGATCAGCATCTGCAGTCCGGCGAAGAATATTAATACCGCTCCTGCAAGCCTGAAAATAAGGGGACCATAACTGCCTGTAGAAGGCAATTCTTTCACACGGATCTGGTTGGTAACCGTCACCGTGTCTCCACTGACTGCGCTGTTTCCCCCTGTTGTTGCACCTGCAGTCTTTGGATTCTCATACGATGTGAAGTATTCCATTTTATTTACAGTCGCAACTGTGGTGGAATCTTTAATCGGATTTCCATTATCATCAAGTTCAAAAACATAATATGTCTTTGTCTGATTCTGATTATCTGTCAGATCGAGATTCGTGAATTTTGCTGTCTTGGAGCCTGTCTCTGCTGCATTATATGTAATGGTAATCGTCTGAAGCGGTGTTGTGGTTGATGTAGTTCCGTCTTGATTTGTTGAGTTTGTCGTGTTTGTTCCATCTGCATTCTCATACAGTCCAAACGTATATGTTCCACTCACCGGACTTGAATCACGACCACCAACATCCTTAAACTTCTTCACCACTGTGATCTCACCCTTGTGGTTATAGACAGTCAGTTCATAGGTCGACTTATAATTCTTATGAATTTTAGAATCACTTATACAAGCATTCACATAATCCGAATAATCTGCGGCATTTTCTTCTTTCCGCGGAACCATAATATAGATTGGTTCACTGTTTACTGCATATCCCGACGGTGCCTTTGTCTCTGTCACTTTATAGATAGTATTGTAATTCATTGCAGAATCTGTTGAACTTCCTGATCCAAAGGAAATTTCCCCTGTATCATTTGTCGTTCCATTCCACTCCTTACCTGATACATCTGTAATTGTGCCATCTGATTCTCTTTTGCACTCGATTATCTTAAATTCAGCTCCCTTCAATAAAAAAGACAGATTGTTCTGATCTTTCTTAATAATCTTTAATGTTATATTATCTCCTGCTGATACGGTTCCACCTGCGGCATAGGAATAATTCTCCTCTTTCACACTGTCTCCACCAGCCGGAGAATATTTTTCCCAGTATGCATCATTCGAGAAACTTACTGTCTGTCCCGGTGGTGCGTCTACCGTCGCATCATAAGTGATCTTAACCGGCACATTACATGGAATTGCTATTTTCAGCATATTAGCTGTTGCATCAAAAGAAGCTGTATAGACAACATCTGCATTCGTCTTTGAGTTAATCACTTTAATCGATCCCGTATCCAGAATCAACGAGGAACTCAGCTTATCAACTAACGTCAGTGTCGTACCGTTCTCCGCAGGAAGTTTCTCGCCAAGTGGATTTGCTTCGATTGTAAATGTTATTTTTTCGCTTCTCTTGCCGGTTATCTGTTTGTCCAGTTTCTTCTGCGATTCTATGGTTGCCGGAGCAGTCGCTGTATTAATCTTCTGTCCAGCTGCTGTCTGAAGTGTAACCTGGTTTGTAAATGTCTTTGTTTCTCCTCCAAGCAGCACATCTGGGTCTGTCACCCTACACACAACCTGAACGTCAACAGAATAATCGTCTCTCAATTTCCCTGCTGTGAAATCCCCCAGTTCGATCAACGCCTGATTGTCCTTGACATAATAGATTGTTGTCTTTTCGGATCCATTATCTGTACCTGCCGTAATGGTTTTTTCTTCCCATCCGGCCGACTGGAGTTCCAGAATTTTCTTTGAGGACATTGCACCAAAGTCCTGTTTTTCTCCAACCCATTTAATTCGCATATATGCCAGTTCCATACCATTCGGTATCGTCTCCAACACTCGATAGCTTCCTGACAGTTCTCCTGCATAATTCACCTTAAATGCCCAGGCCGCATACTGTCCTGCACCCGGCAGTGCAGTCGTAACAATCCTGCTATTATTTCCCTGATCTGCACCGTCGTTCTTGCTGGTTACTGTTGTTCCATCATAGGTAAATGTCTGCCCAAGCTCCTTCAGGATGTCTGCGCCTTTATAAAGAGTCTTATTTGCATTACTCTTTTGAACCCAGTCTGTACCATTCTCACAGGTATCTATACTATTTCCAAATTTAAAAGCATCTCTGTATGCTGCCGGTAATTCTCTGGGTTCTGTCCTTATAATAAAATAAAGTTTATTATTTTCAAGAGTGATCCGCTCCTTTGCCTGTACTGTCAGTTCACTGTAATTATCAGTGCCCTCAAAGTTTTTGCTTTTTCCCAACACTGGTGCTGTAAACTTATCCTTAGCATCAGTAAGGCCTCCACTTGCCTTAAGTTCTTCCAGACTACTGTATCCGGTGATCATCTTTCCCCCTGGCAATGTTCCAATATAGATTCCTTCCAGTGAATCTGAATGCAGATAAGAATCTTTCAGATCATTTCCATTTAAGATGGCATCCCGGAAACCTGTACCCTGCAAAATTGCCGTTCCTGATACTTCGATCACCCAGTAGAGTTTTCCATTTTGCCAGGTTGTCGCGTCCGTTTTTGGTTCCTCATAATACCAAGCTTCTTTCTTGACATTCATTTTGAAAGAACCGGAGACTGTTACCTCTCCCTGAGAAGATATTCCGTCAAGTGGCAAGCTATTTTGTCCTCTTATCGCATTTCCTGACAATGAGAATGTATTAGTGACCTTTACCTCGCCAAAATTGCTGTCTGCCGGCCTTGCATAGTAGGTAAATTTATATGCATAATTTACACCTGTCCAGCCAAGATCCGATGGTTTCAGGGTAAATGATCTTAAGCCGTCAATCTTTACCCATTTTGTGTCTTTTACATCATATATCTTCGTAGTTGCATTGTACTCACAGGCTTCTACTTTTGCATATCCGATATAGTTCATCTTATCCGAACTCAGTGTGTCCGTCATCGACACCTCTGTCGCATCCCAGTCACCCAGTGTCTGATTGACATCTACGGTATATGGATAGCTTCCGGCAGGGACGGTAAAAGAAATGTCTGTTTGAGAATTAATTTTTTCCGGTTTGATAGACGACTTGTATTCATACTTGTCACCACTCATCGAAATCGTCTGATCTGACGTGGTTCCGGTTCCGACTACTTTCTTATCCCATGTGTAGTTACCGACTGTTTCATTGGCATAAACTCTATCCAGCCCATAATTCCACTTCTTAGATGCATTCGATGTATTTACATAATATCGGTTTTTCACTTCTACACGGTCTGACTTCATTACCGCCAGTGCTTCCGGTTTCACAGTCACTGTGTAAGTTGCATAATAAGAATCACCTGAATTTACGGTTATCGGTTTACCATCTGCTCCTGTGATCTTAAATCGAGTTGGATTCCCCTTCAAATCGTCCCAGGGTATTACATAGACATCATCACCACTTGCCCAGCTTACAGTGTAAGCTTCTGAAGATAATTCTGTTTCATTCTTAAATAATCTTACCGAATCACGATCGTAACTGATATATGGAAGTGCTCTTGAATCTGTATGAATATTATCCGACTGATCATCCAGATAATCCAGAAACTCAAAATTCTTCAGTGAATAGTTGCTTGTCAGATCAAAGTAAATCTTATATTTTACTTTATAAGATCCGTCTTTGTTCCGTACAATATCATCCGCACGCTTCTTCCACATATTATAACCAATAGTTGGTGTAAACGTCTTCTCAGCATAAGTTCTCTTATAAGTCCTGGAATACACATCTGCTTTATTTCTAATATTCTTACCGTTTAAAGGTACCTTATCCTTCAACTTCACATAATATGTAAGTGTGCGAATCTCACCTGCCGCCATGTTGCCAATTCCCCAGACCATACTTCCCGACTCATTAGTGCGGATTGTTCCATGGTTCTTATCTTGTTCAATCGTCTCATATGGTTTCTGCCCATTCTGATCAGCAGTAAGAGTTTGGGCTGTCGTACTAACTCCTGCATAAGAATCCACACAATCTGAACTGCTCTCGATCGTATCAACCACCGAAACATCCGGGCATTCATCTTCCCCGGCTGTCACGGTGATTGTATAAGCAAGGTAATCTCCATTCGCTGTGGATATCACCTGAGAGTTGGTACATGTTTTATCAACACTTATCTGTCCATACTTCGCAACGGCATCAGGTTCAAAATTCAAATGATAGGTCTTATTTCCTGCTGCCACGGTTGTCTTACCATCTGTCTTTGGCACCTGACTCAGGTTCACATCGCCCTGTGCATAAAAATTTCCGTTAATTGTGGATCGGTTATTATTACTGAGATCCTCAAGATAACTTTTCTCAAAGGAAACAATTATTTTCCCACCCTGACTCGTAACTGTTCCTGCCTTCTTCTGATTCTCATCAAAAATCGCACCTTCCGTTGTCACATTACGCAATATCTTCGGAAGATTATAGGTCAGTTTATAATTATAATTAGCTATCAGATTCTGTATCTGTATCTTCTCATACTCAACCTGCAGCTTAATCTTTGCATTTGCCGGTATTACGGTCGCATTATCTGTCGTACTGAATTCCTGCCAGTTCTCACTACCAGGCAGTTTATAGAACAACGTAACATCCTTAAGTCTGCTGCTATTCTCTGTTGCACTCAGATCAAATCCGTCTGCTGCACCTGCCTCTGGTATCACTGTCTCGTCTGCTGCCGCTACAATGGCATCTTCTTCTCCTGAGGCAAAATCGACGTCCATCTCCTCTTCCGGGTCTTCGGTAATCTCGACATTATCGACGTCATCGGTTTCCTCTTCGATTGGCTCGCATGATACAAAGTCTATATCCTCTGAATCATCACTGGGGATGGTACTTTGGACGGTGTTTTCGTTCGCTTCCTGTATCGGTGTTTGTTCTTCCTGTATCGCGCTCTGTTCCTCTTCACACGTTGTCTTCTTTTCCAGCGTTATTGCCGGAAGAATCAGTACATATATTGTACAGAAAACAACTATACATGAAAGACACAGCATTATTCGTTTCCAACGTTTCTGCCGTGCCTTGTCCCTTAAGATTCTTCTGATATAATCTGTTCCCTTATTTTGCACAGTTCCACCTACTCTTTTTCTGGTGTATCTGATGCCTTTCTTTTCCGTCTTTTCCTTCGATACTTTTTTTATATAATACGGACATTCCTTGTCCAGGTTTTACGATCTGTTAATTCTGTCTCATACTTCCTGCCACATTCAATGGCCAGATCCGAAATACGATCTGCCCTTCAATCTGATCCTCTGAGACATCTCCTATGGACGCAGTTCTTGAATCGACCGACGTAGCTCTGTTGTCTCCCATAAAGAACCAGTGTGATTCTGCCACCTGATGCGGAAGCTCAATATCACAGTTCCCAAATGACACTTCTTTAAGATATGGTTCATCAAGTGTCTGACCGTCAACCGTTACCACTCCGCTCGCATCAATGTCGACCCACTGTCCTGGGCCTGCGATCACTCGTTTGACCAGAAGCTTGTTGCCCTGCCAGAATGCAACAATATCTCCGGTTTTCAGATGTTTGTTCTTTACTGAGATTACGATCTGCCCCCGCTCCAGAGTCGGTGACATGGAAGAACCATAGATCTGCAGGACCGGCATCCACAAGGTCGCCACAAGCACGGAGATCGCTGCCACAACGATCAGCACTGCAGCTGTACCGCGGAAGGTCTGGCGATAAGCCGCGCGACGATTTAATCTTTTTTGTTCTTTCTCAGCTTCTTCTATCGTCGGAGCTTCTTTTGAAGGATTTGGCCTTCTCATATCACAGATCAGATCGATCAGTTCTTTTCTGCTTAAATGCCTAAGGTCATTTTTTCTCTTTTTGTTCTTTTTGTTATTTTTCATACTCTAACTCCGGGAGCTTTTAAACTGCCCACGTTAATATTACAATTACTCATAAACACATATGATAGAATTATAAGTAATTTGGCATATCGTGTCAATTCAATAAAATATGAACTTTGGTCAATCTCTTATGGTATGAAAAAGACCGAAAAAGCTTATTTTCTGAAGCTTCTCGGTCTTTTTTATTATATTCAGTCTTACAATCTATATTCTGTCGCTTTTATTGCTTCTCTATTATTCTACATTCTTTGTTGCAACAATAAATGTCTGTTTTTCATCATTCCGCTGACATTCAGATTTTCAATACATATAAATCTTGGTTTTCGATTTACGATCTCAGATATGGTCTGATTCAAATAGTTTTTACGGATATTTGTTAATCTGTGATTTCGTTTTAATAAAAGTTTTTCCTTTTTGATTACATTATTTGAAATACTCAATAACCATGCATATTCATCAGAATGTCTAAGCTTTGTAAATTCTTTTCTGAGTTCTGCATCTAAAATGAATTTTCCGCCTTTTTTATAGTTTTCTATTTTCTTTGTAAAAGCCCAGTTATAGGCAAATCTTGAAACACCGGCGTACTGAAACAACTTAGTTTTCTGCACGTTATTTGGTATCAACATTATTTTTATGGCTTTTACCATCTGCTTCATAAAAAAACTGCTCACCCTCTCACTCCTTGCAATTTCAAAAATAAAAAAGAGCGCATTCTATAACAGCCTTTCGACTGATATGAATTCGCTCTTCTCTCACAGCTTCACTTTCCAATTACTTGTTTAACGTGTGTTTACTATAACATGTTGCACAAATTATTGCAAGTAATTTTCATAAAAATATACTTTTTATACAAAGTATACATTTTACCTATTTGTGTTATGTATATTTTTCTTCTTTCTGGACTTGCGGACGATCTTTCGAATCAGGGATACCACAAGAACAATTATTATAATAATGATCAGGCCGATACATACTATGATTGCGGTAAATTTATTCGGTTTTTTCACCAGATCAAGTATATTTTTGCTGTCATCCACAACCTTACGATCATGGGTTGTCGCATAGTATTCAGATACATTTGCAATGCCGTCTCCATCTGCATCATCAAAAGACTGCATATATCTTGCAATCGCATCCCATGCTTTCAGCTCCTTATTGCCTTCCATGACTGCATGATCTTCCAGATTTTCAATTGGATTTCCGTCTTTATCCTTTGGCTCAAGAGACAGAAGTCCGTAAGACATTTTCATTACAGAACCTAACATCTGTCCGGTGTACAGATCTGTTACAACATGATACAGCTTATCATCCTCAATCTCTGTCCTTTCTCCATCTTCTCTGGTCAGATAGCAGTCTGTCACTTTATTCAGGATCATTCGATGCGGGTTGTATGTAAAATTCAGGCCACTGCAGTATAATCTTGCAGTCGTCATAAAATCAGAAATGGAGGCGTCCACTTCAGCCACCAGCTTCAGTTCTTTTCCTGTCAGGTATGCGTTGATCAGAGGATATCCGGCTACTCCGTCTTTGCCAATTCCAAGTGAAAATGAATTGTATACATCTTCTACGGTAATATCACCCTTTGTATACGTGTCACGTACAGTCCCACTCGGTACAACCGCTACATCTACCGGGTCTCCATCATAATACTCTGAATTTTCCACAGCATATACGTAGGCATCTGCCATGATATCCCCAAGATTCAGTTCTTTATGCTCTGTGCCCATTTCCTCCAGGCTGTTAAATTCCACATCGTTCTGCGCAAGAACTTCTTTTCTTGTGTAACCAAAGTCTGCAAGGTAATTCGTATCCACCGTATCCATCAATGCGTCGATGCGCTCCTGTGTTGCCTTGTCGGCTTTTACATCCTCAGATACAGGAATCAGCTCATAAGCGCTCAGATTCCAGCGTCCGTCGGAATTCTGCGTCATCGAAAGAGAGCCAAGATTTCTTCCGTATTCACCACAGGACACGATGTATGTGTTACCGTGCCGGATTGCCTTCTGCAGCTCTGAATGTGTATGTCCACTGATGATCAGATCAAGATCCGGAACCGCCTTGGCAAGGAGTTCGTCCTCAGACTTGCTTTCATCTTCCCAGGTTCCACCATGAGAAACACAGGCGATCATGTCTGCTTCTTCGTTTTTCTTGATTTCTTCTACTGTTTTCTTAACGGCCTCAACAGGATCCTTGAAAGATAATTCACAGGTTGGTGCGCATTCCAGGGCATCTTTTCCGAAGACACCTACAACGGCGATCTTTACGTCACCTTTCTGTACCATTACATAGTCCTTCACACCATATGTTTCAAACGCTGACTGTATCTGTTTCTGACCGTCGTTTAGCCCAGCCTTTTCCATGCTGTCCCAATCCACATTGCACACTACGATCTCAGGCAGTGTCTCTCCGGAGCTTTTGGCTGCCTTAAGCATGTTGGCAAGCCCCTGGGATCGATAGTCGAATTCATGATTGCCAAATGTAGTCACATCATATCCAAGATATCCAAGCATTCTAAGCTCCGCTGCCTCAGTATCATATACCGTCTGGATCAGCGTTCCCATTGAAAAATCACCGCCATCCAGTATGAGTGTATCTGGATCTTCTTTCTTTTTTTCATTAATCAGTGTCTTTATTTTTGCAAATCCGCCGACTTCTTTTTGTTCTCCATTTATGATCGTGGAAAAGCTGTCCAGGTGGGAATGCGTGTCATGAGTAAACAAGACATCTATCTGTTTTGTATCATCTGCCGCCTTCACCGTAACAGCCTGTGCAAGCGGCATAAGCATTGCAATGGTAAGCACGACCGACAAAATACTTTTCCGTAATATCATAGATTTCACCCTTTCATCCATAACTTTCTGATATGATTTGAGTATACGTGATTGCCACCATGTTTGTCACGTATAATTGCGTTAGAATAAGACAAAGAAATCCTGTACAGAAACAGTTTTACTGCAGCCGTACAGGATTCTTCTAAATTCTTTTATTCTCTTTATTTTGCTCTTGCCATTGCTTCCTGATAATCTCTTGTGTCTGTGAAGATTTCTTCTTTCCACGGATTCTTTTTCTGAGCTTTCGCACGTTTCAGAATGTATGCAAAAATAAATACATTTAAGGCCCTAAATGCGTAGGTTGGTGCTTTGTTGCGATATGCTCCACGGTTACGGTGTATTGTTCATATTCTGTTTTCGGGAATCTTTATGAAATCTTCAAAATTGCCCGGTATGCTATCCGTAAAATCAAAGAAAGGACTTGATTATATGGATATGATTTTGA
>OLOZ01001858.1_pt1 | contig 13366 bp, 10 predicted proteins | sample 1673021 | NCBI WGS metagenome assembly OLOZ01 (sample SAMEA3136747, study PRJEB25190) | human gut metagenome | biome: human gut; feature: human-associated habitat; material: faeces | place: Austria | collected 2013
TGGAGCCCTCCGAAGCCGTGAAGCTGCGCGGGAAGGCGCCCATCATGTCGTAGCTGCCGAACTCGGCGTTGGCGATTTTGCCGCCATGGCGCAGGAGGGCCATCTCCACATCGGCGGTATTGTCGAGCACGTTGTTCGTTGTCGCCGAGGTGGAGTTCCAACCGTAGAACTGGGTGCAGCCGCCCGTGGCCGACAGCGTCACCTTCGCGCGGTAAACACGGTACTCGCCCGTGGGCAGGTGCAGGCCCACGGCGCCCAGGCAGCGGCCGTCCTCGATGATGAGGTCGGTGATCATCGTGCGGTCGTGAACCGTGACGTAGTCCTTGGAGCGGAAATAATCGGACCAGTGACGCGTCATGGAATGCTCGAAACCGCGCGTCGTCGGGAAATCGTAGATATAGAAAGGAGTTCCGTCCTCGTTGCGTGCCGAAAGGATCTCGCCCCAGTTAGCGACGACCACATCGGGATTCAGCTCGACCTCGTTCTGGACGCCCGTCTTGCGGTAGAGGCTATCGTTACGAATTTTCGTAGCAACGGGCACCTCCTCCTCGGTCTCATAATAAGCGCCGGGAACCCACGTTTGCATGATGTCGAAGCTCATGCCGAAAGCGCCTCCGAAGCCATAGGGCGCTTTATCGATCACCAACATATTCTTGCCAGCCTTGCAAGCTTCCTGCATAGCGAAACTGGCACCGAAGCCGCCGCCAATGAGGAGGATGTCGGTGTCGTAGACCGCGTAGGGCACCGATGCGGCCACCGTCTCGTTCTCTCCGCCCGTCTGGGCCATCTCGGTCGGGTTCTGCGGCGCGCAGCCGGCCAGCATGCCGCCCGTCAGCGCCGCCGCGCCCGCAGTCAGGCCGCCCAGCTTGAAAAACGAGCGCCGGTCCATGCTGCGAGGCGTGTTCTCCCCTTGCTTGCTTCCCATCCCTCTTTCTCCTTTCGATCGGGATCAGACAGGCCGAAGAATACGGAGGAAACGGAAGCGTGGCAAAAGTTGCGCCGCTAGAGCAACTGTTGACGAGACGACACCGAAGCGCGCGGCGAACCGTTGAGCGTTTGGAGCATATCCCCGAAACGCCGCAGCCGACGTATCATGGACGATACGCAAAAAAGGAGGGGCGATGGACAACGAGAGAGACGATTGGGCGCAAGCCTCGGAGACAGTCCTAATTTTCGACCAATGGATGCGCGCCATCGTCGGCACGCTTCGGGCCGAGCGCGGCGCCACCATCAACCAGTTCTGGCTACTGCTGCTCATCAGCGAACGCCCCCAGCAGTCCGCGGCGACGGCCGCCGCGACGCTCGGGCTCAACTATACCACGGTGGCCGCCTGCGCCGCTCAGCTCGTGCGGAAGGGAGCCCTTGAGAAGCGAACCTGCGACGATGACAACCGATACTCCCCTCTCGCCATAACACCCGCCGGCCAACGGCTCCTCGCGTCCCTCGACCAAAGTCTGATAACCGCGGCCAAAAGCGCCCTGGACCCCCTCCAGGACAACGAGCGGACACAGGCCCTGCAGCTTTTCTTCGAAGCCTGCGTGCGGCTCAACAAGAAGCGGATGATGGGCGATCTGGTGCGCGGGGACAGCGCCTTCATCATCGCCTGCCAGCAAACGGCCCTCGATTTCAGCCGTCTGTGCCGTAAGCAGCACCTGAGCGCCACCCAGGGCCATCTGCTTTTGGCCTTGGGAAGCAGCGGGCGCACGGCGGCCAAAGAGCTGCGACGCCACCTCTGCCTAGACGCCCCCACCTTCTCGCGAGCGCTCTCGCGCCTCACGGACGCGGGCCTCGTCACCCGCATCGCCTGCGCCAGCAAACGGGAGATCGAAATCGCGCTCACCTCGCAGGGCCTCGCCTGCGCCACAGACATCGCCGAGGAGACCACCAAGATGCTGGAGGCACTGCTCGGGGACGGTCTTCGCAGCCCCATGGGCATTCGCACCATCGCCGCCCTTCGCGCGTCGCTGGAGGAACGGCTCTAACGGCCCTTGCGGATGCCGCCTTTGCGGCCGTTGGCCTTCGGGGGCTTGCCGGCTCGCTGGGGTTTCGAAGCGGCACCTACCGCACCTCTGCTCCGTTCAGACGAGACACGTCCTTTGGCGTTCTTTCCCTTGCCGAACGAACCGCGCTCTTTAGCGCCCCTCCCCTTTCCTTTCGGGGCGCCGCCGTCCGCATCGCGCTTCTTGGGGCGCTTGGGACGGATGAGGCACTGCTCGTCCCAGCCGATGAGGTCGGTCCGCCCGGCCTTCACGAGCGCCTCGCGCACCAGATCGTAGTTGGCGGGGTTGCGGTACTGGATGAGCGCCCGTTGCAGGGCCTTCTCATGCGGGGTCTTCGGCACGTAAATGGGTTCCATGGTGAGCGGATCGAGGCCCGTGTAGTACATGCACGTGGAAATCGTCGAGGGCGTGGGGTAGAAATCCTGCACTTGCTCGGGGTTGAAGCCCATGTCGCGCACGTACTCGGCCAACTCGATGGCCTCGGCCAACGTGCTGCCCGGATGCGACGACATGAGATAGGGCACGACGAACTGCTTCTTGCCCGTCTCCCGATTGATTTCCTCGAAAGCGTCGCAAAACGCGTCGTAGACGGCCCGAGGCGGCTTGCCCATGGCGGCGAGCACCGTGTCGGACACGTGCTCGGGCGCCACGCGCAGCTGGCCGGATACGTGGTGCTCGACCAGCTCGCGCAGAAACGTGCGGTCGGGATCGGGGTCGGCCATGACGTAGTCGAAGCGGATGCCCGAGCGCACGAACACCTTCTTCACGCCGGGCAGCTTCCGCAGCTTGCGCAGAAGACCCGTGTAGTCGCGATGATCGGCCTTCATCGCCGGGCAGGGCTTCGTGCCCAAACAGCGACGGTCTGTGCAGGCGCCCCGCGTGCGCTGCTTGGCGCAGGCCGGCCCGCGGAAGTTGGCCGTGGGGCCGCCCACGTCGTGGATGTAGCCCTTGAACTCGGGATCGGCCGTCATGGCGCGGGCCTCGTCGAGCAGCGACTCGTGGGAGCGGCCCGTGACGATGCGCCCCTGGTGGAAGGTGAGCGCGCAGAAGGCGCACTCGCCGAAGCAGCCGCGGCAGGAAGTGAGTGAGAACTTCACCTCGGAAAGCGCCGGCACACCGCCGGCCTCGTCGTAGGAAGGATGCCACGTGCGCGCATAGGGCAGGCGATAGACGGCGTCCATCTCGTTTTGGGTCAGCGGCGCAGCCGGCGGGTTCTGCACGACATACACGCCATGGGGGTAGGCCTCCACCAAGCGACTGCCACACACCGGGTCGCTCGCGCGGTACTGGGTGGCGAAGCTCTCCGCGAAGGCGCGCTTGTCGCCCGAAACCTCTTCCCAACTGGGCAACATCTCGTAGTCGACCACGTGTTCCAGCGAACGGGTGCGAAACACCGTGCCATCGATGAAGGTGAGGTCGCTCACGGAAAGGCCCGCGGCGAGGGCATCGGCAATCTCGACGATAGAGCGCTCCCCCATGCCGTAGGAGATGAGGTCGGCCCCGGAATCAAGCAAGATGGAGCGCTTGAGAGAATCGGACCAATAGTCGTAATGGGCGAGCCGGCGCAAACTCGCCTCGATGCCGCCCAAAATGATGGGCGTTTCCTTGAAGGTGCGGCGAATGAGGTTCGAATAGACCACGGCCGCGTGGTTGGGGCGCGCGCCGCCCTTGCCGCCCGGCGTGTAGGCGTCGTCGTGGCGGCGCTTCTTGTTCACCGTGTAGTGGTTCACCATGGAGTCCATGTTGCCCGCCGACACGAGAAATCCCAGCCGCGGCTCGCCGAACACCGCGATGCTTTCCGGGTCGTTCCAATCGGGCTGGGCGATGAAGCCCACCTTGTAGCCATGGGATTCCAGCACCCGCGTGATGATGGCGCTCCCGAAGGAGGGATGATCCACGTAGGCGTCGCCGGAGACGTAGACGAAGTCGAGCTGCCCCCAGCCGCGCGTATCGGCCTCGGCCCGCGTGGTAGGCAGGAACGCCGAAGCCGGCACCGCGGGGCGCGGAGCCGGCTTCGAGGCATGCTTCTGCTGGTTTTTGCGAGCCAAGCTACTCGGCCTTGGAAGCGTCGGCGGCAGGAGAGGCGGGAGCGTCGGCTACGGTGATCTTCGCCTGGGAGGCCACGAAGCGGGCGGCCTTCAGGCGCTCGGCCGTCTCGCGCAGAGCGAAGCCGCGACCCGAGTCCTCCAGCTGCTGGCGCATCATCTTGGGATTGCCCTGGGGATTCATGCCCAGGCAGGCATCCTCCAGATCCTTGTCGGTCAGCGTCAAGCGCTCGTGGCGGTACACCGCGTCCAGGCAGAAGCCCTGCACCAGCACCTCGCGGGTCTGCATCATGAGCATCATGCCGAACTGCTGCTCGCCGCCGTTTTGGGCCACGAACTGCTCCCAGGTCATGCCGGCCTGCTGAAGCTCCATGCGCAGGTTCTGCATGAGCTGGTCGCGCGTGGCCTCGTAGATCTCATCGGCGATGCGGCCCTCGAAGCGGCGCGTGAGCTGGCCCACGGCCATCTGCTGCACGTAGCCCTCGTAGGCCTCGCGCTGCTGGGCCTCGAAGACGCGGCGCATATCGGCGACGAGCGCCTCGCGGCTCGCGAACATGGGCATGTTCGCCTTCACCCAAGCATCGTCGATGACCGGCACGACCTCCTGCTGAATCTCCTTCACGGTCACCGTGCAGGAGATGGGCTTGTTCACCACTTCCCCGTTCTCGGTGCCCAAGGGGGCCTCGAAGGTGAACTCCTTGGTCTGGCCCGGCTCCATACCGACAAGCGCCTCATCGAATCCCTCGGGCATGTAGCCCCGGCCCATGAGGTAGGTGCGGTCCTCGCAAGTGAGCGCCTTGATCTCCTCGCCGTCGTCGAAGCACTTCATAGCGATGGAGCAGGCGTCCCCCGCCGTAAGCGGCTTGGCATCGGCCACCACGTAGGTGACGGAGTTCTTGGCGATCTCCTCCAACTGCTGGTTGATGGGAGTCTCGTCGAAGGCGAAGGGGGGCACCGTGATCTCCACCGGCTCGTAGGAGGTGAGCTCGTAGGTGGGCTTCACCGTGACGTTCAGGGTGAACGTGAACTTCTTGCCGCGCTCGAACTTCACCGTGGGCGTGGCCTTGGGAGGGAACGCCGGCACGAGGTTGCGGCGATCGAGCGCCCGAGGCACGAGCACCTCGATGGCGTTGGGCTCGATGATCTTGTCCAGATCGGCGATGCCCAGCTGCTCGCGCGCCAGCTCCTCGATGGACTTGCCCGGCGCGGGACGCACGCCCATCTGCATGGCGAAGGCCTCGGCGGCCTCCTTGAGCGCGTTGTTAACCTCGATGGCCGTCGCCTCGCAATCGAGCTTGATGACGCCGTCGGCGAGCTTTTTCTCGGTTACTTTCACGGTTCGCTTCTCCTTCTTCATGAACGGGGGCCGACCCTGCGCCGGCCCCTCAAAGGTTTGGGCGCTATGGTAGCACAGGCCGCACCGCGCGATCCGTGCACACCGCGAAGCCCACAAAATAGCGGAGCAGCGATGCGAAGAGAGCGAAAACGAAAGGGCGGCGGCAAGACCAACGTCCTGCCGCCGCCCATCGCAGCGCCCGTTACGACAACAGAGCTAGTTGCCCTCCATCCCCTTTGCCGCATCGCCCTTGCTCTTACAGGCCTTGTACCCTTGATACAAGAAGACGGGCATCTGCTTAATCAAGTCGAAGGGAACCATCGTGAGAACTTTCCAGACCTCCTCGGGCTTGATATAGACCGTCGACGGCATCGACTGCAACAGCAAAGCCTTCATGAGGATGGTACCGTCTTTCATGCGCAGGCTCTGAACGTCCACCATAGGCGCTCCCCCGCGATCGTAGAACGACGCACCCGCGTAGGTATGGGCGAAACGTGTTGCGCCGAACGAGAGGGCCGCAACAAGCGCACCGACGATGATCTCGCTCAAACCGGCCCCCAGGCCCGCAATCCAGCCGACAATGCCCCACAGTGCAAGCGCGATTCCCAGGGCACAAAGCACGTAGTCGAGCGTGGGCTTATAAGCCTCCTGCTTGATGGCAACGATAGACAGGACGAGAGCTATCGCCCCCGCCGCAATCGCGATAGCCAGGGCCACACCCCGCGTCCCCAGCAAATACGGAGACACGACGAGCCACGCCCCCAGCACGGTGACGAGAGAATTAAGAATCGCTGTCATAGATCGTTCCTCTTTCATCGCTCTCCATAGCCGCGGGGCAACATCCCCCGCGGCTATGGAACCTTATCTCAGAATGCTGGCCATTCCCTACTTGTTGTCGAGAACGTCGTCCCAGTCGAAGCCCAAATCGTCGAGGATGATCTGGGCGGTGCCGCGGCCGCCGCCGGTGACCGCGCCGCCCGGGTGCGTACCCATACCCGTCAGATACAGACCGTCGATCATCGTGCGGAATTGGCCAATCTCCGGCAACGGTCGATAGGCGTAGCTCTGGAAGAGATAGGCACCGGGACCTGTGATATTGCCGTCGATGATGTTGTCGTTCCACTCACTGTAGAAGTCGGGCGTGAACACCTTGTAGGCGAGCACGTTATCCTCGCTGAGGTTGTTGGTGTAGCTGAAGAAGTGCTCGCGGATGTCACGCGCGAACTGCTCGACCTCCTCGGGATGGTTCTTCCACCAATCCATCCCCTCCTCGCCCACACCGGCCGGGGCGAGCTGCCACAGATACAGTACGTGCTTGCCCTCCGGCGCCCGCTCCGGATCGAACAGCGACGGCACGAGCGACTCGGGGCAAAGCGACCGCTTCTCAGGCAGGCGACCCTCCACCATGGCGCGATAGCCATCGAGCAGATCTTGGAAGTTCTCGGGGATAGGCTCTACAACGACGGCGTCATCGAACTCGGGACCGGCCTTGTAGTGGGGTGCATCGTCGATGGCCACCGCCTGCATCACCCCGGACATGGGAGCCGGGATAATCTGCTCGAGATCGCGCTTGAATTTGGGGTCGAGCTCGTAGCCGTCCACCATCTCGAGGAAGACGCGGCGAGCGTCCACGTTGGAAATAATGGCCTTGGTACCGACATAGGTATCGCCATCGGCCGTCTCCACGCTCACCGCGCGACCATCCTCCACATTGATCTTGACAACCTTCTTGTTAAGAATGATCTCACCGCCACGATCCTTCAGGGCTGCGGCCAGGGCATTGGGAAGGGCGATGGAGCCACCCTTAGGCAGCGAGCCCGAACGGAAGGCGTTGCCCACGGTCACGAACATCATCCACATGGCGCTGCCGGCATCTTCCGGCGTCACCATAACCTCCGTGGAGATCTTCAGCACATGGGAGATCGTCTTGGGATGCTTGAACCACTGGCGAGCCATCTGCAGGGCGGACATGGACATGGATTTGAACAGGTCGCGTCCTTCGGGCGTGGAGTTCAGCTGGTTGACGAACAGCCCCATCGGAGGAGGACAAGTGGACATACCTGTGGAAATCAGGGGCAGCAGCCGGGCCTTCTCCTGGATGAACTGTCCGTAAGCCTGGGCGTCTTCGGGCGAATAAGCGGCGATCTGCGCGAGCTCGTGGGCCAAGTCGCCATCCTCCACGACACCGGTGCCATCGGGATAGAGGGTGGCACCGTTCTTCTTCGTGTCGATGAATTCAAAACCGTACTTCTCGCGGATGCCCAGCTCGTCATTGGCGTAGACAGGATTCGACTGGATGGCCCCAAGCGCCACCGAACCGATGTCGTGCTTGAATCCCGGAAGCGTGCACTCGACCGTGGTGGTGCATCCGCCGATCATGTCGTTGGCCTCCAGCACGCATACGCTCAGACCCGCCATAGCAAGATAATTGCCAACGATCAGACCGTTGTGACCCGATCCGATGATGACTGCATCGTATTCGTGAGTTGCCATTACCGTACCCCTTTCTCGATGATTTGGCACCCTCTCTCTCAGTGCCTTGCTGCCTTCATATTCTGGAGCTCTGACACCTGGTTTGTAAGTGTGCAAAGTCGCAAGTGTGGTAACATGAAATTGCTTAAACGACCTGGTGGTAAAGCATTTGTTGACAATCGATGCCCTATGTCAACAAGCTCGACCGCAGACCGACGACACCTGATGGGACGGTCTCATGAGACGACAAGTATTCCCCCTCTCAAAGCAAGTGGAAACACGGCTGCGCATTATGCATGCCGTCGATCGTCCCATCGACGAGCTCACTTGCGCAGCCATCTGTGCCAAAGCCGATGTGTCACGCCAACTGTTCTACCGATACTTCGATTCGAAGTTCGATATTCCCTACTGGTTCGCCACGGAATGCGATCGGTCCACCATCTCCGAAATCGGACGGTCACTCACTTGGGAGGAGGGCTTCTCGGACTTCTTCAGCCTTCTGCACGACGAGCGCGAGACGCTGCGGCATTTCACCTCGAGCAAGGAGTCGCGCTCGAGTCGGCACCGAGCGGACGCGCGACGGGCAGACATCTTCTGTGAGACCATCGCCCTCAACGGCGGTATCGTAGACGGTGACTTGCGCTTCTACGCGGAAATGTACGCGAACTGCTTCAACAAGGCCTTCGCCACCTGGATCGACAGCGGAATGGAGCGGGCACCCGAGGATATGGCGCGGCTTGTTTGCGGGCTGGTTCCGCCCGCGCTGCGCAAGGCAGTCTGCGGCAGCAAATTCTGAGGACGATCCGAACCTAACAGGTCCAGAAACGCCCGTTTCGCATTGCGAGACAAAAGACAGCGCCCCCGAAGATGAATCCGGGGGCGCATTATCTTGGGCTTATCGGAATTCTGAGCAGCACGCGCTCATAGAGACAAGCCTATTTGGCGTAACGGGGCTTCAAGCCGCGCTGCTCCGCCGCCGCGCGCAGGTCGTTCCAATAGGTCAGATGATCGATTTCCGGCGAGTCGCAGACCTCGGTGCATTGGCCGCACAGGATGCACCGGTACAATCCGTCTTGAACGGCCTGCACCACGCGATCGGCCTGATCGTAGGGATCATAGTACCGGTAGGCCGTGGCGAGCATCGTCATGGGCCCCACGTAGTCCGCGCTCGTCTGCATGGCGGGGCAAACCGAGCTGCACCGTCCGCAGCGAGTGCACCACTCAATGGAGTACACCTTCTCCTGGGCGCCCATGTCGAACTGGTTGATCTCGTCGCGGTTCATGTCATCGAAGCGCACGCGGTTGTATCGCGCCGAAGTGGCCAGATGGCGCTGGGTCTTGTCGACGATGAGGTCGTGCAGCACCGGGTAGCCCTCAAGCGGAGCGATATCGTGGGCCCCGTCGGTCAAAGGGGTAATGCAGGCCAACTTGGGCTCGCCGTCCACCATCATGGCGCAGCGTCCGCAGCTACGGCCATGGCAGGAATAGTCAAAGGCGATGGGCTCTTCGTTCTCGTAGATGTGCATCAAAGCCTCGAGCGCCGTTATATTGTCGCGGTAGGGCACTTCGAAGCTCTGCTCGTAGGGAGATGCATCCTGTGAGGGGTCGAAGCGGGTAACGGTAATTTTCATTGCATGCCTCCTTGGGATTAGGCCACCGTCGACCAGTCGATGGATTCCCAATCGACGGTCGGCAGCTCAACTTTCGCGGTCTCGTAGGCGCCCTCGGAGCCCGAGATGGCCAAAGAGCACGCCCAATCGTCGCTCGGGCCGGGGAATTCGGGACGCAAATAGCTGCCGCGACTTTCCTCGCGCGTCAGCGATGCGAGCACGGACAGCTCGGCAATGGTGAGCAGGTTGTAGTTCTCGATGGCCTCTTTCCACTCCATGTTGTAGGCCAGCGACGGGCTGCCCACGGCCTGGCGCGGGAGGTCTTCCTTGCGAATACGCGCCAGTTCGTCGCGGGCCGCCTCCAGGGCCTCGGTGGTGCGGATGATGCCCATAGCGGACCCCGCCGCGTTCTGGATGGCCCGTCGAATGGTCACAGGGCGCATATCTCCCCCATCCGCGTTGATGCGAATGGCCTCAAGACGCTCGCGCTCGGCCTCGATCAGGGCAAAGTCGAGTTCTCCCAACTCGGCGGTCTTCGCGTATTCGGCCGCGCAGTGGGCGGCGTAGTTGCCGTACAGGTAGTTGTGGCTCACGCCGGGGCTTCCGGCCGCACCGGTCATACCGCCGCCACGAGCGCAGAACAGGCCGGCGAACTCGCGGCTCATGGCCTTCTCGTCCGTGAGAATGCTGCCCTGGTGCTCGATCATCTCGAGGCCGCACTCGATAAGATCGCTCGTAGGATCGATGCCGAACGTATCGCGGAACAGATCGATGTTGCGGCGATAGAAGTAGCGGATGTGGCTGCGCGCCTCCTCAGTCGAGTAGTCCACGTAGACCCCGCCGGCGTCCGACCCGCGCCCGTCGGCAATGCACTGGCCCACGGTCTGCAGGAACAGGGAGCGGCTCTTCTGATACTTCAGGGGATCGTCTTCGTCCACGAGGAATAGGTCGCCGTTGCGATCCTTGATATAGCCCACCGACATGCTGTCGGCGCCGAGACCGGCAGGGTACCCGCAGGAGATGCCCGTGGGGTAGACGGTGATGAGGTCGTAATCGGCCCATTCGGAATCCACGATGGGGGCGCCATGGCGGAAGGCGGCCATCTCCAAGTCGGAGGTGTTGTCAGGCACGCTGCCCGACTGCGGCGCCACAGTGTTCCACCCGTTAATCCAGCATGTGCCGCCCGTGGCCATCACTGTGGCCTTGGCACGAAACACTCGGAAGGCTCCCGTGGGCAAATGGATACCCATGGCACCCTGGCACACGCCGTCTTTGACGATAAGATCGGTGAGCATGGTCTGATCGGCGATGGTCAGCCACGGCGACGCCGTCAGACGGTCGGTCTCATGGCGGGGGAAGGAGCCTTCTACCATGTAGATCTTGGCTGCCTCGATATCGGAGAAGATGTGATAGCTTCCGTCCTCGTTGCGCTCGGGAAACATCTGGCCTTTGTTGAGAACTTCGAGATCGAGCTGCTGACCTTGGCCGGAGCAGGCGGGGTTCGCCCCATTGCGCTCCTCTGCGTACCGGCGCGCGGCAAGATTCACTTCTTGGTTCAGCACGGGCCCGATCTGGGAATCGAATTGATAGAAGTTCGGATCGTAGATCCAGGTAGTGAGGAAGTCGAAGTTCATGCCCGCCACGCCGCCAGAGCCGAACGGACCCTTCTCGACCACCGTAACATTCAAGCCGCTCTTTGCGGCATTCGCCGCCGCCGACATACCGGCATAGCCGCAACCGCACACGAGCATATCGGTCTCGTACACCTCGTAGGTGCCCCGGGGCGTTACAACCGTATGCCCCGTTTCAGCCAAGTTGGCGCCATCCTCCTGCGGGGCGCACCCTGTCGCCCCCAATCCCGCGCCCGCCAAGAGGGTGAAGCCGGCCGTGGCGCCGACCCCCTTCAAGAACGAACGTCGCGAACAGGCAGTCGAATCGCCAACGAACATGTTGTCGTCCATTGCCACTCCCTTTCCTCTCTCCTCAGATGATTCGGAACGAGAAGAGCATGGCAAATTCATCGACTCGCTGTCAGCGGGCAGTTTTCCCAACCCGTCAGGAACCTCCTTACAAAAGGCGCAAACCGTCAAGATCGCCTGGACAAGTTCACGCTTTCGTGGGTATCATGCGGGAAAAGGAGGGCTTTTTATGGAAGTACACTACATCGAGAAACCCCGGGGATTCGATGTGCGTATGCGCGTGGTGGAGGCTGTCACCGAACCGATTCGCGCTCTGTCAGTTACCGAGATATGTCGCCGTGCCGGCATTTCAAGGCAGACGTTCTACAGCTACTTCGAGTCGAAGTACGCTATTGGCTCATGGTATGCCCTCCATTGCGACACGTTTACGCTCGACCTCATAGGACGGACGCTTTCATGGCGCAAGGGTTACGAGCGCTGGTACACGCTCATGGAGCGCCAAAGGCTTCTCTTCGCCAACTCATCGCAAAGCAAGTTCAGTGACGAGGGTGCAGCCGCGGTGGCCGAGAACCGTATCGCCGCCTTCCGAGAAACCTTTGAAAACCGCGAATTGGCGTTCACCGACGAGTACTGCTACTACGCCTGGATGTGCGCCTCGGTAGAACGCGCCGCATTCAGCCGCTGGCTCAAAGAGGGCTGCGACGCGCCACCGGCGGACATGGCCAAGCTCACCGAGCTATGCGTTCCTCCCTTGCTCCATCGGGCCTTAAGTCTTTGAATCCATGATCTTTTGAACGCGAAAGGCGACTCGCCTTCGAAATGGCGCCCCGGTTCTTCCTACTCGTTGGACTTCAGGCTCTCCACCATGTCGATGCGGGCGAGCTTGGGGCGCATGACGAGCATGACGACGGCGGTGAACACCATGGTGAGAACGAAGGCAATGACGAAGCTGTCCCAGTGAATGGTACGCCCGAACATGACCTGATCCACCTCCGCCGTCACCACGACGAAGCCCTCCAGCACCACGCCGAGGCCCAGGCCCACAAGCGCGCCCAGCATAGCCAGAAGCACGATCTCGCGGAAGATGTAGGCGTTCACCTCGCGGGGCGTGAAGCCGAGCACCTTCAACGTGGCGATTTCCCGGGCCCGCTCGGTGATGTTGATGTTCGTCAGGTTGTACAGCACGATGAACGCGAGCGCCGCCGCGGCCACCACGAGCACGATCACGATGAGCCCCACGCTCTTGAGCATGGACTTGTACGCGTCGATCACCTCGTCGTTGTAGGCCACGGTCTTCACCCCGTCTATGGCGCGCACCGCGTCGTTGAACTGCGCGCGCTCACCGGCGTCGGAGCTCGTCACGGCGTAGTACGTGGAGAACGCCGGCTGGCCGCCCTCCATGCGCGCGTACACGCCCGGGCCGATGAACACGTAGTTGTAGATGTAGTTCTCCATGACGCCCGTGACCGTGAGGTCGAACGTCTTGTCCGTGGCATTGCCCATCTCGTCCTGCTCGGCCAGGCGCACCGTGTCGCCCACGCCCACCCCCAGCTCGTTCGCCAGCTTCTCGGCCAGCACCACGCCGTCTTCGCCGATGGACAGCGGCTCATGGCCCACGCGCGTGCGTACGGTGAGGAAGTCGGCGAGCCTCGGGCACCACCACGGACGCATGCACGTCGGCCTTGTTCGGCCCGCTGGCCACCATGCTCGCGCTCTGCACGCGCGTGAAGGACTCCACGGCGCCGCCTGCACCCAGCAGGTCGTCCAGCTCCTGCTGCGACGCGGCCGGCAGGTCGTCATCCGTGGTCACGACGGCGTTGTAGTGCACGATCTCACCGTACTGCTTGTCGATGATGTCGTTGATGGCGTCCTGCAGGCCCAGGCCCGTGAGCAAGAGCGCCGTGCAGCCGGCGATGCCGATAACCGTCATCACGAACCGCTTCTTGTAGCGGAACAGGTTGCGGAACGTGACCTTCCACGAGAA
>OLOZ01001862.1_pt1 | contig 13337 bp, 11 predicted proteins | sample 1673021 | NCBI WGS metagenome assembly OLOZ01 (sample SAMEA3136747, study PRJEB25190) | human gut metagenome | biome: human gut; feature: human-associated habitat; material: faeces | place: Austria | collected 2013
GGGCATGCGCGTGGCCGGCGTCGACCCCGGCATCATCCATGCCGCCAACTCGGCTGCGGCCATCCGCTATCCCGACGTGCACTTCGATATGGTGCGCCCCGGCATCGCGTTGTACGGCCTGCACCCGTGCCCGGAAACGCGCACGATGATCGACCTCAAGCCCGTCATGAGCGTGCACGCGCGCGTGACCGATGCGCGGCTCGTTCCCATGAGCGAGGGCGTGAGCTACGGCATGAACTACCGCAGCCCCGGCAGCGTGAAGATATGCACCGTGCCCGTGGGCTACGCCGACGGCCTGCGCCGGGGGCTCTCGGGCCGCACGGACTTCATCGTGTCCGGCCAGCGGTTCCGCCAGGTGGGCAACATCTGCATGGACCAATGCATGTTCGAGGTGGACATGCGCATCTACGGCACGCGCCGCCGCGTGGACCCGCAGATCGGCGACGAGGTGGTGCTGGTAGGACGCCAGGGAGACTCGGTGATCACGCTCGACGACATGGCGAACACGCTGGGCACGATCCACTACGAGCTGTCCATCGGGTTCGCGCAGCGCATGCCCAGAGTGTACGTGTAGGCTCTCGCAAAGAGCAGGGAGAAGGGGGATTCGCATGCCCAAGCCGCATATTCCGCTGGAGGACATCCGCGCACAGGTGGAGGCCTGCCGCAAATGCCCGCTGGCCGACGGCCGCACGCAGACGGTGTTCGGGGTGGGGAACCCCTCGGCGCGCGTGCTGATCGTGGGCGAGGCGCCGGGCAAGAACGAGGACTTGCAGGGCGAGCCCTTCGTGGGCGCGGCCGGCAAGTACCTCAACGAGCTTCTGGCCATTGCCGGGTTGTCTCGCGAGGACGTCTACATCGCCAATGTGCTGAAATGCCGTCCCCCTTCCAACCGCGATCCGCGTCCCGAGGAAATTCAGGCCTGCACGCCGTTTCTGCGCGAGCAGACGCGCACCATCAACCCGGAGTACATCGTCACGCTGGGCAACTTCTCCACGAAGTTCATCCTGAAGACGGAGATCGGCATCACGCGCCTGCACGGCACGCTGCAGCGGGCGGGGCGTTTCAAGGTGTTCCCCATTTTCCACCCGGCTGCGGCCCTCTACGACAGCAAGAAGCGCGAGGCCCTGGAGAACGACTTCGCCACCTTGGGCGAGCTTTTGCGCGGCGAGGCCTAGAGCCAGCGCTTCTTCTTGAAGAACACCACCATCACGATGATCATGATGGCCGCCAGCGCGATGATGGTGCCGGCCATGTAGGGCCAATCGAGCCCGGGCATGACGATGAGGTTCATGCCGAACCAGCCGGTGACGAGCGTGAGCGGCGCGAACATCACCGTGACGATGGTGAGGATCTGCATGGTGGAGTTCTGCTTCAAGTCGATCTGCGTCTGGTGCAGCTCGTAAAGCTGCAGGCTGTACTCGCGCAGCATGTCGGCGCGGTCGGACAGGTGGTTCGCATGGGTGGTGATGTGCCCGAAGGCGCGGGCCTCCTCCCGGCTCATCACCTTGTTCTCGTTGTCGGCGATGAGGTCGGCCATGACGCCGATCTGCTGGTAGTAGGAGCCCATGCGCATGGCCGCGCGCCGGTAGCTCATGATGGTCTGCGACGAGATGTCGGCATGGTGGCCGATCATGGCGTCCTCGAGGCTTTCCATGGCGTCCTCCATGGAGGAGAACCAGCTGAAGTCATCGGCGATGAGCGTCTTCATGAAGGCGTAGAGCGCATGCGAAGTGGTGGGCTTCGTGAGAATGCCCGTGGCGGCCACCTTATCCAGGGTCTTCTGCGCGATATCGCCGTCGTCGATGAAGATGAGATGGTCGGCCTCCAGGTAGAACGACATGGTGTCCGGGTCGCCCGTGGGGTCGGATTTGTCCGGTACCGAGAACGAGCCGATGATGTAGGAGGGGTACAGCTCGACGAAGTTGGCCGCCGCCAGCTCGAGGGCCGCCAGTTCCGCCCGCGCTTCCGGAGCGATTTGCGTGAGCTGGCTGAACTCGTGGGAGGTGAGGATCTTGACCAAGGGCGGCTTGCAGCTTTCCGGATCGCAGGGCGACGCCAGCGGGTTCGGCCGATTCAGGTCGTAAATGGCTGCCATGGGCTCCTCCTCTCGTCGCGCGGCCTCTCGTGTTCGCAACCTAGTATAGAATGGAGCCGTGATATGCCCTATCGGTTACCGTCTTTGTAAGAAAACGGTAGCCGCGTCCCTGAAGGAGAACGTGCTGTGGAAGACGTGTGCCGATTCGACCCCGTCGCCTGGATAAACACGCCGCGTTGGCAGACCTCGCGCCTGGGGCTCTCGCGCATGGTGGATCTGCTGGAGCGTTTGGGGCGCCCCCAGGACGATTTGCGTTTCGTGCATGTGGCGGGAACGAACGGGAAGGGGTCGGTGTGCGCGTACCTAGCCTCGGTGCTTCAGGCGGCCGGCTACAAGGTGGGCCTGTTCACAAGCCCGTTCATCCTCTGCTTCGAGGAGCGCATTCGCGTGAACGGGGAGAACATCCGCGCTGAGGAGCTGGCCCGGGCGGTGGAGGCGGTGCGCCCGGCGGCCGAGGCCGTGGAGGCGGACACGGGGGATCATCCCACGGAGTTCGAGCTCATGGCGGCGGGGGCCTTCGAGCATTTCCGGGCCGTGGGCTGCGATATCGTCGTGTTGGAAGTGGGCCTCGGGGGGCGACTCGACGCCACCAACGTCATCGACGCGTCCGAGGTGAGCGTGATCTGCCGCATCGGGCTCGATCACACCGAGCTTTTGGGCGACACTCTGGCCGCCATCGCCGGCGAGAAGGCCGGCATCGTGAAGGCGGGCGCGCCAGTGGTCAGCTGGCCCCAGGACCCCGAGGCCATGACGGTCATCGAAGCCGTGGCCGCCGAGCGCGGCTGCGAGCTGGTCGTGCCCGATTTCTCGCAGCTGGCGGTGGAGCCGCTCGCCGGCGCGGCCCTGCGCCGGTTCTCGTGGCAGGGGCAGGAGTTCGAAACGCGCCTGCTCGGCAGCTACCAGCCCTTCAACGCGGCGCTTGCCCTGGAGACGGTGCGCGTGCTGCGCGGGCGCGGGTGGGACATTCCCGAGGAGGCCGAGGTCGCCGGCATCGCCTCTGCCCGATGGCCCGGCCGCTTCGAGATGGTGGCTGCCTCCCCGCTCACCATCGTAGACGGCGGCCACAACCCCCAGGGGGCCGAGGCCCTGGCCGCGTCATTGGCCGATCTTCTGGGAGAAGAGGGACGCGGCTCGGTGGACTTCGCCTTGGGCGTGCTGGCCGACAAGGACTATCCGGCCATGGTGCGCGCCGTGGCGCCCTGGGCCCGCAGCTTCTCGGTGTACGCGCCGGAAAACCATCGCGCTCTGGCAGCCGACAAGCTGGCGGCCTGTGTGAGCGAAGTGCTGGTGGAGGAGGGTCGGGCCGATGATGTGCCCGTGCGCGTCTGCGCCGAGGCCGCCGAGGCCCTGCGCGCCGCCCGCGCTGCTGCGGGCTCCCAGGGCGTGGCCGTCGCTTTCGGCACCCTCTACGCCATCGCCGACCTCATGGCCGCCCTGTAGCGAGCCGGCTGTTCGCGAAAACGACTTGATGCATGAAAAAGGGGCGCCCCCGAAGGAGCGCCCCTTGCGCGTATGAAAGGCCGCGAACCAACGCATCCTTAGGGCCGCGTGCCAGTGACGTCCTCGGCCTCCTCGGCCTCGGCCTCGTCGCGGATCTCGTGCACGACGAACTCCGCCACGCCGCCCTCGGCTTCCAGCACCTCGCGCACATCGTCGACCAAGTCCTCGTCGCCGGCGCCGAGCACCACGTCGTCGGCCATATCGGCGGCCTCTTCGCCAGCGGTCTGGCGCACCACCTCATCCAGCGAGGCGGACACATACGAGATGCCCTGGCGCTCGGCCGCCTTCGCCTGCATGAACAGGAACAAAAAGCCGATCACGCCGGCCAGAAGCGAGGCCGACAGGATGCCGATCTTCGCATCGGCGATGAGCACGGCCTCGGGGAAGGCGAGGTTCGCCACGAAGATGGCCATGGTGAACCCGACGCCGCCCAGAATGCCGGCGCCCAGCATATGGATCCAGTTAACATGATCGGGCAGGTTGGCAATCTTCAGCTTCACCGTCAAGAAGCTGAAGAGCAGGATGCCGATGGGCTTGCCCAAAAGCAATCCGAAGAACACGCCGAAGAACACCGGGCTCGAGACCATAGCGAGAACATCGCCGCCAAGGAAGCTCACATCGGCGTTGGTCAGCGCGAACAGGGGCAGCACAGCAAAGTACACCCACGGGTACAGCATATGCTCCAAGCGCGTGGCCGGGGGTACCACCTGACGAGCAACACTGGAGAGCCGGGTGACGGTGAACATGTAATCCTTCTGAAGCGTCACCGGCTCGGTCTCCACATAGGCGGCGCGCGCCTCGCGAACCCGGTCGCCCGACCAGGTCATGAACTTCTGCAGATCGACGCGCGACCCCGTGGGGATCGTGAAGGCGAGCAGCACGCCAGCGATGGTGGAATGAACACCGGACATGAACACAGCGAACCACAACAGGCAACCCACCAGCATGTAAGGCGTCAGGGCGTACACGTGCGCCCGGTTCATCAGTACGAGCACCACGAGAATGGCCGCAGCAATGGCAAGCCACATGAGCGAGGGGCTCTGGCCGTAGAAGATGGCAATGACGAGAATGGCGATGATGTCGTCGGCCACGGCCAAAGTGGAGAGGAACACGCGCACGCCGTTGGGCACGCGGTTGCCGAGCAGCGCCATGATGCCCAAGGCGAAGGCGATATCGGTCGCCGTCGGCACGCCCCAGCCGTGGGAGGTCTCAGGGTTGGTGGCGTTGAAGAGGGAGTAGATGACGATAGGGGCCAGAACGCCGCCGCAGGCCGCGATGATGGGCAACGCCGCCTGACGGATGTTCGTGAGCTCGCCGACGGTCATCTCGTATTTGATCTCTAACCCTACGAGCAGGAAGAACACCGCCATGAAGATGTCGTTGATGATATGGGCCAGCGACATCTCGCCGATAAAGCCGCCGACGCCCACCACCACATGGGTGTGCCAGAACTCCTCAAAGGGCTCGAAGAACGGCGAGTTCGCGATAACGAGGGCCACAATAGCCGCCGCCAGCATGATGGCCGCCGCTTTCGTGGACGAACTCGTAAATTGGATGACTTTCAACCAGCGACGCTGATGCCCCTGGACTTCATCAATGAAGATATGATGCGGATCGGGATTCTTCGCAGTGGGTTCCATGCCTTACATCCTCAATTTCTCTTACCGACTCAGCCGCCTGCGAGCAAGGCAGCTTCACAGATATCCGTTAATTGTAACCGCTTTCCCTTTCGCTTCAGCGAAAATCCCTATCTGTAAAGTCCCCGTAGCAGCCTTTTTCACACGAAAACGAGAACCGTTCGACTTCAAAGGCGCTGCATTCCGAAAACAGTCCTCAGACGGCAATCGTTTTCTTGCAACCTCAAATTACTCGGTCAATCTCGCGAAAAGTGCGCTATGCTGTTTTTTCCAGTTTGGAAGGGTGCGTTTTACGCATGGTGCGCTCAGGTGCCCCAGCGGGCTCGCGCCTTCCACGCTGATTGTGCAAGCAACGAGCTAAAAGAGGTGGAAATCATGACGATCACCGTGTCCGGACGCAAAATGCCCGTCACCGACGCCCTTCGTCAGTACGCTGAGGAGAAGGTCGGTAACGCGATCAAGGCTGTGGACGCCGACACCGTCTCCACGGAAATTGTTCTTTACACCGAGAAGAACCCGGCCAACCCGCTGCCGGCTATTTGCGAGGTCACCGTCCGCGTCAAGGGCCATATCGTGCGCGTGGAGGAAAGCGAAGAGGACATGTACGCCGCCATCGACGTGGCTGCCGCCAAGGTCGCCCGCCAGCTGCGCAAGTACAAGACCCGCGTGCTGGACAAGAAGGTTCGCGCCACGGAGCGCATCGTCGACTACGCCCACGAGGACGCCCGCCTGGAGAGCGAGCTGGATCTCGACCGCCTGATGGACGAGCTGTCCGAGGACGAGATCGTCCGCCGCAAGGAGACGGAGTTCACGCCCATGACCGAAGAAGAGGCGCTCGTCCAGATCGATCTTCTGGGCCACGACTTTTTCGCGTACACTGATCGCGACACCAATCTGGTGCACATCCTGTACCGCCGTGAGGACGGCGGCTACGGTCTGCTCACCCAAAAGGAGGATTAGTTCATGGCCACTATCGACACTATCGCCGGCGTTCTCGAGAGCAACCTCGACATCGACCCCGCCACCGTCACCCCCGAGGCGACCTTCGAGTCCCTCGGTATCGACTCGCTGGACATGGTCGAGCTCATCTGCGACTTGGAGGAGGCCTGCGAGGTCGACTTCGGCGAGCCCGAGGGACTTGTCACCGTGGGCGATCTCGTCGCTTACATCGACTCGCTGTAAGCCGCCCGCCGCGTTTCAGCAGAACTGGGGCCCCGCAGCCGTGAGGTTGCGGGGCCTTTTTCGTTGTCTGGTTCCCTGTGTCTGCGCCGAAAGAGGCCCGTCTGGGCTCGTGCCGCTTTGCCGGAGGAAACGTGTCTGAGCCCCGTTCGATAAGAGCGGTCGCGCTCCACTTCCATAAGAATCGATTCCGGTCGGCCTTCCGGTAATGGTCGCTTCACGCTTCGTCTCGTCTCGCTCGGTAATTGAAGACCCCTGGCATTGCATGAAATCGCGAGTTGTAAGCGTCTGAAAGCTCATTCTTGTCTTCGAATTTAATATCTTGCGATAAATCCAGGTGAATGTAGCTCCTTCAGATATCGCTAGGACGCTTACAACTCGAGATTTCATGCAGAATCGCGTGGTTTCGTTGACTGAGACATTTCCCGATGCGTTCCTCTATTGACGAAAATACCCCCTAGGGGTATAAATGCTGCGAACATAAGGACAACATCGCAAGCGAAGGAGCGCCATGGCGGACGAGAAAACGCGCAGCGGAGGAGGGGCGGCCCAGAGGGTGGCGAAGGCCGGCGCGAATAGAACGGATCGGACGGATAGAGCAGATCGGACGGGTAGAGCAGATCAGGCGGACCAGGCGTCCGATTGTCCCTGCCGGCACAAGAGCACGCCGCGCAGCATGGAGCTGCAGGCGGATATGCAGAAGCGGCTGAACCGGGCTATCGGTCAGCTGAACGGCGTGAAGGCCATGATCGAGGACAACCGCTACTGCGGTGATGTGCTCACGCAGCTGGCCGCCGCCGAGTCCGCCGTGCGGCGGGTGTCGGAGATGGTGCTGGCCGAGCATATGCGCACCTGCGTGGTGGAAGAGGTGCGCGCGGGCAACGACGAAGTGATCGACGAAGTGATGGCGCTCATGCGCCGCTTCTCAAAGTAAGGAAGGCGAGCTATGACCCGGCAAGAGACGATTCAGCAGAAGACGACCCAGCAAGAACCGATCCGGCAAGAGCTGTCGCAGCCCAACGGCGAAGCGCCTCGCGCCAACCTGCGCCTGGCTATCGACGGCATGCACTGCGCGAACTGCGCGGCCAACATCGAGAAGCACTACCGCGCCACGCCTGGGGTGGTCGACGTGGCGGTGAACCTGGCGAACAACACCGGGCGCGTGGTGTTCGATCCGGCCCAGGCCAGTGTCGATGACATGCTCGCCGTCTTCGACAACCTGGCCTTCACGGCCGAGATCATCCCCGATGACGCGCCCTTGGTGGACGAGAGGCGCCGCGCCCGCGAGGCCGCTCGGGCCAAGCGGGGTCGCAAGGTGTTCGGCGCGGCCGCCGTGCTCACGGTGATCATCGTGGCCATCGGCATGATTCCCGGCTGGCACATGGGGGTGGGCGCGGTCCTGGCGGGGCTGTTCGTGCCCAAGCCCACCCATGTGCAGGCGATGTTCGCGGCGAACCTGCTGCTTTTGGCACTTACGGCGCCAGTGCAGTTCGGCTGCGGCGCGCGGTTCTACAAGGGCGCCTGGGGCTCCCTTAAGGGCGGCTCGGCGAACATGGATGTGCTCGTGGCGCTCGGTACCTCCATCGCGTTTTTGTTCTCGCTGTGGATCACGTTTTTGCCGGTGATCACGGGCGACTGGGAAAGCCATGCGGCGCTCGCCATCAACGACGGCATGCCCTATTTCGAGACCTGCGCCATGCTCATCACCTTCGTGCTGTTTGGCAAGATGCTGGAGAGCCGCGCCAAGGGCGCCACGAACCAGGCCATCGAGTCGCTCATGAACCTGACGCCGCCCACGGCTCGGGTGGTGCGTGGCGGCGAGGAGCGCGAGGTGCCCCTGGCCCAGGTGGTGGCCGGCGACACCGTGCGCGTGCGGCCGGGCGAGAAGATGCCGGTGGACGGCGTGGTGGTGGAAGGCGCCACGGAAGTGGACGAATCCATGCTTACTGGCGAGACGCTGCCCGTGGTGAAGGCCCAAGGCGACGCGGTGACCGGCGGCACCCAGAACACCACTGGTGCGGTGACCGTGCGCGCCCTGCGCGTGGGCGCCGACTCCACGCTGGCCCGTATCGTGCGCGCCGTGGAGGACGCCCAGGGCACCAAGGCTCCCATCCAGCGCATCGCCGACCGCATCGCGGCGGTGTTCGTGCCCGCCATCCTGCTGATCGCGCTCGTCGTGTTCTGCGCATGGTTCTTCCTCGTGCCGGCCGGCTCCGACGGGCGCCTGGTGCAGGCGCTCATGCCGGCCATCGCCGTCATCTGCGTGGCCTGCCCCTGCGCGCTGGGCCTGGCGACCCCTACGGCGCTCACCGTGGGCATGGGGAAGGGCGCCCAGCTCGGCGTGCTCATCAAGGACGGCACGGTGTTGGAGACCATGGGCAACCTGTCGGCGGCCGTTTTCGACAAGACGGGCACCCTCACCCAGGGCGAGCCGGCCGTGGTGGCCTGCGACGTCCCCGATGACGCCCTGCGCCTGGCCGCCGCCCTGGAGGAAAAAAGCGAGCACCCCCTGGCCCGCGCCGTCGTGACCTATGCGGCCGAGCGCGGCCTGGCGCCGCTGCCGGCGGCCGCCTCCTTCGAGGCCGTCGTCGGCGAGGGCGTGCGCGGCATCGTGGAGGGCCATGAGGTGTTCGTGGGCGTCGGGAAGGCCGAGAGCGACGGGGCGGGGGCCGAGGCCGAGGCCGGGGCTGCAGGCTCGCTTGTGTCCGTCGACGGCGTGCCCGTGGGCCGCATCCAGTTCCGCGACGAGCCCAAGCCGGACGCGGCGGCCACGGTGCGCGAGCTGTCCCGCGATTTCGCCGTGACCTCTTATATGGTGACCGGCGATGCGGCGCCCACGGCCCGGGCCATCGCCGAGGAAGTGGGCATCGCGCCCGACCACGTGTTCGCCGGCGTGAAGCCGCTGGAAAAGGCCGATTGCGTGCGCGCCGTGCGGGGCGCTGCCGACGTCGCCATGCTCGGCAAGGCCGCTGGTGAGGCCTGCGACGCCGAGAAGGACGACGAGCGCATTTTGGAAATGGAGGCGGCCGACCCGGCCTTCATAGCCGCCTCTGGCCCCGACATGGGCATGCCCGCCGAGCCCGTGCCCCTCGAGTCCCCGGCGGATGCCGCCCAAGATGCGGCTGCCGGCGCGAAGACCGTCGTGGCCTTCGTGGGCGACGGCATCAACGACGCCCCGGCGCTGGCCGCCGCGGACATCGGCGTGGCGCTGGCCTCGGGCACCGATGTGGCCCTGGACGCCGGAAGCGTGGTGCTCATGCGCAACCGCCTGTCCGACCTCGTTGTGGCTCTGCGCCTGTCGCGCGCCACTATGCGCAAGATCAAGCAAAACCTGTTCTGGGCGCTCATCTACAACTGCATCATGATCCCGCTGGCCGCGGTGGGCATCCTCGCCCCGGCCCTCGCCGGCGCCGCCATGGCCCTGTCCAGCGTCAGCGTCGTCAGCAACTCCCTCCTTCTGAAGCGCTTCAAGTAGAAGGGAGCGCGGCGCTACCCCTCCATCCAGAAGCGCCAGGCGCAGTTACAGGTGTTGTCGGTGTTGTCGGGGAAGCAGCTGACGCATTCGCAGTGGATGTGATCATCCAGAGCAGCGGCGAAACCGGCGTATTCCAGCTCCCCCACGCTCTTGCAGGGGTGGAACTCCATCCCCTTGCGCGCGCGGGCGTTCTGCACGCGGCAGTCCGTGATGCGGAAGACGAGCGCGGCCCCGTCGTCCTCCCAGAGAATCTCCCATTCGTTCGCAAGTGACGTGCAGCGCAAGGGGAGGGCCGCCGCCAACCCCGCCAGGCCGCAGCCGTCGGGCAGGTTCAGCAGCTTCTTCAACCTCCGGGCCTCGCTGGGCACGAAGCGGCGCCAAGCGGCACGGTCGTGCTCCATGGCGGTATCCATGCCCTGCTCGCGCTCGAGCGACTGGAACCACGTGCCGTCCAGCGCGATGAGGTCCTTCGCGGTGATTTCCAAAAGTTCGATGAGCTCCTCGCGGGTGAGTGATTCCAATCCTTGGGCCATGGTCGCTCCTTTCCCTCGTGTCGACCTGCTCGATTATAGGCTTCTTGCGCTATACTAGGCCAATTGGAAATGGGCGCGAACGGGCGCACGTATAGCTATAGAAGGGCGTTTCATGGAAACTGCTGCGATTATTTTGGCCGCGGGGGCCGGTACCCGTATGAAGTCGAAGAAGCCGAAGGTGGTTCACGAGGTGCTGGGCCGCCCGCTCGTGCGGTGGGTCGTGGAAGCGGCCAAGGAGGCGGGCGCCGATAGGGTCGTCACCGTGGTGGGGCATATGCGCGACCAGGTGATCCCTTTGGTGGAAGGCGATACCGAGGTCGTCGTGCAGGAGGCCCAGCGCGGCACGGCCGACGCGGTGCTGGCCGCCGCCGATGCCCTGGCCGGCTTCGACGGCGCCGTCGTGGTGCTCTCCGGTGACTCTCCGCTCATTCAGCCCGAGACCATTCGCCAGATGGCGGCTCTGCGCGAGGAGCACAACGCGGCGGTCATCGTGCTTACCATGGAGCTTGAAAACCCCTTCGGCTACGGTCGCATCGTGCGCGACGGCGCCGGGGAGGTGGCCCGCATCGTCGAGCAGAAGGACGCGAGCCCCGAGGAAGCGGCCATCACCGAGTGCAATTCCGGCGTCTACTGCTTCGACGCCCGCGCCCTTTTCGACGCGCTTTCCCAGGTGAACTCCGACAACGCCCAGGGCGAGTTCTACCTCACCGACGTGCTGGCCATCAGCCGCGCCGCCGGGCGGCCCGTGCTCGCCTATAAGACGAGCGATGCGGGGCAGTGCCTCGGCGTGAACTCCCGCGGCCAGCTGGCCGAGGCGACCCGCGTCATGCAGCGGCGCATCAACGACGCGCACATGGCCGCCGGCGTCACGATGTGGGATCCGGCCACGGCCTACATCGGCCCCGAGGTGGAGATCGCCCCCGACGTGGAGCTTCTGCCCAATGTCATGCTGCTGGGGAAGACGACGATCGGCGAGGACAGCGTCGTGGGCCCCGACAGCCGCCTGACCGACACGCGCGTCGGTCGCGGCTGCCGCATCGACGAGACCGTGGCGGTGGAGGCGCTCATCGACGACGGCGCCACCTGCGGCCCGCGCGCCTATCTGCGTCCGGCGGCGCACTTGTGCGAGGGCGCCAAGGCCGGCACCCATGTGGAGATCAAGAAATCCACCATCGGCAAGGGCTCGAAGGTGCCGCACCTGTCCTACATCGGCGACACCACCATGGGGGAGGGCGTGAACATCGGCGCCGGCTCCATCACCTGCAATTACGACGGCGCGAACAAGCACGCCACTATCATCGGGGACGGCGCCTTCATCGGCTCCGACACCATGATGGTGGCGCCCGTGACCATCGGCGCCGGTGCGCTTGTGGGCGCTGGCTCCACCATCACCAAGGACGTGACGCCGGGGGCGCTGGCCCTCGGGCGCGCCAGACAGCAGGAGATAGAAGGCTGGGTGGCGGCGCACCCCATCGAGAAGAAGAAATAGTCGGTCGCGCCGCTTCAGCCCGCATGAAGCGGCCCATCGTACTACAATAATCGAAGCTGAAAGACCCGTCGCAGAAGGGACGCACCCCATGACCGAGATGACCAAGCGCATGATCCTGTTCTCCGGCTCGGTGAATCCGGAGCTGGCCGAGGAGATCGCCAAGTATCTGAACGTGAACCTCGGCAACATCAAGCACGAGAAGTTCGCCAACGGCGAGATCTACGCCCGCTATCAGGAGTCCATCCGCGGCGCCGACGTGTTCCTCATCCAGTCGGTGTGCGCGAGCGAGACCTTCGACGTGAACGACGCCCTCATGGAGCTGCTCATCATGGCCGATGCCGCCAAGCGCGCAAGCGCCCGCTCCATCTCGGCGGTCATCGCGCACTACGGTTACGCCCGTCAGGACCGCAAGGCCGCCCCGCGCGAGCCCATCACGGCCAAGCTCGTGGCCGATCTGCTCGAGGTCTCCGGCATCGACAACATCATCACGGTGGATCTGCACCAGGACGCCATCCAGGGTTTCTTCGACATCCCCGTGAACCACATGACGGCCATGCCCATTTTCGTGGACTACTTCCGCAACAAGGGTTTCGATCCCGAGCGCTTGTGCGTGGTCTCGCCGGACGTGGGTCGCGCGAAGGCGGCGAAGAAGTTCTCCACGGCGCTCGATTGCGACATCGCCATCATGCACAAGGACCGCCCGAAGCACAACCAGGCCGAGATCACGGCGCTCATCGGCGATGTCACCGACAAGATCTGCATCCTGAACGACGACATGATCGACACGGGCGGATCCCTTGTGGCCGCGGCGGCCACGCTGAAGGCCAAGGGCGCCGCCGAGGTGTACGCCTGCGCCACCCACGGCCTGTTCTCCGGCCCGGCCTACGAGCGTCTGGAGAACTCCTGCATCGAGGAAGTGGTGGTCACCAATGCGGTGCCCGTGCCGCTGGCGCGCCAGACCGGCAAGATCAAGGTGCTGTCGCTGGCCTCCCTGTTCGCGAAGACCATCAGCAACGTGTACGACAACGGCTCCGTGGCCTCGCTGTTCGAGTAGGGCGCGATGTACCTGATCGTAGGTCTGGGGAATCCGGGCGAGGAATATGCGCACACGCGCCACAACGCCGGGTTCGACGCGGTGGATGCCATCGCGGGCGAGGTGGGAGCGCGCTACTGGAAGACGGAGTGCGGGTCGCTCACGGCCAAGGGCGCCTACCGCGACGTCGACCTCGTGCTCGCCAAGCCCCAGAGCTACATGAACACGTCGGGCGGCCCGGTGAAGCAGCTCATGAACGCCTACGGCGTGGACGCGGAGCACCTTATCGTCATCCATGACGAGCTGGACATCGATCCCGGCACCGTGCGCGTGAAGTTCGGCGGCGGGCACGCGGGGCACAACGGCCTGCGCTCCATCTGCGACAAGCTGGGCACG
>OLOZ01001863.1_pt1 | contig 13334 bp, 9 predicted proteins | sample 1673021 | NCBI WGS metagenome assembly OLOZ01 (sample SAMEA3136747, study PRJEB25190) | human gut metagenome | biome: human gut; feature: human-associated habitat; material: faeces | place: Austria | collected 2013
TATGAGCAAGCTCATGTGGGCTTAGACCTTTTGACCCTGGCATCATAAAATAAAAAACCGTACATTCATTATAGAATGTACGGTCCTTTTTTGTAAAGATGAAATACGCTGTCAGGCAGCGGATAGCATCGAAGATGGTACGTGTGAGCTTATTTGTCGCTTAAAAGCTCCTTCGCACTGGTCAGCAGTCCCGCCATGTTCTGAATTTCGGACGGAATGATGATCTTTGTAGACTTGCCGTCCGCAACCTTTTCCAGAGCCTCCAGACTCTTTAAACGAAGTACAGAATCATCCGCTCCTGCATCCTTGATGAAACGCAGACCGTTTGCAGTCGCCTGCTGGACTTTCAGGATTGCTTCCGCTTCACCTTCTGCCTCACGGATCATCTTTTCTTTCTCTGCTTCTGCGCGCAGGATTGCAGACTGCTTTTCTGCCTCTGCTTCCAGAATTGCGGATTCCTTTTTACCTTCTGCTACCAGGATGGTAGATTTCTTTTCACCTTCGGCACGCAGGATCGCTTCACGGCGTTCACGCTCTGCCTTCATCTGCTTCTCCATCGCATCCTGAATTGCTGCGGGAGGAATAATGTTCTTTAATTCGACACGGTTTACCTTGATGCCCCAGGGATCGGTTGCGATATCCAGGGATGCACGCATCTTGGCATTGATCGTTTCACGGGAGGTCAGGGTCTGATCCAGTTCCAGGTCTCCGATGATGTTACGCAGGGTTGTCGCGGTCAGGTTTTCAATCGCCATGATCGGATTTTCAACGCCGTAGGTAAACAGCTTGGGATCTGTGATCTGGAAAAAGACAACGGTATCGATCCGCATCGTAACGTTATCCTTTGTGATAACGGGCTGAGGCGGGAAATCCGCTACCTGTTCCTTTAACAGTACGCGCTTTGCAACTTTATCGACAATCGGCACTTTAAAGTGAAGACCAACGCTCCAGGTATCCTGGTATGCGCCGAGACGTTCTACGACATAAGCCTGCGCCTGCGGTACGATCTTGATGCAGGACGCTACAATTGCAATTGCAAGAATTAAAATAATGAGTATTACCAATCCACCTATCATAATTACCCTCATTTCCGCGGTCTTACCGCATGTTGTCAGCAGTCTCTCTGCTGTTTGTTACAGGTTCTTCTGTTTCGATCTCGTCCGGAACAACGATCAGCTTCACGCCGTCGATCTTTTTTACAATGACGACGGTACCCTCTTCAATCGTCCCCTCAGTTTCCTGAGATCTTGCTGACCACTCCATGCCTTTGAGCGTAACCTGTCCGCAGCTGTGCAGGTTATCAATCCTGCCGGTCACGATACCGCGTTCCCCAAGCATGCTGTCCACATTGGTCTTCGCCCTTCCAACATTGAAATAGCGCATGGCAACCGGTCTTGTAAAAACAAGCATCAGCACGGACACTACCAAAAACAGGATGACCTGCACCAGAACCGGCGCACCACAGGCAGCTGCAATCGTCGCAACAAGAGCTCCGGCTGCAAACCAGATTGTCGTCAGCCCCATCGTCGCAAGCTCAATCAGCACAAGTAAAATCAACAGAGCCAGCCAGGCAAATACTTCCGTCATGTAACTCCTCCTTTCCTGTGACTTATGACTATCATACTACAAAAATCATGCCCCGTCTACCAAAATACATGATGTCCGATCACAATACCTTCCCTGCTTCCTGCCCGTCTAAAATGCGTTGCCGTTCCAACCGGGGTGCTTCCCGCCATCGCTTCCTGTGCCGCCTGCAGGCAGCTTGCCTTGATCTTTCCACTTGCGACAACGCGTCCAACCTGTCCGCTTCCCGCCGGTGTAAACTGTCCCGAAGCATAGATAACTCCCTTAACCGTATTCGGATAAGCGCCGCTTCTGACCCGATTCATCACGACTGCGCCGACAGCCACCTGTCCTTCGTAGGGCTCTTCTCCTGCTTCACACTGAATGAGCGCCGCCAAAAGCACGCTGTCGTCCGCAGCCAGTGCAGCAGCCTTGTTCGCTTCCTTTTCCGCCTGCGCTGCCTTTTCCTTCTTCTGTTTCTGTGCGGCAACTTCTTTTTCCGCCTGCAGTCTCGCCGTTTCCGCTTCCTCGCGCGCTTTTACCTGCTCAACCGTCTCTCCGTAATCGATTTCAAAATCAACCTGGACATATTCCGAAGACACATATCCGGTCTTTCCGCCGTAATTGACCGCAACCCAGTCCGCCGTGATTTCCTGATCCTCGCTGAAACGGATCTGCTCTTCATCCACGACCTCATACTTTGCACCTTCTTCCAGCAGATCATAAATCGCAGCATCTGCTGAAGGTTCTTTCCGGATTCTCAAAGCGCCTGTTTTGGTCGTTGCCACAATCCGTCCCGCGTCTTTTGCCTCTTTCCGCGCTTCTTCCCCAAACAGCAGATAATCGTTGTTCGCCCAGCCGGTCAGTTCGCCGGACTCAAGCTTTGTCCAGCCGTCCTTTTGTTCCAGCACTGTACCGCCACAGTCTGCATACAAATACCCTGCAAGCTCTGCCTCGCTGTCCGGTTCCGTCCTGACATTCAATACATTCTGGACGCTCGTCATCACGATCGTTCCGGTCAGGTCGTCCATTTTCGTTCCATCGCCGGACGAAGCCTTGGTTTTGCTGTCCGCACTGTCGGACGCTGCATCCGTTTCCTGCCCGCCGGCTGCGCCGGTCGCTGCATCTGCCGCCCCATTTTTGGATGCTGCGTTCTGACTGACCTGTTCCTTATCCGCTCCTGTCAGCCACGCCTCCACGCCAACGCCCTTGTGCCAGTGCGCGCTTTTGCTCGATTCCGCCTCTGCCTGCAGACTGCTTCCGGCTGTCCACAAAAAGACGACTCCCAGCGCTGCAGCCCGCAGCCAGTGCTTCCCCCTTTTCTCACATTTTCTGCTCCAGCCCATAAATCGATGATCCTTTCCGTCCCCTCATATCCGCAGACAGTAACGATAGCTGAACCTCCATTGATTTTCCGCGCCTTTGGCGCTCCCAAAATCGGCTCATCAAATGTTACAATTATATTACATGATTAGCGTCATCATATCAAATCCGTCAATTACTGTCAAGTGTGCGTCCTGCGAGGATTCTATTGTCATGAATACAAAAAAGGCGTGTGAAAAACAATCCTTTTCCACATGCCTTTTTTCGCTCTTTTTCTGTCAGAAACAATGGATTCTTATCATCTTCTGACGATTCCCTTACAATGCTGTTGGGACAAATGCCCCGGCTATGATACTGTTTTAGTAAAAAACGTGATGTCCGATTACCTGTCCGGAACGACCGTTATTTCTTCTGAAAAACAGCTTGCCGCCGACCGGCTGTGCACCGGCTAATGCTTCGATTGCTGCCTGATAGCAGGCTGCATCTGCCTTGTCACTGCTCAGTGCCCTCTGCAGCGAACCGTTTCTAACAGGGGAAAACTGTCCTTTTGCGTAAACAACCTCGGTGATCGTATTGGGCTGCGATGCACTCTTGACGCGGTTCATGATGACATTGCCTACCGCAACCTTACCAACGTAGGATTCACTGCCTGCTTCACAGTAAATAATATTTGCAAGCAGTTTTAATTCCTCTGTGGATATCGCTGCGGTCTGCGCCGCCAAAGCTGCCTGCTGAGCTTCCGCTGCGAGCCGCGCTGCTTCCTCGGCTGCCTTTGCCTGCGCCTCCGCTTCGATGCGTGCTGCTTCCTCGGCTGCTGCCTTTGCCTGCGCTTCCGCTTCGAGCCGTGCTGCTTCCTCGGCTGCCTGTACTTCTTCTATCTCATTCTGTGCAGCTTCACTCGCCTCTGCCTGTAAAGCTGCTGTTTCATCCTGCTGTACTTCTTCCTCTGCAAAGAATTCATCTTCGGATGCTGTTGCTCCTGTCCGTTCAGCGATCACCTGCTCATTGGCTGCAACAGCCTCTTCGTTGGAAATCTCTGTCTCGACCAGATTTTCAGCCGGTACCCATCCTGCAATTTCTCCCGCCTGGATCTGCACCCAGTCGTTGTACTTTGCAAGGATCGCCACATGACCGTCCTCCATGACCTGACCAATCACCGCAGACGCTGTATTTGCTTCTGCATGAATGTCCAGCATGTCTTTCGCATCAATGACACCGATACCACTTGCCATAGCGGTTGTCGTATATGCACCCATCATCATAACAGATGTTAAAATGCCGACTGCACTACGAAACAACTTTCTGCCTTTTCCGTTCATTCTTACCTCCATAAATCTTACTCTGCTTCCCCATCCATTCTGCCGGTGAAATTCAGGAGCTTTTTGTGGGACGCTCCTTGTTACAGAGCTGTTTCAATTGTTACAAACTTATTAACAATTGTTACGCATGATATGATAGCAATATTACAATCAAATGTCAAGTCGTTCGCCCGGAACCACAAATTTCCGTTAGTTCCCCACAAAGTTTTTTCTTCTATTGTGATATTTTTACAACAAACCTCCGAAATCATCGCCTTTTTCTTACTATTTTTCAAAGTTTTCAACAAATGCCGCTTTAACATAGTAAATTCTCTTTTCATAAAAAGGACAGCCATTTTCTGCGGTTTTTTCGATTTTTTATCAAAAAAAGAAGACCTGACGGGATTATTTTTTCCATCAGATCTTCCTCTATACCTGTTTTTAACATTTTTGTAACAAACTATTTTACAGGCTTCTGGACTTCTCCACCGCAGTGATGACCGCATCGGTCACTGCGCCGCGGAAGCCTTTTTCCTCTAAAACGCGTACCGCCTGAATCGTGGAGCCTGCCGGGGAGCAGACCATATCCTTTAACTCTCCCGGATGCTTTCCAGTCTCAAGCATCAGCTTCGCGCTGCCGAGCACAGCCTGTGCAGCGCATTCATATGCCTGGCTGCGCGGCATGCCTTCCGCAACTGCACCGTCCGCCATCGCCTCGATCAGCATAAAAATCCAGGCAGGCGCACAGCCGCTAACGCCGGTCAGCACATCCATCAGACGTTCCGGAAGCTCAACCGTCTTGCCGAAACTGTCCAGGACAGCCGCCGTTTTTTCTTTCATCTCAGGAGTTACCCTGCTGCCATAGCAGACTCCGGTACAGCCTTCCCCGACCAGCGCCGGCGTATTGGGCATCGCACGCACAAACGGAAGCGGCGCACAGAACTGCTCTTCCAGCCACGCAAGGCTTTTGCCTGCCGCAATGCTCAGAATCGTCTTACCGGTCAGGTCAATGTCGCTGATCTGTCCGATCACTTTCTCCAGAAACTGCGGCTTTACGGCAAGAATCAAAAGCTCTGCCTGCCGCGCGGTTTCCAGGTTATCGCCTGTCACCGTGATGCCAAACATTTCATGCACTTTGCTTTCCGTCTCCGCCGTTTTTGCAGAACCGTAAATTTCCTCCGGCACAGCCAGGTGATTTCTCAAAACTCCTCCAATCATCGCCTGCGCCATATTTCCAAGTCCGATAAAACCGATTTTCATCTGTGCCTCTCATTTCTGCGCACGCTTTTTGCGCATGTCGAGTTTGTGTCAAGTGCGCGCAGACACAAATCTCGAGCTTGAAAAATGTTATTTTTCAAGCGTCGCCCTCTGCCGATGCGCTTCATACATCAGAATCGAAGACGCCACCGCTGCATTTAACGACTCGACTTTGCCCTCCATCGGAATCCGGATATAACAGTCCGCAAGTTCTGCAGTCTCTTCCCGCAGACCGTTGCCCTCGTTACCGATCAGAAATGCCGTCCCCTTTGTGTAATCCTGACAGGCATAGGAATTTTTCCCGCGCAGATGCGCCGCGTATACGCTGACACCCGCCTGCTGTACCTGATGAACCGCCGCTGCAAAATCGTCCGCATAATAAAACGGAACGCGGTAGATGCTGCCCATCGTTGAACGGATAACCTTCGGGTTGTACAAATCGACTGTATCCCGGCTCATGATGATCCCGGAAACGCCTGCGCCCTCACCGGTTCGCAGCATCGTGCCGAGGTTGCCGGGGTCCTGTATATTTTCCAGAAGCAGAAACAGCGGTGCTTTGTCCCGCAGCATTTCTTCTATATTATAGTGAAACTGTTTCAGCACGCATAAAACGCCCTGTGGCGTGCAGGTATCCGATATTTTAGAAAAAACGCTGTCGGAAACGACTTCGTAGCCAACCTCTTCCAGATGCTCCCTGCAGCTGCACTTTTCCAGAAAGGATTCCGAAACATAGACCTCCTGCAGCTGCTCTCTCGGTGCTTCCAGAAACATCTTCACACCCTCTGCCAGAAAAACGTCCTCCGTTCTGCGCAGCTTCGACTTTTGATTCAATTGTACCAGCCTTTTGATCCGGCTGTTGGATGCTGCAGTAATCATGCAGGTTCCTCCGTTGATCTTTATGAAAACGTACAACGGCCACACACGTTTCGTGTGCAGCCGCCCCATTGCGTCCTGTATCGTCAGGTGGCCAGCGCTTTGCTGACCTGATAATGATATTCGGGAATCTCTTTCTGCATCGCAAGCGCTTCCTCGATATCATAGTCTACAAATTCGCCGTGTTTGTAAGCCACAACACGGTTCGAGCTGCCTGCGCAGAGGATGTCTGCCGCATAAGCGCCCATGATAGAAGCATAATAACGATCCAGACAGGTCGGGCTGCCGCCTCGCTGCATGTACCCCAGGATGGTTGCTCTGGTTTCCACACCCGTTGCTGCTTCAATTCTCTTCGCCATGGAAGTAGAATGACCGATACCTTCTGCATTGATGATCAGATGGTGGGTTTTGCCCTTTTTCCGGTTGTTGATAATATTGTTAATCAGCTGCTGCTCGTCATAGTCGTACTTTTCAGGAAGAAGGATATCCTCCGCGCCGGTGCCGACGCCGCACCACAGTGCGATATAACCGGCATTTCTGCCCATTACCTCAATAATACTGCAGCGTTCATGAGAAGAAGATGTATCCCTTACCTTATCGATTGCCTGCATCGCGGTATTAACTGCCGTGTCGAAACCGATCGTATATTCGGTACATGCAATATCCAGATCGATCGTGCCCGGCAGACCGATCGTATTGATCCCAAGTCTGGACATCGCCTGCGCACCTCTGTAAGAGCCGTCGCCGCCAATAACAACCAGACCGTCGATGCCGTGTCTGCGGCAGATCTCCGCGCCCTTTTTCTGTCCGGCTTCGGTCTTAAATTCCAGACAACGTGCGGTTCCCAGAATCGTACCGCCCTTCTGGATGGTATCCGAAACGCTGCGGGCATCCATATCTATGATTTCTTCATTTAACAGGCCCTGATAGCCTTTTTTAATGCCTTTTACTTTGACGCCGTTGCAAATCGCTTTCCGAACAACCGCACGGATTGCCGCATTCATACCCGGCGCATCTCCGCCGCTTGTAAGAACTCCAATTGTCTTTATCTTAGCTGCCATTGTTCCTCCTGTCTGCCGCTGCGGGCTGGACTTCAATCTTAAGATTTCAAAATCCGTAAAACCATTTTTTATTTTAATCGAAACGGGCTTTCTTTTCAATGGTTTTGTGAAACTTACATCAGCTTTACGTTTTCTTCTCCAAACAACTCTTCCAGCTGCTTTAAAAGCGCCTCGTCCCCATGAACGGTCTGATTCGCCCCAAGCTGCTTCATCGCGCGCGGATTTTCCACATAAATCACCACGGTATCCTTGCCGTCGGAAGCTGCGATTGCCGAAAGCAGCTTTTTTTCCTGCTGCTGATAGGCTTCCATCGTCGGAAATTTAATCCAGAGCTTTTTGGGGATTTCGTCAAACGTCTGCACGGATTCACAGATCAGCTTCGCGTCTTTGTCCTCCTCTGCGGAAACGCGCCCCCGCAGGAGAACCTTTTCATCCTCCATCAGCTTGCTGCCGTACTGCTCATAGGTTTTCGGGAAAACGATAACTTCAATCGTTCCAACCAGATCCTCCACCTGTAAAAACGCCATCACCTTATCGTTTTTGGTATATTTGATCTTCTTTTCCTCAATAATTCCGCCGATGACCGCCTTTGCTCCGTCCTGAATATGGACGCTGTTTGTCTCCTCATCCAGCATAAAATCTGCCGTCGTATTAGAAATATTCCTGCGCCAGAGCTGCTCGTATTCCTGCAGCGGATGCCCGCTGACATACACACCGAGCACTTCTTTTTCAAAGGTCAGAAGAATTTCCTTCGAATATTCCCCGACATCCGGGAAGCGGATTTCATAGTTTTTCTTTTCCGACTCGTCCACCAGATCGAATAAGGAAAGCTGTCCCGCCATATTATTTTTCCGATTCTGCTGATTCTGATCCATCAGCTGCACAAATACGCTCATAAACTGCTTGCGTGTTCCCTCAAGGCTGTCGAATGCACCCGCTTTGATAAAGTTTTCCACGTTGCGCTTATTGACTTCCGTATCGGACATTCTGGATAGAAAATCCTGCAGGTTTTTGAACACGCCCCGCTGCTTCCGCTCTGCGATCACCGCGTCCGCAACCGGATGTCCTACACCCTTGATCGCAGTCAGTCCGTACCGGATTGATTTTCCCGATACCGAAAATCCCGGCTCTCCCTCGTTGATATCCGGCGGCAGAATCGCGATTCCCATCTGGCGGCAGACCAGAATGTATTCCGCCACTTTTCCGGGGTTATCGATTACAGAAGTCATTAGGGACGCCATAAATTCCACCGGATAATAATATTTCAGGTAAGCCGTCTGGTAAGCGACAACCGCGTAGCATGCAGCGTGGGACTTGTTGAACGCATATTTTGCAAAATCCATCATTTCCGCGTAAATTTCCAGACCGACCTTTTCCGGAATGCCCCGGGCCACACAGCCGGGCACGCCCTCTTCGGGATTGCCGTAAACGAAATTCGCCCGTTCTTTTTCCATGACAGACTGCTTTTTCTTGCTCATCGCACGACGAACCAGGTCGCTTCGTCCCATCGTGTAGCCGCCGAGGTCGCGCACAATCTGCATAACCTGCTCCTGATACACGATACAGCCGTAGGTCGGAGACAGGATCGGTTCCAGCTCCGGACAGGAATAGGTGATTTCGTCATGATTGTTTTTTCCCTTAATATATTTGGGAATAAAGTCCATCGGCCCGGGACGGTACAGGGAAATACCCGCGATGATATCCTCCAGGTTCTGGGGCTTTAGCTCCTTCATGAAGCTTTTCATCCCGCCGCTTTCCAGCTGGAACACGCCATCCGTCCTGCCGGTGCAGAGCGAATCCAGCACTTTTTTATCGTTATAATCCAGATGCTCCATATCGAGCTTCACACCGGTGTCATGCTCAATCATCTTGACCGCGTGGTCGATTACTGTCAGGGTTCGAAGCCCCAGAAAGTCCATTTTTAACAGTCCGAGCTCTTCCAGCGTCGTCATCGTAAACTGCGTTGTGATCGAACCATCCGACCCTCGTGAAAGCGGTACAAAATGATCTGCCGCCTCCGGGCAGATCACAACCCCTGCTGCGTGCATCGAGGTGTGGCGCGGCAATCCCTCCAGCCGTTTACTCATATCAATCAACACGTGCACCTGTTCATCGCTCTCGTAGAGCTTACGCAGCTCTGCGTTCATTGACAGTGCCTTATCAATCGTCATATTCAGCTCGTTCGGAATCATTTTTGCAATCGAATCCACAAAGGAATACGGCAGATCCATGACGCGCCCGACGTCGCGGATGACACCCTTTGCCGCCAGCGTACCGAATGTGACAATCTGCACAACCTTTTCTTTTCCATATTTGCGTCCGACATAATCGATGACCTCCTGTCTGCGTTCATAACAGAAGTCGATATCGATATCCGGCATGGAAACTCGTTCCGGGTTCAGGAAACGCTCAAACAGCAGGCTATAACGGATCGGATCAATATTCGTGATATGCAGGCAGTAGGAAACGATGCTTCCAGCTGCGCTTCCACGTCCAGGTCCTACCGGAATACCGTTTTCTCTGGCATAGTTGATAAAATCCCACACGATCAGGAAATAGTCCACATATCCCATGCGCTTGATAATACCCAGCTCGTATTCCAGACGCTTCTGCAGCGTGCCGTCGTCCTCCGGATAGCGCTCTTTCATGCCGTCAGTGCACAGCTTGTTCAAATATCCCCAGGAATCATAACCCTCCGGCACATCAAAATGCGGCAGCTTCTTACCAAACTCGATTTCCACATGACAGCGGTCTGCAATTCGCTGTGTATTTTCCACTGCCTCCCACGCATAGGGAAACAGTCCCTTCATCTCTTCTTCGCTTTTGACGAAATACTGACCGCCCTCGTAACGCATCCGGTTTTCGTCGGAAAGCTTTTTGCCGGTCTGGATACACAGAAGGATATCGTGGGGCTTTGCGTCCTCCGCATAGGTGTAGTGCACGTCGTTCGTGCATACTAACGGGATGTCCAGTTCTCGCGACATCTGTAAAAGCGCCATGTTTACGGTCTGCTGCTCCGGGATCCCATGATCCTGCAGTTCCAGAAAATAATTATCCTTCCCAAAAATCGACTGATACTTTAATGCGCATTTTTTTGCTTCCTCCGGCAGTCCTTTCTGGATATAGCGCGGCACTTCACCTGCCAGACACGCAGACAGCGCGATGATTCCCTCGTGAAATTCCTCCAGAACCTCCATATCGACTCGCGGCTTGTAATAGTACCCCTCCGTAAAACCGCGGCTGACGATTTTGCTCAGATTCGCGTAACCAGTATTATTTTCCGCCAGAAGCACCAGATGGTAATACCGGTCATCCCCGCCGGTAATCTCCCGGTCAAAACGGGAATTGGGCGCAACATAGACCTCACAGCCCAAAATCGGATTGATACCCTCTGCCCGCGCCGCACGGTAAAAATCGATCACACCGTACATTGCGCCATGGTCGGTAATCGCCGCAGCCGTCATACCCAGCTCCTTGACTCGTTTTACATATTCTTTGATTTTATTGGAACCGTCCAGCAGGCTGTACTCTGTATGGACGTGCAAATGTGCAAATGCCATATTTTTGTAATTTCCTATTCTTGTTCTGTCTGAGTTTCCTTTGCTGTCCCATCGGGCGCAGAGAAGTCGAAGGCAGGGCTTTCTGTCCCGTTTTCTGACTTTTGCCCGCTCTTTGTCACAGACCTCGTGTCGATGCTGCCTGTCCGGTCGGATGCTGCCGTATTGTTTTCACTGATGCTGTCTGCTTCCCGGTCAGATACAGCGCTGTTTTGACTGACTGCGTTTTGTCCGGACACATCACCACTTTCATGAACCTCTTTTACACTGCCTTCTCCGCTGTCTGTCAGTACAAGTCTGTCGTTTTCCACTTTCCATGTCTCGTACCAGCTTCCTTCCGCGTCCGAAAGGTTGACATGAATCCTATCGTTTTCCCCGGATAAAATCTGTATTTTTCCGGAATCTGATCCAACCTGCCGCAGGATACTCTTTAACACTGCCTTGCCGTTTTTATACTGCAACAGCTCTTTTTCACGGATTTCTTCTAATCGATACTCTGTCAGTGTGCGCAGGCTGATGTCATAATATCCCGGCGCGGCTTCTGTCCCGGCAGTCCATGCCATCAGATCGCCGTCATCGTCCAGCTCAAAGTGCCCCATCTGTTTTAACAGGCGCACTGCTCCTTGCTCCTGCACGCCAAACAGCATGTCGCTGACGCCGGACACTTCGTAGCCACGATACAGCACAAAGGCGCTTCCCAGCTTTTCCAGCTCCTTAAAGGCAAAATTCTCTTCTTCCAAAACTGCGCCGTCCGCGCCGACAAACCACAGGTCGCATACCGGCGCGCCGAAGGCTCCGTCGTACCTTCCGATCGCCGCAAACGTTTCTTTTTTGCCGTTCCCATCGTAATCCGCCGTCTCTGCAAAACACAGCGCATCGTCCGGGTACTCCTGTACCTCCAGAATCTGTGCAACCGCCTGATTAACCGCCGCGCGGGCTGTTTTCTGCACTTTATTCAACCGGTTTTCCGTAAATTCGTTTGGAATATCCTCCAGGCTCTCCAGCGCTTCTTCCTGCTCCAATCTCGACGGGAAGAAAAATCCATCCCCGCTGATCGTCTCCGATGCTTTGGTCAGCTTTCCCTGATCCAGGCTGCTGATGCACCAGCTGTACTTCGCAACCGCATGATCGATTCCTTCTTCCTGTCCGACCGACTGCCCGACTTCTCTGCAGCGATAGGCAATTTTGTCCTCCCCAATTGCATAAAACCAATAGGTATATTCTGTATTTTCATCCGTCTGCGTGTAGAACTGCTCTTCCAGCTTTTCCTTCCACGCCTGTGCCTCTTCATCCGAATCCTCTGCAGACACATACGCCAAATATTCCGACGCTGTCAGCTCCCGATACGAACGCTCTGCAAATCCGTCCGCTGTTCTTTCATAATAAACAGGAACCGTCTCTTCTGCACTGTCCCATTCCGAAACAAGCGGATCGTACACAGTCTTCTCTGCAGGATAAAATGCACAAACGCCGTCCTTTGTCGCTTCGATCGTCTCGGCATCCTCCAGAAGCTTTTCGCACTTTTGATCTTTTACCGTCCAGACAGCCGCCTGTTTTTTGCCGGAGACTTCCGTTTCCAGAATAACAAACGGATTCCCAATTCCCGTCACCTGCTGCAGTCCGGTTACGACGATTCCTTTTTCCAGAAGCCTTGCCGACTCGCCGTCATAATACCAGAGATCGCCGGAAATCCGCCCGCGCGCTGTCAACGGCGTGCTCTCAAACATCAGCAGAAAACTTTCATTTGCGTTGCTGTCATACTTCGCCATGTTCTGCAGGCAAAGCGTCTTGTCACCGTACTCCTTCTGCAAAAGAACTGCTGTCAGCGCTGCGTTTTCTGCGCGGCTTAAGCGGTCGTGTCCCGCCAGCTTACCGGTAAACACATCCGATTTCTGCGCGTATGCTTCATAAACGGAGTCGGTCACTTCTGTCATCAGGGCCGGAATTTGAGGAGCTGTTGCTGCCGCAGATTCTGTAGCGGTGTCGGTCTGCGTTTCGCCGGTCGCAGGCATCTCGCTGTCTGCTGTTGCCGCGGTATCGCCGTGCTGCGCTTCTCCGCCGGTCGCTGTTGTGCCGCCCTGTATCTCGTCATCGGTCGCAGCGGCGCTATCCTGCACCTTATCATCGTTCGCTGCAGCGGTGCCGGTTCCTGTACTGTCATTCTGTGTTTCACCTGCTTCAGACGTCTCGCCATCTGCTATTGCCGCAGCATCGCTATCCTGCGCCATAGCGTCTGTTGTTTCCCCTTCCCAAAAGCTCTTTCCGGCTTGCTGCGCTCGCGCTGCATATTCACTGATATTCGGCGTGCAGCCTGAAAACAGCATCGTTGCCGCCATCAGGCATGCTGCTGTTACCTGTTTTCTTTTCATAAATTAAATCCTTTCGTTTGCCATAGGCGGAAA
>OLOZ01001883.1_pt1 | contig 13192 bp, 10 predicted proteins | sample 1673021 | NCBI WGS metagenome assembly OLOZ01 (sample SAMEA3136747, study PRJEB25190) | human gut metagenome | biome: human gut; feature: human-associated habitat; material: faeces | place: Austria | collected 2013
TCCAGTTCCATCTGTATTTCATCTTTTTTGAAACCGGCAAGATCAATGTCAACCTCATAACCGCCTTCAACATCTTTTACATCTGTTTTCATCAGATTACGTGCACGTTTGCCGTACAATTTTTTCTCAGCGTTCGGCAATGCCGGAAACGCAAAATCATTCATAAAATCGTCAAACAAATTTTCTCCAAAAATACTACTCATTCTCATAAGTCGTCGCCCCCTTAAGATCCTTATCCGGATCATTTTTTATTTCTTGACTATAATATATCACCTGTTGTTAGCACTGTCAAGAGGTGAGTGCTAATATTTTTTAAATTTTTTATTATTTACAAAAAAAGGATTAAACAGAATTGTTAGACTTGACACTATTTTTACAGCAACGTATAATTAAAATCAATACTCAAACGTTTTAATCCGTTTGCGTATATGAGATACAGCAGACGCTGAAACAACTGAACCGAAAACGATATCTGTCAATAAAAGAAAAGATCGCATCATTAGTAACAAAACGACAAACAAGTAAAACAGAACGGCTTACAGCCGGAAAGGATGGTTAAAACTAATGAAAGAACAAAATTATCAGGTCTATGGGTACCGATGGGTAGTATTGGGGATTTACGGATTATGTACAGGCATTATTCAGTTGATGTGGACTACATTCTTTTCGATTACGACAGATTCATGGAAGTATTATGGGTTTACCAACGCAACAGAAGGAGAAAGTGCAATCAGTCTTCTGTCAATCATATTTATGGCAGGTATGATTATCGTTTCTATCCCATCTCTTGCTGCATTCGAAAAATTCGGATTCAAAAAAGCAGTTGGTTTCGGAGTTGTTCTCACAGGAGTCTGTGCTCTGCTGAGAGGATTTTTCGGAGATAACTACACACTGGTTCTTATCATTACCTTCGGATTCGCTATCGCTCAGCCATTCCTGCTGAACTCACCGGGTCTTGTTGCAGGTAAATGGTTCCCTGAAAAAGAACGTGCTACAGCCAACAGCGTCGGACTTCTGTGCAGTTATTTGGGAATGTGTGTTGGTCTTCTATTGACACCGGTTCTTTTGGAATCGGGAATGACAATAAAAGAAATGCTTCTTACATACGGTATCATCGGAGCTGTCGCTGCAGTCTTATTCCTCATCTTCGTAAAAGAAAAACCGCCTACACCTCCCTGTCCTGAAGAACAAGCTATGCGTTCTGACTTTAAAGAAGGTATAAAGTTTGCATTAAAGAAGAAAAATTTCATTCTGGCATTATTGATTTTCTTCTGCATGTTCGGGATCTTCAATACCTTCTTCACTATGATCGAGCCTATTTTAAGAACTCTGACAAATGAAGGTGTTGACGCAACTCAAGTGGGAATTATAGGTGTTATAATCTTAGGTATAGGAATAGTCGGAAGCCTTATCCTGTCCCTGATCTCTGATAAAGATAAGCACCACAGACGACTGCCGTATATGATTGCAGTAAGCATTATAGGCTGTATAGGTCTCGCCCTTTTCTTAGTACTGAAAGGTTTCAGCGGAATGGCTGTAGCCGCAGCTCTCTACGGATTCTTTATTGTAGGAGGTGCTCCGCTCACTCTGACTTTTGCTGCAGAATCCTGCTATCCGACTTCGGAAGGTACTTCAGAAGGACTCCTTATGTTTGCAGGTAATGTTGCCGGAGTGATTTTCCTCGGGGCTTCAAGCCTTTTCGGAACAAATCATCATATGTTGATGGCTGCGCTCATAGCTGTAACAATCATTTACATTATTCTAATGTTCTTTGCAAAAGAGGTTAAATTAGCAAAACAAAAATAATAACTTCAGTAAATATATAAAAAGAAGAGACGCTTAAAGCGTCTCTTCTTTTTTATATTACACAACTTCTCTTTTACATAAAAAGATGTCCCGAAAAAATGGCATGGATAATGGAAGAAATACCCCGCAATATGAGAAATATCCCCAACATCAGATTTATTGCTATAAAGCTGATTACAGGCGCAATAAAGGATAGAATTCCCGCCAAAGCCAGAACCGTTCCCAAAACAGTAAACCATCCCCAGCCATCTACAGCCATGCGTCTGAGTTCAAAAGACTGTACGAATCTCGTAATACCTGAAAAAAGCATCCACATCCCGAAAATAAAAGGAAGAGTCAGTGTAACAAATGTCTGATTAAACAAGATAAACAAAGCCATGATAACGGTCAGAATCCCATCTGCGAGAAACCACCCTGCTCCATACATTATATTATGTCCTCTGGCAAACACCATAATGTCTATAATTCCTGAAACAAGCAGAAAACTCCCAAGAAGAAGAGAAATCGCTGACAGCCCTGCCGACGGACTTCTCAAGCAAATGATACCTGCTATTATAAGAAATATACCTGCTATCATCCACATAACTTTTGAAAAAGTTCTGTTCATAAAAACCAACCTCCTTTATTAAGGTATTATACCCTTATATTTAGCACTGTCAACCACTGAGTGCTAATTCTTAATTATTTACCACCGTTATAAAATCTTTTTCTTGACAATTATCCAAATTCTTACTATAATCTGTAACAAGCTACAGATTGAAGGTGAAAAAAGTGAAAGATACTGACATCGGACATATGCTAAAGCAGCTTGAATCAAAACTGCATACAAGGGCAAATGCTACATTCAGCAAAAGCGAACTTACATATTCTCAGGTTCGCGTATTGAAAATCATATGGAAACATGGAGGACAAGTCACACAAAAAGAAATTGAGAAAGAACTCAAAGTCTCCCACCCTACAATTGTAGGAATTGTAAGACGCCTTGAAAAAAGCGGATACGTAAACTGCCATGTAGATCCCGATGATCGGAGAAATAAACTTGTATGCGGCACAGAACGAGCTTTAAAACACAGAAAATGGCACGATGCCAGAATCCGTGAGACAGAAAAACAGCTTACGGAAGGATTTTCCAGCCAGGAGCTTCAAACTCTCCGTGAAATGCTAAAACGTCTTTATAAAAATATAGAATGACTTTTTCCTTCATAGTAAATTACGGAAAAACCTCAAACGAAAATCTATCATATGTAAAAAACACAGAGGACATAAGTTTGCAAGGACTTGTCCTCTCTTTTACGCCTCAAAGTGTAGCGCGCTACAAAACAAAAAAGGAGTGAGATTATGATAAAAACTTTACTGAAAAGTGTCCGGCAATACAAAAAAGCTTCTCTTGCTTCTCCGCTGTTAGTGACAGTAGAAGTTATTATAGAATGTTTTTTGCCTCTGGTAATGGCAATGGTCATAGATTCCATGAGTGGTAATTCTATGACACCTATTTTAAAATACGGACTCATGTTGGTCATAATGGCAATGTTTTCCCTGCTTTTCGGCGTTCTTGCCGGCCGTGAAGCGGCTACAGCTTCCTGTGGGTTTGCCAAAAATCTGCGACAGGATATGTATTTTAAGATACAGGATTTTGCCTTTGCTGATATGGATAAATTCTCCACATCATCTTTGGTCACAAGAATGACAACAGATGTCACAAATGTCCAGAATGCCTATCAGATGATAATCCGTGCCGCTATACGGACACCTCTTATGATGATTTTTTCTGTCATCATGAGTATGACCATCAATGTAAAAATGGCATGTATTTTTCTTGTTACTATACCTGTACTTGGTATAGCGCTCTTTGGAATAGTTCTCTACGTACATCCTATTTTTAAGAGAATTTTCAAAAAGTACGATGCCATGAACAATTCTGTTCAGGAAAATATAGCCGGTATAAGAGTTGTCAAATCTTTTGTACGGGAAGATTATGAAGCGAAAAAATTCGGAAAGGCTTCTGAAGATGTGCGAAAAGATTTTACTCGAGCTGAAAAAATATTAGCTTTCAACAATCCTGTCATGATGTTCTGTATCTATATGTCCATGCTTCTCATCAGTTATTTCGGAGCAAGGATCATTATCGGAACAGGCGCTGTCAGCTTGACAACAGGAGAGCTTTCTTCTCTCATAAGCTATGGAGTGCAAATACTGGCTGCCATGATGGTATTATCTATGGTTTTCGTCATGACTATAATGGCTGAAGAATCAGCAAATCGTATTGCTGAAGTCCTAACACAGGAAAGCAGTCTACAATCACCGGAAAACGGTATCAGAAAAGTAAAAAACGGAAAAATAGATTTTGAAAATGTTTCTTTCTGTTATTCTAAAGCCAGTAAAAAGAAAGCTCTTTCAAATATAAACCTTACTATTAATCCGGGAGAAACTATAGGCATAATAGGCGGAACAGGTTCAGCTAAAACCACTTTAATACAGCTTATCTCTCGTCTTTATGATGTGACGGAAGGAAGTGTTAAAGTAGGAGGAATAGATGTTCGCAAGTATGACCTTGAAGCCCTTCGTAATGAAGTTGCGGTGGTTCTCCAGAAAAATGTACTTTTCTCCGGCACTATTAAAGAAAATCTTCGTTGGGGAAAAAAAGATGCTGATGAGGAGGAACTGATTCGTGTATGCAGACTGGCACAGGCAGATGAGTTCATACAGCAGTTTCCGAAAAAATATGATACTTTCATAGAACAAGGCGGAACAAACGTATCCGGCGGACAGAAACAAAGGTTATGCATTGCAAGAGCCCTGTTAAAAAAACCTAAAATTCTTATCCTTGACGACTCCACTTCAGCAGTCGATACAAAAACAGATGCCTTGATAAGAAAAGCAATGAGTGAAGAAATACCTGACACAACAAAGATAATTATCGCCCAGCGTGTTTCTTCAGTAGAAGATGCAGATAAAATTATCGTCATGGACGGAGGTCGTATAGCTCAGCAAGGCACTCACCGTCAATTGTTGGCTGCCGACGGCATTTACCGGGAAGTATATGACTCTCAGACACGCAGCAAGGAGGTGGAATAAATGAGCAGAACAAAGGAAAAAAGGAGCAAAGGAAATTTCAGAAGACTTATAGGCTATCTGTTTTCTCATTTTAAACTGCGCCTTACAATAGTATGTATCTGCATCATAATAAGTGCCTGCGCTTCTGTAGTCGCAACAGTATTTCTGCAGAGACTCATCGACGAATGTATAACTCCGGGTATTACATCAGGACTCGAAGCCGTATGGCCTAAACTTATTTCTCTTCTTGGCACTATGGCGGCATTTTATGCATGCGGCGTAGCTGCAGCCTTGATATACACACGCCTCATGGCAACAGTTACTCAAGGAACACTAAAACACATGAGAAATGACATGTTTGACAGAATGCAGACCCTCCCTCTCCGTTATTTTGATACTCATATACACGGAGATATCATGAGTACCTATACCAACGATACCGACGCAATCCGTCAGCTTATCGGACAGAGTTTGCCTCTGATGCTACAGTCTTCCCTTACAGTTATAGCTATTATCTTCATGATGATTTATTTCAGTATATGGCTGACTTTAATCGTAATCTTTTTCATGATCATAATGCTTACTGTCACAAAAAAGCTCGGCGGAGAAAGTTCAAAATACATGATGAAACAACAAAAAGCTCTTGCCAAAGAAGAAGGCTATATAGAAGAAATGATGAATGGCCAGAAAGTCATCAAAGTATTCTGCCATGAAGAAGAAAGCAAAAAAGGCTTCATTAAGCTCAATGAACAGCTTTTTTCAGACAGCCAAAGAGCAAATAAAATGGGAAACGTACTTATGCCTACCCTCGGGAATATCGGTAATCTCATGTATGTATTCATCGCCGGTATAGGAGGAATCATGGTATTTGAAAAAGCCGTAAATATCAGCCTTACAGGAACGGATCTGATCACGGCGGGAATCATCATCTCTTTTCTGAGCATGGCAAGGCAGCTATCCCAGACCATCGGTCAGGTATCAATGCAGGTTTCCTTAGTTGCCATGGGAATAGCCGGAGCCGGAAGAGTTTTTGAACTCATGGATCAGAAACCGGAAGAAGACCATGGATATGTCACACTGGTCAAAGCAGAAAAAAATTCTGAAGGTCAGATCACAGAAACAGATCATGCGACAGGCTTATGGGCTTGGAGACATCCACATTCCTCAGACGGTACAGTTACTTACACCGAACTTAAGGGGGATATCCGCATGGAACATGTAGATTTCGGATATGTACCTGAAAAAACCGTACTTCACGACATAAGTCTTTACGCAAAACCGGGACAAAAAATTGCTTTTGTAGGAGCCACAGGTGCAGGAAAGACTACCATAACTAATCTAATCAATAGATTTTATGACATTCCTGACGGAAAAATACGCTACGATGGTATTAATATAACAAAAATACGAAAGCCTGATCTGAGGCGTTCTCTGGGTGTTGTACTGCAAGATGTAAATCTTTTTACCGGAACAGTCATGGAAAATATACGTTACGGAAAACTGGATGCAACAGATGAAGAATGTATAGCAGCTGCAAAACTTGCCAATGCTGATGATTTCATCACTCGACTTCCCGACGGATATGATACTGTTCTTACAGGAAACGGCTCCAGCCTTTCTCAGGGACAGCGTCAGCTGATATCCATTGCCAGAGCAGCTGTGGCGGATCCACCCGCAATGATATTAGATGAAGCCACAAGCTCAATAGATACAAGAACCGAAGCTCTTGTTCAGGAAGGTATGGATAATCTTATGAAAGGGCGAACCGTATTTGTCATAGCCCACAGACTATCTACCGTCCGCAACAGTGACGCCATAATGGTTCTTGACCACGGACGTATCATCGAACGAGGAAATCATGATGAACTAATCGCTCAAAAAGGCACATATTACCAGCTCTATACAGGAGCTTTCGAGCTGGAATAATTTCAAAACCCAAAAAAGCCATATAAGGAAATTAACCCTTATATGGCTTTTTTTATTTGAGCATGAAGAAATCCAAAAGACGGATCCTGTCCCTTCTGTCTCTCAGCGGATAACTCTCATATACTCTGCCTGCTGAAAGATGGATCACATGATCACAGCACCGAAGGATAAATTCCGGATCATGGGTGACTACAAGAACTGTTCTCCCCTGATCTGCAATCTCATTTACAACATTTGCTACTTTTCTCATATGAAAAAGATCAAGACCGCTTGTCGGCTCATCAAATATTATAAGAGGCTTTTCTGATGCTATAGCTGAAGCTATAGCCACACGCTGCTTCTGTCCTCCCGACAATCCCATGGGATGACACTCTGAAAGCTCTGTCAAATCCATATCTTCCAGCAGCCTTTCAATCTGCTTTTTGTTTTTATTTTTCATGCTCAAAAGAATTTCTTCTTCTACATTTTCTGTAAAAAGCTGATGATTGACATCCTGCATAACCATATAACAAATGTTCAGCCGTTCCTTTGCACTATAAACATGACCATCATACTCAACAGTACCCCGGCAACTTTTTTCTAAGCCACATAGACATCTCGAAAACGTGGATTTTCCTGCTCCATTGTCTCCTATAACAGCTGTAACTTTTCCTGCTGGCAATATCGACTTTCCTATTTGCAGAATTCCGGGCCGATATTTATAAGAAAAAGTCATATCACTTATCACCCAGCGTGAAAATGCTTCAGCTTTTATTCCATGTTCTGTATCTTTCAAAACATCAAGATCTAAAGGCCGCAGCCCCATAACTTCTCGTTGACTTTCCGGCATGGCCTTAAACTCCTGCGCTGTATAATCCCCCTCTATCTTACCATCCTTCATATAAATAACTCTGTCAATGAGATCTGCCAGATAATAAAGACGATGTTCAGAAATAATTACTGTTTTTCCGCAAGATTTAAGAATTTCAAGCAATCTCCGCAAGTCAGATACAGCACATGAATCAAGATTGGAAGAAGGCTCGTCAAGAACATAAATATCAGGATCTATTGCTGCAGCCGAGCCACAGGCAATCTTTTGTTTTTCTCCACCGGAAAGAGAAAAAATACTTCGATCCATCAAATCTTCTATATCAAGCTGGCTGCACACCTGCTGAACTCTCTGTTTTATTTTGGATTCGGACATACCATGATTTTCAGGTCCAAAAGCTACTTCACTGGTAGTATCTACATTAAAAAACTGAGATCTGGGATTTTGAAAAACAGAACCTACTTTAAGAGATATATCAAATAATGATAATCTTTTTGTATTTTTCCCTTCAATATATGCATCTCCCTCCAATTTCCCTTCATGATAATGGGGAATCAATCCATTGAAGATCCTTGTAAGTGTCGTTTTTCCACAACCGGAAACACCACATAGAAGTACAAAGGACCCCTCTTTAATTCGGCAGGACACATTTTTTATAGTCTCATATTTTTTCTTACCGCCTCCCGCCAGATAAGAAAAAGAAAGCTTTTTGCACTCTATCATTATTTTTACCCCCTTGTAATCAGAACATATATCTGAGCAACATAAGCACCTGCGCAAACAAAAAGAATAAAAATATCTTGTATATGAAATCCTATATCGCAGACATTAGTTCTCTTTATAGGGCCTCCCAAACCTCGTGTGAGAGCAGCTGCACTGAGTTCCTCACCGATCCTAACCGAACAGATCATCATAGGAACAAGTCGATATTCCAGTATATGCCCTGCCCGTCTGTATCCCAAACCGATACCTCTCATTTTCATGGCATCTCCGATACAGCTCCATTCTTCCGCTACTGTGGGAAAGAAACGGAACATCACCGACATAGGCATCGTAATAAACCGAGGCATATGTAACTTATCCATAGCGTCCATGAACTCACTTACAGTGGTATCAGTTACTAATAAATACCCCATAACAATTCCCGGAGCAAACCTGAGTAGTATCCCAGTGATGGTAACAGCTATATAATTTACCGGACTTGGCAGCATGGATAAAATAAACAACTCAAGACACAGACTTCCTCCGAATATAACTATATATATGACCGAAGCCTTGCGTTTGCCAGATGACAGCAGTAAAATCAGCGGTATAAATGCTAAAATTATTATGTAATACTGCATTATTCCCTCATATGATCCTCCCAGAATAAATATTGAAATAGTTATGAGTACTGCCAATTTAGTTCTGGGATCTAAAATAATACTGCTGCCATCTCTGCAGCTTGCCAGAAGTTCTTTTGCCATCACGCTATACCTGCTCTCTCAAAATGTTTTTTGAATATCCTATAACCTATTATTCCTCCCGCTATACCGCTTATAAAAGATGCAGCAAGAAGAACCGGCAATATCCAGTCAGGCATATAACTCATGAGAGTATCAGCATACTCCTCTCCATATCCAGGCAATAGATTCTGATAATAGTCTGCTCTTGTGACTACTATAGGTATAAATGCTCCTATAACCCACATAGAAAAAAGGCCATGAGTCAGAATCTCCCTTTTATAATTTTTATATCCACAGGCTTTAAGCGCAAGATCAGACAGAAGACCAAAAACAATTCCTGTAAGAATACACCAATATCCCATGCCTGTAATCAACATGATTATGCCCAATAGCAGACCGCTGACAGTGATCATACCAAATTTTCTTATCTTTGAAAAGAAAAGCATCATTGGGATTCCTCCCACCAGCGGTACTATGACACTGATGAGAGGAATAAAAATCGGTATAAATCCTATAGATGCGGCTGCAAAAATAACTATAAAGTATATTGCAGTGAAAATACCAATATTAATAAAATCCTTTCCCTGTAACTTGTTCATTTTAAAATTCCTCCCGACATAATTCTTTTAATTTAATTAGATCAAGCTAACTCTAAAAATCATAATATTATAGATAGCCATATACGTCTATGCTCATATCAGTTATTTGACTCCAAATAGCACTCAGTTTTCCATATTATCAGATTAAGATTGACCAAAAATTCTATCTTGACTATAATGAAAGATATTCTTTTAAAAGAGGTGAACCAATTTGAATGATATGCTCAATAATATACTTGAAAACAGCGATAAACTCCCCGGAGTTACTCTTAAAAACAGCCCGAACAGCAGAAAATTGCTTCTTAATCATTCAGAGGGAAACGGAAAAATGATTTTCCATACCATCTTTCCCGGACTTACCATTGCACTCGTATACGCAGATACGTTCATCTGGCCTGAATCAGAATCCAATCAGAAATTTCATCCTCTTCTTCTCAATTACTGTCTCTTCGGAAGATGTGAACTGCTTCTTGATGACAATACCTATGTCTATCTCCAGGAAAAAGAATACTGTATAAGCTGTCAGTCAGCTCAAAATAAATATATTTTTCCCACCGGAAAATACAGAGGTCTGAAAGTATATTTTGATCTTGATACTTTTACTGTTTCATGCAAGGAAATATTGGAAGCATTTGATATAGATTTATGGAAACTGCAAAGAAAATATATAGAGAAAAAAAATACTTATATATGCGAAACAGATGATACAGAAAGAAATATATTAACAAAACTATGGAAGTTTTCAGAAGAAAGTTCCTATTTTCATATGAAGTTATATCTTTTTGAGCTGCTTTACTATATGCTGATATCCCAGTCCCACACCTCAAAACGGCGAGGTTTTTATACAAAAACGCAAGTAGAAATAGCAAAAAAAGCACATCAGATTTTAACATCGGATCTAAGAAAACATCTTCCTATACGTGTGCTTGCCAACGAGTTTTCTGTCAGTGAAACAAGTTTAAAAAATTATTTCAAAGGCGTATACGGACAAAACATATCTTCCTATATGCGAAAAAAGCGGATGGATACAGCAGCAGAGATGCTGTCAGAAACCAGACGACCTATCTCCGAAATATCCATACAAGTCGGATACTCCAATCAGGGAAAGTTTGCTTCTGTTTTTAAAAAGCAATTCGGTTTCTCTCCGCTTGAATACAGAAGAATAAGATACCTTGAAAAAAATGATATGTCCCCGGAAAAGATCTGAATTATCTTCCGGGGACGGTAAATAAAACTGCAGATCACAGTTTCCAGCCTACAGCCATTTCTCTGGCATTGACAAATCTCTTATAAATTCCATCCTGTTTCATAAGTTCTTCATGTCTCCCTTTCTGGACTATCTTCCCGCTATCCACTACCAGTATCTGGTCTGCGTGCCGTACTGTTTTAAGACGGTGAGCAATCATTATTATGGTCTTGTTTTCCATAAGAGCTTTAATAGCCTCTGTAAGCTCTTTTTCATTTTCGGGGTCCACATTAGCTGTAGCCTCATCTAAGATTATTACAGGTGAATCCTTCATGATAGCTCTTGCAATGGAGATTCTCTGCTTTTCCCCGCCGGAAAGAGACTCGCCTCCCTCTCCTATCACAGTATCATATCCATCAGGTAATCTGCTTATAAAATCATGACAACAAGCTTTTTTAGCAGCGTCCATTACTTCATCTATTGAAGCGCTTTCTCTTCCGAATCTTATGTTATTGGCTATAGTATCAGCGAAAAGATACACATTCTGAAATACAAAGCTGAAATTTTCCATCAGACTATCCATACTATATTCTCTGACATCTACGCCTCCCAGCTTTACAGAACCCTGATCCACGTCCCAAAATCTTGAAATAAGATTGCATAATGTAGTCTTGCCTCCACCTGAAGGACCTACTATAGCTGTTGTAGTATTTTCAGGTATATGTACACTCACATTATCTATTATTTTCTTTGTACCATACGAAAATGAAATATTCTCCACATCTATATTGTGATTTTCCGGCGTTATTTTTCTCCCATCTATATCCATAGTATCAAGATTAAGAATATCCTGAGCTTTATCGACAGACACACTTACAGTATGGAGAAGAGCATTATAACTGCCCGCCTGTTCAAGACTGGTATACAAAATAAAGGAGCAAATGATCATTCCTATGCAGACCATGAGTTCCATAGTGCCATGGAGATAAAACACCAGTGAACATAAAGTCATCACCGCTCCCGTAACCTTAGTAATACTGTTCTGAAGAGTCATATACGGTATAAATGTAAATTCCATCTTTGTATTGATATCTGCATTATCCTCTATAATCCTATTCAGCTTCCTTGTCCTTTCACCTGTCATATTATAAGATTTAACTTCAGAAATACCTTGCAGATACTCCATAGTCTGACTCACCACTTGGGTATCTGATTCAACTTTCTGTCTGGAAAGGGTCTTTCCTGCGTTCTGCATACGATTGTTCATCAATAAAAACAACGCTGTTCCTATGATGCCGATAAGACCTATCCTGTAATCGAAGAGCAAGAGCATCAGCAGGATTATTGCTGTATTCAAAAGGCCCTGCGTTGTAAGCATAACTACTCTTGTAGCTACATTTCCCAATGTTTCCATAGTGTTGGTAGTCACCGATGTTATTTCTCCCAGACTGTTTTTATTAAAATATCCCATAGGAAGATAACGTAAATGTCTGGCTATTTCTATACGTTTAAAAGCTGCTGTATCATAACCTCCTTCTGTCTGCAGCATAGTGGATTTCATTTTGCTTATAAAAGAAACTGCAAAAGATACTGCCATTACCCCTACGGCTCCCCACAAAATTACAGGATCTGCTCCTCCTGAAGTGATGAAACCGAGAACAATCATTATAGCGGGGATTTTCATAGCCTCGCCTATAGCCTGTACCGCCCCCAAAGCAATGGAAATCCTGAATTGTCTTTTATTAATCTTCCCGCAGAAATCAAAGAATTTTTTAAGTATCTTAAACATTTTCCCTTTCCTCCTTCACTGTATCTTTAGCAGATATGTGAGCCTCCCACATATGTTTATATATACCGCCCATTGAAAGCAAACTCTTATGGTCACCTTCTTCAGCAACTCTCCCTTCAGAAATAACGAATATATGATCTGCATCAGATATGGTAGACAATCTATGAGCGATGACTATCAGAGTCTTTCCCGAAACCAGCTTTGCCACAGAAGTCTGGATCACCGACTCGTTCTCAGGATCAGTATAAGCTGTAGCCTCGTCAAGGATAACTATAGGTGCATCCTTAAGCATAGCTCTTGCTATAGAGATTCTCTGCCGTTCACCTCCCGACAAGTGCCCTCCTGCTCCTCCTACAACTGTATCGAAACCATTTTCCAATTTCATTATGAAATCATAACATCCGCTTTTTTTTGCGACATCTTCCACCTCACGGTCAGTAGCATCTGCTCTCCCCTGCCTGATATTCTCCCTCACGGTTTCATTAAAAAGATAATTATCCTGAGATACATAAGCGATCATCTGATTATACTGAGACAGTGCCATCCTTCTTATATCCACTCCACCTATCTGTATACTTC
>OLOZ01001885.1_pt1 | contig 13186 bp, 10 predicted proteins | sample 1673021 | NCBI WGS metagenome assembly OLOZ01 (sample SAMEA3136747, study PRJEB25190) | human gut metagenome | biome: human gut; feature: human-associated habitat; material: faeces | place: Austria | collected 2013
TCCAGAAAGATGCTGTTTGTGTTCTTATGTATTAATATCTTTCTGGATGTACTGATGCGTAATGTTATTCGGATATTTCTGCGGAAGATTCGGAAGAATGGATTGAATCAGAAGCAGATCCTGTTGATCGGTTACAGCCGTGCAGCAGAAGAGTATATTGATCGCATTATCCAGAATCCGGAATGGGGATATACGGTACGAGGCATTTTGGCTGACAATATGCCGAGAGGCACCATGTATCGGGGGTATAAAGTGATCGGAAGAATCGATAATTTATCCATTATCTTACCGGAAAATCGCCTGGATGAGATTGTGATCACACTTGGACTGGCAGAATATCACAAGCTGGAACGGATTGTAGGCATGTGCGAGAAGTCCGGAGTGCATACGAAATTTATTCCTGATTATAATAATGTCATACCGACGAAGCCTTATACGGAAGATATTCAGGGACTTCCTGTGATCAATATCCGTCGGGTTCCGCTTCATGATCCATTGAATCGATTCATGAAGCGTGGGGTGGATATCTTTGGCGCAACAGTAGCATTGATATTATTCTCGCCTGTGATGTTGGGAACTATGATCGCAATTAAGGTGAGTTCACCTGGACCTCTGATTTTTAAACAAGAGAGAGTAGGACTTAAGAATAAACCGTTTATGATGTACAAGTTCCGCTCAATGGTAGTACAGACAGAGGAAGAAGAAAAGAAAGGATGGACAACCAAGAACGATCCACGAGTGACCAGGGTTGGCAAATTCATCCGAAAAACAAGTATTGACGAGCTTCCACAGCTGTTTAATGTGTTTAAGGGAGATATGAGTCTGGTTGGACCAAGACCGGAGCGAACGCAGTTTGTAGAGCAGTTCAAAGAAGAGATACCGAGATATATGGTAAAACACCAGGTTCGTCCGGGACTGACCGGATGGGCACAGGTGAATGGGTACAGGGGAGATACATCCATTCGTAAGAGAATTGATTGTGATCTGTATTATGTAGAGAACTGGACATTAGGATTGGACTTTAAGATACTGATTATGACATTTTTTAAGGGGTTTGTAAATAAAAACGCATATTGATCGAAGGGGAGACAGAGATATGGGACAGAGAGACGACCGGAGACTGGCAAGAAAAAAACAGGAGATGCGCAGACAGAAGAGAAGAAAGAAGCGCAGAAGACGGATCGTGTTTCTGATAGCAGAGATATTGATATTATGCATTCTTAGCGTAATCGCTTATGGAATGTTTAAATTAGATAAGCTGAATGTGAATCCATTGAAGAATCTGACAAATAATGGAATCAGCCAGGACGGTTATATGAATGTGGCGATATTTGGTGATGACAGGCGACCGGAGGACACAGGTAATGCACGCAGCGACTGCATTATCATAGCAAGCATTAATAATGACACAAAAGAAGTGAAGCTGGTGTCTGTATATCGGGATACGCTCCTGAATACAGAAGATGATACGTATGATAAAGCTAATTCAGCATATGCCGTTGGTGGGGCAGAAGCTGCGGTTAATATGTTGAACCGCAATCTGGATCTGGATATTCAGGATTATGTCAGTGTGAATTTTCTGGCAGTTGCAGATGTAGTAGATCTGCTGGGCGGTATAGATCTGGATCTTACGGATGAAGAAGTGGTACACATGAATAACTATTGTGTAGAGACTTCTGAAATTACAGGTAAAGAATACAAGAAGATTGAGCCTGAAGTGGCAGGAACCTATCATTTGAATGGAGTGCAGGCGGTATCTTACAGTCGTATTCGTTATACAGAAGGTGGAGATTTTCAGAGGACATCCAGACAGCGCCTTGTGATTGAAAAGATTGCAGAGAAAGCAAAAAAGGCAGACTTAAGTACCATCAATAAAATTATCGATGCGGTCTTTCCTGAGATTACGACCAGTTTTACATCGGGGGAGATTGTGAAAATGAGTACCGGTCTTCTGCAGTATTCCATTGGTGATAATGAAGGATTTCCAATGGATAATGAGACACCGGATTCGATACCGGGGTATCAGGGGTCCTATGTTGTGCCGAAGGGATTAGAAGAAAATGTAATCAAGCTTCATAAGTTTCTGTTCCCTGATGAGGATTATGCACCGACAGATACTGTGAAAGAGATCAGTGATCACATTAAGGATGTGACGGGTATTTATCCTGATGATTCAGAAGATAGTACAGAGGATAATGGAGAATAAGGAGCAGTGCATGTGTAAAGTAACGGTAATAATACCGAATTATAATGGTGAAAAATATCTGGTGCCGTGTCTTGCGTCTTTGTATGAAGAGACCAGGACAGAGATAAAAGTAATTGTAGTGGACAATGGCTCAAAGGATGACAGTTTGAACAGAGCTATAAAGTTGTATCCACAGACTAGAATAATACGTCTGGATTGCAATTATGGATTCTGCGGGGCTGTGAATGAAGGCATTACAGCTTCGGATACGGAATATGTATTGTTACTGAATAATGATACGTTGGTGAGAAAAGGCTTTGTAGAAGCCCTTCTTCGCAGAATAGAACGGAGCGAAAAGATCTTTTCAGTAGAAGCGAAGATGCTTCAGTATCAGGATGAAGCCAGAATTGACAGTGCGGGTACGTATTATAATGCGCTTGGATGGGCATTTGCCAGAGGAAAAGATCAGTCAGCAAAGAAGTATAATTACTGTGTGAAGACATTTGCAGCATGTGGTGGTGCAGCAATATACCGTAGAAAAGTATTTGACGAAATCGGACTATTTGATGAACGCCATTTTGCATATCTGGAGGATATTGATATCGGATATCGTGCAAGATTATATGGATATGTGAATGTATATGAGCCAAAGGCTGAGGTCGTTCATGTGGGAAGTGCATCCAGCGGTTCCAGATATAATGAATTTAAAGTACAGTATTCGTCTAAGAACAATATTTATCTGATTTATAAAAATATGCCAACATGGCAGATTATATTAACCCTGCCGTTCCTGGCAGCAGGATTTGGAGTTAAGACTGCCTTTTTTATAAAGAAGGGATTAGGAGTTACATATCTGAAAGGTCTGGCAGAGGGTGTTCGGATGTGTGATAAGAAATATAAAGTACATACAGAAAAAGCGGACTGGCGACAATGCCTCGGGATTCAATGGGAATTATGGGTGAATGTGATTCGCAGGTTTTCTGATATGGGTGAAGAGGAATAGGATAATTATGAAGAGACTACTGTTGATTGCTCCGGTATTTTTTGGATATTATAAGGATATGATACTGGAGGCAGAAGAACTGGGATATCATGTGGATTATCTGTGCGATGCACCGAGCAATTCCAACATATCCAAAGCACTTGGCAGGATTAATAAAAAGCTGATCAGTGGATCAGCAAAAAGATATTACAACGAAAAAGCACTGCCGCTGGTTGAAAAAGAGCAATATGACAAGGTTCTTTTAGTAGCTGGCATGACTTGTGCGTTCACTTCAGATATGTTTTGTGAGATGCGGAGATTACAAAGACAGGCAGAATTTATTTTGTACCAGTGGGATTCAGAAGTGAATCTCCCATATTGTAAGAGTATACATCCATATTTTGACAGGATCTATACATTTGAAAAGGCAGATGCAGAACGGAATTCGACCTATCGGTTTATGCCGACGTTTTACACAAAAATTTATGAAAAAATCGGAAAAAAAGAGCGGCCGATGCCAAGGTATGACTGCTTCTATGTAGGAACCGCACATCCTAAGAAATATCTGGAAATCAATCGGATGGCGGAAGATTTGAAACCGGAACTGCCAAGGCAGTTTATATATCATTATATTCCGTCGGTCTTGAAATATGTATATCATAAAGTGACGGCGAAGGAATACCGGCATGCGAGATATCGAGACTTTCAGAAAGTTAAGCTGTCCGGTGCGGATATCATGAAGGGGATGGAAGTATCTACCTGCATTCTGGATGCTCCGCAGGGAGGACAGACTGGACTCACACTTCGTTGCTTTGAATGTATGGGGGCGAAGCGGAAATTGATTACGACGAATGTCGATATTGTGAATTATGATTTTTACAGAGCAAGTAACATTCTGGTGTATCCGGGGACAATAGAAGAACGGAAAGCTTTTTTCGAGAATTCTTATGAGGAGCTTCCAGAAGAATTGTACAGAAAATACAGCATGAACAGTTGGATGAAACGGCTGTTATCAGGCGAGGAATCTCAAAAACTACCGGAAAATCATTGAAATTTTACTGTAAATGGGGTAATATGTAAGGCGAGTTATTACGTTTGTTAACAAATTGTTACAAAAGAAAGGATGTTACGATGGCGAGAAGATCACACAGACGGAGAAGACATGGCTTTGCTTCCTGGTCAATCGGGAAGAAGCAGGGTGTGATTCTTGGTGGTACATTTGCAGCAGTTGCAGCGACGGGTGTTGTACTTGTAGCCAGTAAGATGACGAAGATAGAGACAACGGAACTTGATACAGATAAGTTGAATATAGCGGAGACCAGTGAAGAACAGGAGACTGGCTATCTGAATGTTGCATTGTTTGGCTTGGATTCCAGAGAAGGAGATCTTGGCAAGGGCAATCGGAGTGATACAATGATGATTGCCAGCCTGAATAAGGCGACCGGAGAGGTGAAACTGGTTTCAGTATACCGTGATACGTTACTGGAACTGGATGATGGCAGTTATAATAAGGCAAATGCAGCCTATGCATTTGGCGGACCGGAAGGTGCTATTTCGTTGATCAACCGTAATATGGATATGGATATTTCAAAGTATGTTGCGGTGAATTTTAATGCGCTTGTTGATGTAATCGATGCATTGGGTGGTCTTGATATTACACTGACAGATGCGGAAGTAGTGCATATGAATAACTATTGTGTAGAGACATCTAAAGTTACGGGTGCGGATTACACAAAGATTGAACCGGAAGTTGCAGGTACTTATCATTTGAATGGAGTGCAGGCAGTGTCTTACAGTCGTATTCGATATACAGGAGGAGGCGATTTTGAGCGTACCTCCAGACAGCGTCATGTACTGGAATTGATCGCTGAGAAAGCGCAGAGTGCAAGCTTCAGTACCTTGAATAAGATTATTGACAAAGTATTCCCACAGGTATCTACGAATTTCACGATTGCAGAGATGATCGCGTATGCTAAGGATATTGCAAAGTATAAACTGGGGGACAGCATGGGATTCCCGGATAACAACTCATTTGATATGTTGGATGTTGTTGGAAGTGTGGTAATTCCGGAGACGCTGACTTCGAATGTGGAGGATGTACATAAGTTCCTGTTCGGGGATGATGGTTATACCATTTCTTCGAATATTACAGATATAGAAGATGGCATTCGTGAGAAATGCACACATAAGGCAACCAGTGATTCTGTGATTGAGAGTGATGATGATTATGGATCCGGTTCTGGAACATCCAATGATTATAGTAATTCTGGCAGCTCGAATAGTAACTATAACAACAGCTATAATAATAGTTATAATAATTCGGGCAGTTCAAGTGGTACAGGCAGCGGATCAGGAACAGGCGATTCAGGCGGCGGAAGTGATTACGGAGACTACGGCGGAGGATCTGACGGAGATTATTCTGGGGAAGACTATGATTAATAAGTCGTGTGAGATACGGGAAAGGATAAAGTAAGTTATGAAGAAACTGAAAAAATTAGCTGCACTGATGCTTTGTACAGCTATGACATTTATGATGTGTGGTATAGTATCATCGGCAGCCAGTGGTCAGCTGAGATTTTCTGATCCGTCTACAACAGTAGGTGCAACGGTTGAGATTACTGCAAAGCTGAGTGCGGATGAAAGTCTGAGCGAAGCCAGTGCAACACTGACATATGATACAACAGCATTAAAGTTTATCAGTGGAGAGAATGCGACAGCATCTAATGGACAGATTGAACTGGAAGGATCTGGAAGCGGTAATACAGAGATGAGCTGGACATTGAAGTTTCAGGCATTATCTGAGGGGACTACGACAGTAAATATTTCCAAAGTAACAGCCAGTGCGTCTTCAGGAGACGATGTGACAGTTGTAGAGGGTAGCTCGACCGTTACAATCGGAGAAGGGGATCCGTCTCTGATCACAGATGATGAAGAGACTACAGAGTCATCTGGTAATGGTGGGGATATTGAGATTGACGGAGAGACTTATTCTGTTGTTACAGATATTCCGGAGGTATTGATCCCAGATGGATTTGTAACGGCTGATATGCCTTATAATGGTAATACTTATGCGGCTACCAAGCAGGAAAGTGGTAAGATGTATGCTATTTATCTGAAGGATGCCAATGAGGAAGAAGATTTCTGGCTGTATGATCCGGATAAAGATAAGTTTTCTCCATTTGAACAGGTAAGTATTTCCAGTGACCGTTACATTGTCCTGTTGTCCGAGGATAAGACCAAAGATCTGCCGGATACATTGCAGAAGACGACGATGACGGTAGAGGGAAAAGAGTTTCCAGCATGGCAGAATACGGATGACAGTTCTTATTATGTGGTATATGCAGTGAACAGTGATGGAGAAGAAGACTTCTACCAGTATGATACGGTAGATGAAACCTATCAGAGATACACACCGGAGACGAAAGATAAAGAAGAAGACACAACAAAGCTTGGTGGTCTTCTGAATAAACTGCGCACAAATCTGGATAAGGTAATTCTGGTCGCATGGGGAATCTTCCTTGTGATGCTGATTATCCTGATCATTCTTGCAATCAAGCTACGCCATCGCAATCTGGAACTTGATGATCTGTACGAAGAATATGATATTGATGACGAGCCGGAACCGGTAAAAGAGAGCAAGAAAGAGAAAAAGGCAAGAAAGAAAGCGGAAAAAGAAGCGAAGAAGTCCAAGAAATCTAAAAAGAAGTCGGAAGATGATTTCTATGATTTTGATGACGAAGATGATGAATATGATCTGGATGACGATGATGAAGATGAGATGTATGAGGACGAGGATGACTATGACGAATACGATGAGTATGAAGAGGAGCCATTCAAAGAATACAATCCTTCCGACTATGAGGATGACAGTGATATCGATGATCTGGATGAAATTCTGAATGCACGTGTGCGTGTAAAGAAGAGTGCGCCACGAAGAACTGCACAGACTTCAGCAAGACCGAAAAGTAATCAGAGAAGAGTAGGTCACTCAGAAGCAGATGATACATTCAAAATGGATCTGATCGATCTTGATTAAAACATCAAAGGAGGATGCGGAATATTGTATCCTCCTTTTGTGTATATAATGAACCAACAGGGAGTATAAAACTTGAAAGGAGAACATTCATTATGTGTGGAATTGTAGGTTATGTAGGAGAGAGTCAGGCAGCACCAATCCTGCTTGAGGGACTGGAGAAGCTGGAGTACAGAGGATATGACTCTGCCGGTATTGCAGTTTATGACGGAAAGAAAATCAATATGAAAAAAGCAATGGGACGGCTGAAAGTGCTGAATGAACTGACTCATGGAGGCGAGCTGCTTCCGGGTAAGCTTGGAATCGGTCATACCCGTTGGGCAACGCATGGCGCACCGTCTGATATCAATGCTCATCCGCATTTTAATAAAGATCAGAGTATCGTAGTGGTACACAATGGTATTATTGAGAACTATCTGAAATTAAAACATCGTCTGGAAAGCAAAGGATATGAGTTTGTATCAGAGACAGATACAGAGGTCATTGCACATCTTCTGGATTATTATTACGACAGAGATCCGCTGGAGGCAATCACGAAGGTTATGCACCGTATGGAAGGTTCTTATGCACTTGGAATTATCTTCGCAGATCACCCGGAAGAGATGTATGCAGTACGTAAGGACAGCCCGTTGATCGTTGGACACACCAAAGATGGAAGTATCATTGCATCGGATGTACCGGCAGTGTTGAAATATACTAGAGATGTTGTATTTATTCAGAATGAAGAGATTGTAAAGCTGACAGAGGATAAGCTGGAGTTCTACAATATTGATGAAGAAGTGATTGAAAAAGAGACCACTCACATTGACTGGGATGTGAATGCAGCTGAGAAGGGTGGATACGAGCACTTCATGCTGAAGGAGATGTATGAACAGCCGAAGGCTATTCTGGATACATTTTCACCAAGAATCAAAGGCAATGAAGTTGTTATTGATGAACTTGGTATGAGTGATGATGAGATTCGTGCAGTTAAGAAGATTATGATTGTTGCCTGCGGTTCTGCTTATCATGCAGGTGTGACTGGCAAGTATATTTTTGAAGGACTGACCAGAATTCCGGTGGAAGTGGATACGGCTTCTGAATTCCGTTACCGTGATCCGATCATTGAAGACGGAACGTTACTGATCGTGATCAGCCAGTCCGGTGAGACTGCAGATTCACTGGCTGCAATCCGTGAGGCGCATGCTAAGGGTGGTAAAGTGCTTGGTATTGTCAATGTAGTAGGAAGCTCTATTGCCAGAGAGGCAGATAATGTTATGTATACATGGGCAGGTCCGGAGATTGCAGTGGCAACTACCAAGGCATACAGCTGTCAGTTGATTGCAGAATATCTGCTTGCAATGAAGTTTGCTCATGTAAGAGGAAAGATCAGTGACGCAGAACTTGCTGATATGATTGAGGATATGAAAGAACTGCCGACACAGGTGGAGATGCTGTTGAATAATAAGAAGAATGTCCAGAAATTCGCTAACCGCTATCTGGCTGCAAAGGATATCTTCTATATCGGTCGTGGAATCGATTATGCGATCGCAATGGAAGGTTCTCTGAAGATGAAAGAGATTTCTTATGTACATTCGGATGCTTATGCAGCAGGAGAACTGAAGCATGGTACGATTTCTCTGGTTGAGGACGGTACATTGGTAACAGCCATCCTGACACAGGAGAATCTGTACAAGAAAATGATCAGTAACATGGAAGAGGTTAAGACCCGTGGAGCCTTTGTTATGGCAGTGACTAATGTGGATAATACAGAGGTTGAGAGAAACGCAGACTATGTAATGTACATTCCGAAGACGAATAAGTACTTTACCAATACACTTGCGATCATTCCGCTGCAGCTCTTCGGTTACTATGTAGCAGTTGGAAAAGGTTGTGACGTGGATAAGCCGAGAAATCTGGCGAAGTCTGTTACAGTAGAGTAGGAGTTACTATGCATTATGATTATCTGATCGTGGGCGCAGGACTGTTTGGTGCAGTGTTTGCCCACGAGGCTGCTGAACGTGGCAAAAAATGTCTGGTCATTGACAGACGAGACCATATCGGAGGAAATATTTATACAGAGGAAGTGGAAAAAATTCAGGTACACCGCTATGGTGCACATATTTTCCACACTTCCAATAAGCAGATCTGGGACTATGTGAATCAGTTTGCTGAATTTAATAATTATATTAATTCACCGGTGGCAGTGTATAAGAATGAACTGTATAATCTTCCGTTCAATATGAACACGTTCAGTAAGATGTGGAACATCCGTACACCGCAGGAGGCGAAGGATATTATTGCTGCACAGATTGCGGATCTGAATATTACAGATCCGTCCAATCTGGAAGAACAGGCACTTTCACTGGTAGGAAAAGATGTGTATGAGAAGCTCGTAAAGGGATATACAGAGAAGCAGTGGGGCAGAGACTGTAAGGAACTGCCGGCATTTATCATCCGCAGACTTCCGCTTCGATTTACTTATGATAATAATTATTTTAATGATCGTTATCAGGGAATACCGATCGGAGGCTATACTGCGATTGTGGAGAAGCTTCTGAAAGGTTCAGATGTGCGGACAGGTGTGGACTTCCTGAAAAATCGGGGTGAATATGAAGCACTGGCTGATAAAATTATTTACACAGGTATGATTGACGAGTATTATGATTATAAACTGGGAGCGTTGGAATACCGCAGTGTGCGTTTTGAAACAGAGACACTGGACTGTGAGAACTATCAGGGCAATGCAGTTGTGAATTATACAGAGCGCGAGGTACCGTATACCAGAATTATTGAGCATAAGCACTTTGAATTTGGTAAGCAGGAGAAAACAGTTATTTCCAGAGAGTATTCTTCCGAGTGGAAAGTGGGAGATGAACCGTATTATCCGGTAAATGATGAGAAAAACGGAGCATTGTATGCCCGTTATCAGGAACTGGCAGCGCAGGAAGATAAGGTGATCTTCGGTGGACGACTGGGCGCATATCGGTATTATGATATGGATAAGGTGATAGAGGCTGCGTTAGAACTGGTTTTCAACATTTTTTGATGATTTGGTCACACTTTCAACACAATTTACGACTAGACTTACAGATATAGAAAAGATAAGGTATCCGTGGTCTGATAGTAGATTACGGTTAAGGAAGGAGACTTAGATATGGATAACCAGTATAATTATTATGATCCGAATAAAGAGGATAAGAACAACATATTTGATGAACAGCCGCAGGGAATGAATGGCGGGCAGCCGGGGATGAACGGTCAGCCGCCAAAGAAGCACCATAAGTGTCCAAGATGGGCGAAGCTGGCAGGATCGGCAGTTGCATTTGGTGTGATCGCAAGCTGTACCTTTATGGGAGTGAATGCGGTGGCAGGTAAGTATTTCGGTACGAATACCACACAACAGACATCCAACAGTAAGGCTACAACTTCCAAGAACTCTGACAGTTCATCCACATTGAAGTTGAGCCAGTCATCCAGTACAGTGACTTCGGATGTGTCTGATATTGTAAATAGTGCAATGCCATCAGTAGTAGCTATCACGAATATGAGTGTACAGGAAGTACAGAGTTACTTTGGAGGCACACAGCAGCAGGAGAGCACAAGCTGTGGCTCTGGTATTATTATCGGTAAAAATGACAGTGAGCTGCTGATCGTTACCAATAATCATGTGGTGGAAGGCGCTGAGACGTTGACTGTATCCTTTGCAAATGAAACTTCAGTAGAAGCAAGCATCAAAGGTACAGATTCCAGCAAGGATCTGGCAGTTGTTGCAGTTCCGTTGGATTCCATCGACGATGATACCATGAATGCAATTTCAATCATCACATTAGGTGATTCTGATCAGCTGCAGGTGGGTGAGCCGGTAATCGCAATCGGTAATGCTCTTGGTTATGGACAGTCAGTTACAACTGGTATCGTATCTGCACTGGATAGAAATCTTGACATGGAAGGTTTTGACAGTAAACTGATCCAGACAGATGCGGCAATTAACCCTGGTAACAGTGGTGGCGCACTTCTGAATGCCAACGGCGAGCTGATCGGTATCAACACAGCAAAGGTAAATGCCAATGCAGTCGAGGGAATGGGTTATGCAATTCCGATTTCGGATGCTACATCTGTGATTGAGAATCTGATGAACCGCGAGACACGTACGAAAGTGGACGAAAGCGAGCAGGGATTCCTTGGTATCGAAGGATATGACGTTACTTCTGAGAAAGCGGAGATGTATTCAATCCCGACCGGTGTATTTGTAAGATCCGTAGAGGATGGAAGCGCAGCAGATAAGGCTGGTATTACAGCAGAATGTATTATTACCAAATTTGATGGAATTACTATTGACAGCATGTCCACATTGCAGTCACAGATGCAGTATTTCAAAGCTGGTGACAAAGTGGAAGTAGTCATTGAAGTCCCGAACAAGAGCGGTACAAAATACGAAGAGAAGACGGTAACGGTCACTCTTGGTGAACGTTCCAAATAAATAAAACTAAACAAAGGAGAGAAAGCATGTATTCATTTGACGAGGTAAGAGAGGTTGACAATGAGATTGCAGAAGCGATCGAGAGCGAGATGAGCAGACAGAATTCACACATTGAACTGATTGCTTCTGAGAACTGGGTGAGTAAGGCTGTTATGGCAGCAATGGGAAGCCCATTGACCAACAAGTATGCAGAAGGATATCCGGGAAAGCGCTATTACGGTGGATGCCAGTGCGTCGATGTAGTGGAAAATCTGGCAATCGAACGTGCAAAGGAGCTGTTTGGCTGTGATTATGCCAATGTACAGCCGCATTCCGGAGCACAGGCTAATCTGGCGGTATTTTTCGCAATGCTGGAGCCGGGAGACAAAGTCCTGAGTATGAATCTGGATCAGGGTGGACATTTGAGCCACGGTTCACCGGTGAATATTTCCGGTAAATATTTTGACATCGTATCTTACGGAGTCAATGATGAAGGCTTTATCGATTATGATAAGGTGCGGGAGATCGCACTGGCTGAGAAGCCGAAGATGATCATTGCAGGAGCAAGTGCTTATGCCAGAACGATTGATTTCAAGAAATTCCGTGAGATTGCTGACGAGGTGGGAGCATATCTGATGGTAGATATCGCACACATCGCAGGACTTGTTGCTACAGGACTTCATCCAAGTCCGATTCCGTATGCGCATGTGACAACAACAACAACACATAAGACACTTCGTGGACCAAGAGGCGGTATGATCCTGTGCAATGAAGAAGCTGCTAAGAAGTTTAACTTCAACAAAGCAGTATTCCCAGGTATTCAGGGAGGTCCTCTGGAACATGTGATTGCTGCAAAAGCGGTATGCTTTAAAGAAGCACTTCAGCCGGAATTCAAGACTTATCAGGAGCAGATTTTGAAGAATGCAAAAGCACTCAGTAAAGGTTTGACGGACAGAGGCGTGAAGATCGTATCCGGTGGTACAGATAACCATCTGATGCTTGTAGATCTGAGAGGTCTGGAGCTTACCGGTAAAGAACTGGAGAAGCTTTTGGACGAGGCGCATATTACATGTAACAAGAACACCGTTCCAAATGATCCAAGATCACCATTTGTAACCAGCGGTGTGCGTCTGGGAACACCGGCAGTAACATCCAGAGGAATGGTAGAAGAAGATATGGATAAGATTGCAGAGGCGATTGCTCTGGTTGTGAAAGAGCCGGAGAAGATTGGAATGGCAAGATCCATCGTAAAAGAACTTACAGAAAAATATCCATTAGTATAATGATGATACTGACAACAGGTCTGGCGTGTGCCAGACCTGTTGTTTTAGATATAACAGAGACTTTCATTCACCTTTCATTCGAATTTCCCATAGTATGATACTGTAAATATTCTGAAAGGAGTAAATGAAAATGCCGAATTACCGTTATCATACACCGGAATCAAACAGGCGTGGTTACTGTGGATGTTCATCCAGCATGAACGGATGTAATCAACAGCAGTCAAATGTCCGCCCCCGGCGGGAATCCTGCGAAGTCCCTTAC
>OLOZ01001886.1_pt1 | contig 13173 bp, 8 predicted proteins | sample 1673021 | NCBI WGS metagenome assembly OLOZ01 (sample SAMEA3136747, study PRJEB25190) | human gut metagenome | biome: human gut; feature: human-associated habitat; material: faeces | place: Austria | collected 2013
GCATGTTGTCGATCTTCTCGCCGTCACGGGCCTGCACATGGTTGATGATGATCTGGGCGGTGAAGGCACGGCGGACCGACCAATCCGGGTAAGCTTCCTGCAGAGCATCCTCGATGCCCTTGATGTCGGCCACGCGGCTGTCGTTGAAGGAGGTGCCGAAGGAGACCACCAGCAGCTCATTGTCGCCGATGTTATCCTCGTTGCGGCTGTCGTCCTTGGAGGCATCGCCGGTGTCGCGGCCAAAGTAATCGGGGTCGGCCTCTTCGCCCTCGACCAGCTCCTTCTGTGCGTCGGTCAGAGCGTCCCAAGCGGCCTTGGCGGCAGCGCACTGCTCGTCGGTGTTGTCGTTGCGCTCCTGCACATAGATGGCGTCGATCAGATCGGCAACGTTCTTTGCAGCCAATTCATCTGCCTCCTCACTGGAAACTTCGCTGGATGCGGCGGCAGAGCTTGCCACGCTGGAAGCAGCGGTGCTGGATGCAGACCCGCCGCAGCCGGTGAGCACACCGGCGCAGAGGGTGAGGGCGGTCAGAGCGGCCGCCGCCTTGTGGATCGTACGTTTTCTCATGTTCTGTGTTCCTTTCCTGTTTTGGATACATTCGTTCGAACCGGACAGAAGGGTACAGGAAAGAGAACCTGACCAAACAAAAAGGCCCCTTTTGTTTGCGGGATGGCAAAACAAAAAGGACCCTTTCCAGTGATTCAGGCTTTTTGGGTACAACCAATTCCTCGTGATTTGGAGCATACGCTCCCGTACCAACAACCGGCAGGTTTCCTGACTGAAAGATCACCGCCCTCCGCCGCCTTCCCGGAGCAGATGCTCCAGTGACCGGTGCCCAAAGCACCCGGACGGGGGACTCCCTTATCACAGTGACGAGATCGTGCGGGATTGTGCACCCGCTTCCCTTTTAACGTTTCTGCCCTCCGCTTATCAGCAAAATGACGAAACGCACCGACTGTTTTCTATTCAGTTCGCTAGAAAGTATAGCACACACACGAGAAAAACGCAAGCGATCACAGCCATTGCCGCAACACGTCGTTCAGCTTGTTCAGGTCGAGGGGTTTTGCGATGTGATCGTTCATGCCCGCATTGCGGGAGAGGACGACATCCTCGGCAAAGGCGTTGGCCGTCATGGCAACGATGGGGATGGTCTGCCCGCCGTGGAGCGTCTGGGCCCGGATGGCGGCGGTGGTTTCGTAGCCGTTCATCAGCGGCATCTGGATGTCCATGAAGATCAGATCGTAATAGCCGACGGGGGCTGCTGTGAACTTTTCTACGGCCTCCCGGCCGTTTTCGGCACACTCGATGGAGACGCCGGTCATCCCGATGATCTCCTTGGCGATCTCGCGGTTCAGCTCGTTGTCCTCCACCAGAAGGATGCGCTTGCCGGTGTAATCGCAGCGGGCCAGCTCGTCCAGTTCGTTCCGGTCGGCGGCGTTCGGTTTGCCCGCCACGAGATTTTTCAGCGCGGCGGTCAGGCGGGAGCGGAAGAGCGGCTTTGTAATGAAGTCGTTGACCCCGGCGGTGCGGGCCTCGTTCTCGATATCCGTGTAGTCATAGGCCGTCAGCACGACGATGGGCAGTGCCTTGCCGAGTTTCTGCCGGATGCGCCGGGTCAACTCGACGCCGTTCATGCCCGGCATCTTCCAGTCCACGAGGACGGCGAAGTAATCGTTGTGTGCCTCGTGGTGGGCCGCGGCGCGGGCGACGGCTTCCTCGCCGGAGGTGGTCCACTCGCCGTCGATGCCCACTTCCTGCAGCATCTCGACCGTGCTCTCGCAGCACAGCACATCGTCATCCACCACGAGGACCGGCAGATGGACCAGCTCGTCGATCTGCTCGGTGGAACGGTTTTGCAGCTTCAGGAAGATGGTCACGGTGAACTTGCTGCCCTTGCCCAGCTCGCTTTCTACGTCGATGGTGCCGTTCATCATGTTCACGGCGTTCTGGGCGATGGCCATGCCGAGGCCGGTGCCCTGAATTTTGGTGGTGCGCTTGTCGTCCGCGCGGGTGAAAGGCTCGAACAGGATCTTCTGGAACTCCGGTGTCATGCCGATGCCGTTGTCTTTCACGGTGAACTGGTAGCAGCCTACGCCGGGGGAGCGGGTCGGCTGCTCAGCGATGGAAAAGACGATGTGGCCGCCGTCCGGGGTGTACTTGATGGCGTTGCTGAGGATGTTGGTGATGACTTGCTGGATGCGCAGACTGTCGCCGTAGACGTCCTCATGTTCCAGCTTGTGCAGGTGGACATCGAGGCTGTGGCCGTGGGCGGCGATGTTGCCCTTGTTGATGCCGATGAGGTCGTCCACCAGTTCGGCCAGATTGAACGCTTCCTCGTTGAGCACGACCTTGCCGCTCTCAATGCGGGACATATCCAGCACTTCGTTGATCAGGCCGAGCAGATGGTGGCTGGACTGGGTGATCTTCCCCAGACAATCGGCCACCCGCTCCGGGTTGTTGATGTTGGCCCCGGCGATGGCTGTCATGCCGACGATGGCGTTCATGGGGGTGCGGATGTCGTGGCTCATGTTGGAAAGGAACTCGGTCTTGGCGCGATTGGCGCGGTTGGCCGCGTCGTAAGCATCCTTGAGGGCCTTGCGGGAGGCGATCTCCGTCTTCTTTTCCTGCGTGACATCCTGTGCGACGAAGAGGGCCTGTTCCACCACGCCGTCCTTCCACGAGACGGGCAGAATGGCCATGGTCTTGAACTGGGTCTCATCTTTGGTGCTGTACTCGAAGCGGTAGATGTCGTCCGGGGTGCGGAGCTGCTGGCGCAGGTGAGCGGGGGAGAGGCTCTCTTCTAACGTCCGCTCGCCGCCGATGGGCTGGAACTGCGCGAGGAAGTAGGCCACAAGGTCGTGGTAGCAGCCGCTGGAAGGGCGGCTGGCGGCGGAGATCATGTTGTAGAAAGTGTATTCATCCGTGGAAAGGTTGCACAGGAAGTACCGATCCACGAGCTTGACCGTGCTTTGCAGCAGCATGTCCATGGCCTTGTTCTGCTGGGTCAGCGCGGCGATCTGGGCGGCCTCCTTTTTGGAGTCGGTGATGTCGCGGATGAAGACGATGGCATAGCGGGGGTCTCCGGCGGTCTCGCCGGGCATGACGACGTTCCGCACCCAGCGTTCCTCGCCGTTCAGCCGGAGGCGGCACTCAAAGCTCAACTCCGGGCGGTTCTGCCGGAAGCGCTCGATGATGTAGCTGCGGTCAAAGATCATGGCCACGGCGTCCCGGTCTGCGGGCGCAATGAAGCGGTCGCGGTAGGAGCAGACCAGCGCATCCCACGAGGGCTGCTCGAAGGCGCTCAGAAAGGAGGGAGCCTCCTTGAGGGGGTCGAAATGATCGGTCTGGAGATCAACGTAATATTCGCAGAGGTTGGATTCCGTGTAGGCGCGGTGGAAGGCCTCGCTCTTTTTGACGAGAAGTTCCGCCTTTTTCTCCTTGTCCACATTGACGAAAACGCCCACGAAGCGGCGGATGGTGCCGTTCAGGCGGCGGCTGGCCTCGGCGCTGTCCCGGAACCACTCATAATGGCCGTCGGGCAGACGCATCCGGTACTCGACATCGTAGGGGCTGGCACCGGTCCGGTCAGAGAGGGAGCGATCCAGTGCGGCCAGCACCGGGTCCCGGTCATCCGGGTGGATGAGGGCAGACCAAGCGTCCAGCGTGTTGGGAAAATCCAGAACGTCGTGGTAGCCCAGCATCCGGCGGAACTCGTGGCTGTAGACCACGCCGGTGGGGGAACCGGCGGGGTCGCAGTCGATGTACCATATGCCGGACCGCATGACGCTGTTGACGAGGTGGAGGTTCTGGCGGACCCAGTCCATCTGGGCGGAAAGGATCCAAATGGGGGCGCCGTCGCTGTTGGTGGAGTCCATTTTGTACAGCCGTGCAAAAATGGGCACGCCGTCCTTCGTCAGCAGCTGGCCGTCGCCGTCTGCGGTGATGAGGGGCCAGCGCTCCGGCGCCAGAAAGCTCTGGTTCTCGCCGTAGAACAGCGCCCGGAGCGAACAGCCGGTGACACGGCAGAAATCTTCGTATTCGTAACCGAGGTTCTTTAAAAAGAAACCGCTCACATCCGTGATGGTGAGCGCTTCATCATACAGGCCTGCCACTACGCCGACCGGCTGGCTGCGCTGGACGGTGTTCTGGATGGCGGCGATGCTTTCGGGGGTCAGCTTGGAGGCGTTCTGGGAGTAGAGGACATCCTCCTGCAGAGTGGTACACTCCATATGTAAATCTCCTTCGAAAAATGTCGAAAATCATACGCTTGATACTTCATTTTCATTTTACCACTGCGGCAGGGCCTTGGCAAGGAATTTGGCCATTATAATAGGTATAAAACCGGAAAAACGGCTACCGAAAACAGAAAGCGGAAAAATTTTGAAAAAAGCTGTCGCAGAGTGTTGACAGGGGAGGTGGGATGTGGTAGTATAGAGCCGCAGAATGGAGGCGGACGAGAGAAAGCCTACGGACTGCAGGAAAGGTTTTCTGAATTGAATATCCTCGGCAAAGCAGTCGAAAGACTGTGACGCAAAGCTATAGGGCCTGTAAAATGGCAGCCAGTTGCTTCTCGAACAGAACACAACCATGTGGAATGTCGAGTGACCCTCATCTGAATTTCAGGTGTTGATTTGTCGAGTGTATCAGCAGATCAGCACCTTTTTTATTGTAATTCTTCTCTTACGGAAGAAGGACGTCAAAACTGAATATTCTCGGCAAAGCAGTCGAAAGGCTGTGACGCAAAGCTATAGGGCCTGTAAAATGGCAGCCAGTTGCTTCTCAAAACGGACACGCGGTGCCCGCCCTTTGAGCGACCTCCATCTAGGAATACTAGGTGTCGATTTGCCGAGTGTGTTTTTGCAGATCGACACCTTTTTTCGTAGGGTCACTCAAAAGAGGGTAATACGATGCGTAACACTACGAAAAACGTCCTGAAGAACCTGCTCCTGTGCGCTGCAATGTTCTGCCTGATGATGGTCATGGCAATGCCCGCACACGCTGCAACTTCCAATGGCGCCGAGCTGCTGAGCCTCATCAACAACGAGCGCGCAGCCAATGGCATCGCTCCTCTGACCATCGGCAGCACCGAGCTGAACGCAGCCGCTCAGGCCCGCGCCGAAGAGCTGGCAACCAACTACTCCTACAACCGCCCCAATGGCAGCCGCGAGTTCACCGTCCTCGCTGAGTACGGCGTCAACGAGATCGAAGTTGGCGAGAACTACTGGGCAGCTTCCGATTCCGCTGAAGATGTCTTCGAAACTTGGAACCGTTACGATTTCTTCCGTGCCCGCATGATGAGCAAGGACGCCACCCACGTTGGCATCGGCTACTACGAAGGCGGCGAGTACGGCAACTACTGGGTCATGATCTTCACCTACGCTCCCAACACCAGCAACAACCAGTTCGCACAGGAGCTCCTGACTCTGGTGAACAACGAGCGCACCAAGAACGGCCTCTCCGCTCTGACTCTGGGCGATGCAAACCTGAACGCAGCCGCTGAGAAGCGCGCACAGGAAGTTGCAAAGACCGCTTCCCACACCCGCCCCGATGGCACCAACTGCTTCACCGTTCTGGGTGAGTATGGCGTCAAGCAGACCGGCGAGGGCGAAGGCGAGAACATCGGCTGGGGCGAAGCTTCTGCTCAGGAAGTGTTCGACTCTTGGATGGCTTCCGACAGCCACCGTGCAAACATTCTGAACCCCTCCGCTACCGAGATGGGCGTTGGCTACTACTTCGATGCCACTTCCGCTTGGGGCCACCAGTGGGTGCAGCTCTTCGTCTGATAAGAGCTTCTTCAAAATGATATCTCCGTGCTTCAAATAAATCCGGGGAAGGTCCGGCACGAGCATCCGCTCGTGCCGGGCTTTTTCTTTGTGCGGATTTATGCTATACTAAACTTGACCAATTGCAGAAAACAGGAGGAACCAGCGTGGAGGATTACCGCACCGTCCGGGGCACAGCCATCGGCGAATACGAAGAGAAGAAGAGCCGCTTCATTGCGCAGCTCTCGTTTGCAGACAGTGAGGAAAAGGCCGTGGCCTTTCTGGAGCAGGTGCGGGCGGCCAACCGCACGGCGCGGCACAACGTGTACGCTTACCGTCTGCGGGAGGGCAACCGGGAGCGCTATTCCGACGACGGCGAGCCCGCCAAGACGGCCGGCACCCCTGCGCTGGAGGTGCTGCAGCACAGCGGCCTGACCGACCTGATCGTGGTGGTCACCCGGTACTTCGGCGGCGTGCTGCTGGGCACGGGCGGCCTTGTCCGTGCCTACACCACCGCCACAGCCCGTGCGCTGGAAGCCGCCGAAGTCGTCACGGTGCGCAGCGTGGTGGAGCTGGAAGTCACGGTGGACTACTCGCTCTATGAGCGGGCGGCTCTGCTCATCAATGGGGCGGGGGCGAAGCTTGCAGACCCCCAGTTCACCGACCGCGTGACCCTGCGCTGGCAGATGCCCGAAGGCACGGAGCCGCCTTTGCTGGAACAGCTCCGGGAGCTGACGCGGGGCGCAGCGCAGGTGCGCGCTTCGAAGCCGTTTTACGCACCCTTTTAAGAGGTGGAAGCCAGCAGCTTGACCGCAATGCCAAAGGCTCCCCTATTAGGGGGGCTGGCACGCGAAGCGTGACGGAGAGGTTTATTTTTTGGATTGACAGCGATTTTCCCCCTTCGACAGGGCCATTTTGCTAAAATAGCGGCGGGGAAGGGGGCGCAGAAACGAAAGCGAGGGATTTCGGATGGATGTACGCCAGCGTACCGAAGAGATCGAGCGGCTGACCTTTGCCCCATGGGCGACCTTCAGCGATGCCAGCCGGGGCCGGGCAAGGCCGGAGCCGCAGGACCCCATCCGTCCCGTGTTCCAGCGGGACCGGGACCGCGTGCTCCACTGCAAGGCTTTTCGGCGGCTCAAGCAGAAGACGCAGGTCTTCCTCTCGCCGGAAGGCGACCTCTACCGCACCCGGCTGACGCATACGCTGGAAGTTTCGCAGATCGCCCGCACCATTGCCCGCGCCCTGCGGCTGAACGAGGACCTGACCGAAGCCATCAGTCTGGCCCACGACCTTGGGCACACTCCCTTCGGCCACGCGGGCGAAAGCGCGCTGGACAAGCTCTGCCCGGACGGCTTCAAGCACTACCGCCAGAGTCTGCGGGTCGTGGATAAGCTGGAAAAGGACGGCAAGGGCTTGAACCTGACGTGGGAGGTGCGCAACGGCATCATCACCCACACCAAGGGCACGTGGGCGGCCACGCCGGAAGGGCGCATCGTTCGGATGGCGGACCAGATCGCCTTCGTCAACCACGATATCGAGGATGCGGTCCGCGCCGGGGTGCTGGACCCGGCCACCCTCCCCAAGGGGTGCACGGCGGTGCTGGGCGAGACGAAATCCCAGCGCATCACGACCATGATCAACAGCATCCTGCTCCACAGCGACGGCGATGTGGCCGTGGGCAGCGAGGAGGAAGAAGCCTTCCTCGCCCTGAAGGATTTCATGTACGCCAACGTCTACACCGACCGCACCGCCAAGCGGGAAGAGCAAAAAGTGGAAAAGGTCCTCACGGAGCTTTACGAGTATTACCTGACCCACATCGACCAGATGTCCAACTTCTACTTGCAGCTGGCCTATCAGGAGGGCAGGGACCGCGCCGTGACCGACTACATCAGCGGCATGAGCGACGAGTTCGCCATCCGGACCTTTGAGGATGTGTTCGTGCCCCGCAAGTGGCACGTATTATAAAAGGAGCAGGGAAAAGACAAAATGATCCCACACGAATATATTGAAGAGCTGACCCGCCGGACGGACATCGTGGATCTGGTGGGCAGCTATGTCCAACTGAAACGGAAGGGCCGCCTGTACGGCGGGCTGTGCCCCTTCCACAGTGAGAAGACCCCCTCGTTCTATGTTTACCCGGACACCCAGAGCTTTTACTGCTTTGGCTGCGGGGCGGGCGGCGACGCCATCACCTTTGCGAAAAAGATCAACAGCATCAGCTATGGCGAGGCCGTCAAGCTGCTGGCTGGCCGCGCCGGGATGCCAGAGCCGCAGGAGGACGACAAGACCGGGCGGATGCGCAGCCGCATCCTCTCGATGAACAAGGAGGCCGCGCGGTTCTTCCATGCCTGTCTGAACTCCACGGTGGAGGAGGCCCGTCAGGCCCGCGCCTACTGGCGCCGCCGCGGCTTGGACGATAAGACCATCGTTCGGTTCGGCCTCGGCTATGCCCCCAACGACGGACAAGCTCTGTATCAGTTCCTGCGGGATAAGGGCTACAACCAGCAGGAGCTGGACGCCAGCGGCCTGTTCAAGCGCAGCCAATCGGGCCGCATCTACTGCCTGTTCTGGAAGCGGGTCATGACGCCCATCTTCGATCTGCGCGGCAACATCATCGCCTTTGGCGGGCGCGTACTGGACGACTCCAAACCGAAATATGTCAACAGCCCGGAAACGCTGGTCTACCATAAATCGGAGACGGTGTTCGCGCTCCAGATCGCGAAAAAGAGCGCGTCCCGGCGGTTCGTCCTCTGTGAGGGCTACATGGACGTCATCAGTATGCAGCAGGCGGGCATCGATACCGCCGTCTGCGCCTGCGGCACGGCTCTGACGCCGGAGCAGGTGCGGCTCATCAGCGAGTACGCGGAGGAGGTCATCCTCAGCTACGACTCGGACGAAGCGGGCCAGAAGGCGACCCTCCGCTCGCTGGAACTGTTCCGGAACAGCCCGGTGCGGGTGGGGGTGCTCCAGATCCCCGGCGCAAAGGACCCGGACGAGTACATCAAAAAATACGGGGCCGAGCGGTTCCAAGCCCTGCTGGACGGGGTGGGCAACGCGCTGGATTTCCGGCTCAAGCGGCTGCGGGATCAATATGACCTGAAACAGGATGCCCAGCGGCTCGAATACGTCCGCGAGGCCGTGGACATGCTGGCCGAGCGCTCCAACCCCACCGAGCAGGAGGTCTACGCCGGGCGGCTGGCCGAGGAGACGAACATCTCCAAAACGGCCATTATGACCCAGTTGGCTGCCGCCGTGAAAAAGGCGGGCAGCAAGCGCCGCAGGGACCAGAACCGCGCCCGGCTGCACTCCGGCGAGATGAACCAGATCAGCGTCCCCTACAGCGCGGGCGGCTCACAGGCGCTGGGCGTGGCCTCGGCGGAGCAGCGGCTCTTGGCGGCTCTGCTGCGGGAGCCGAGCTACATCCCGCAGGTGCGGGCTCAGCTCTCCCCGGACAAGTTCCTGCTGCCCCAGCAGAGAGAGCTGTATCAGGCCATGCTGGATTGCCAGCAGCAGGGGGTGGAGGTCAGCCTTTCCACCCTCCACGGCTTTGTGCAGAGCGAAGAAGCACTGAATGAACTGAGCCGTCTTGCGGCACAATACAGTGATGTCAACTGTACCCCGGAAGACATCGGGTTTTATCTGGACCGGATCGCCCGCGGGACCCCCATGGCGAACAAGGCGGCCCAGATGTCGAATGAAGATCTAGAACGATATCTCCAGTCGATGCGAGAAAAGAAACAGGGCAGCGCCCCTGCGGAAGACTGAACTGCTCCCTTTCCTCCCGGCTGGAGTCGGAAGGAGAAGGAATTATGCGGAAAATGTCGCAAACAGAGGAATTGGCAAAGATCTTGGCGGCTCGTGCCCGGCGGCATACCCTGACGCCGGAACAGGTCAGCCGTGCGATGGACGAGCAGGATTATGACGTTGCCGGGCTGGATGCGCTGTATGCGGAGCTGGAAGCCCGCGGCATCCGCGTGGCCGAGGAGGAACCGGATGTCCCGCTGCTGGACGAAGCGCAGATCGGGCGGTTGGAGCATGAGCTCTCGGCGGAGGGCGTTGCGCTGGATGACCCGGTGAAAGCCTACCTGAAAGAGATCGGCCGGGTGCCGCTGCTTTCCGCCGAAGAAGAGCGGGCATTGGCCCGTGCCGCCAAGGCAGGGGACATGGAAGCCCGGCAGAAACTCAGCGAAGCGAACCTGCGGCTGGTGGTCTCGGTGGCCAAGCGCTATGCGGGCCGGGGGCTGCCCTTCCTTGACCTCATCCAAGAGGGCAACCTCGGCCTGATGAAGGCGGCGGAAAAATTTGAGCCGGACAAAGGCTTCAAGTTCTCCACCTATGCAACGTGGTGGATCCGCCAGTCCGTCACCCGCGCCATCGCCGACCAAGGCCGGACCATCCGCATCCCGGTGCATTTGGTGGAGCACATCAACCGGGTCAAAAAGACGGCGGGGGAACTGCTTCGGAAAAACGGCCGGGAACCGACGGCGGAAGAGATCGCTGTCCGTTTGGAGATGGAGCCTGACCGGGTGCGGGAGCTTTTGCAGTTGTCGCAGGAACCCATCAGCTTGGAAACGCCGGTGGGGGAGGAGGAAGACGCCCATCTGGAGGATTTCATTCAGGATGAGGAGGCCGGGGTGCCCGTGGACGAAGCGGGCCGCCAGCTGCTGCGGCAGGAGCTGATGAACGTCCTCAAGAGCCTGACGCCCCGCGAGGAGCGGGTACTGACCCTGCGGTTCGGTCTGGACGACGGCCAGCCCCGCACCTTGGAAGAGCTGGGGCGGGAGTTCAACGTCACACGGGAGCGCATCCGCCAGATCGAAGCCAAGGCCCTGCGCAAGCTCCGCCACCCCAGCCGCGCCAAACGGCTGAAGGATTATCTGGAATAAAAACGATGCAAAAGCACCCTGCCAGCCGGGGTGCTTTTGCTTTGCGGAAAACAAGAGTCAACCTGTACAAAATGCACAAGGGTGTTTTAGGTGAGAACGTGCAAAAACAAAAAATCAAGGCCCCAAATGAGCAAAGCATACACGCTTCCGTGTGTGCGAAGAAAGAAGGCCCTTGACAAAAAAATCGGCCTGAAATGCGAAAAATGGCTTGACAACAAGGCTTTATGGGTGTATACTGCACTAGTATCACATAATGGCCTAGTGCGCCAAAAAGGGAGTTTGTATTCGACCGGCCGAAAGGCACGGGAGGAAAAGTTTGTGAAAAACGCCGAACTTCCTTCGAGGATACGGGTCGATTTATGTGTGTCTGCTCAAATTTGACCCGTATAACGCAACATCCGTAGAGTATAAAAGTAAGGAGTGGTTGATTTTATGATGAAAGTCAAGCCCGTAAAGCTCGGCAAAACCGAGCGCATGAGCTTCTCCCACATCGACGAAGTCATCAGTATGCCGAACCTGATCGAGGTCCAGAAGAACTCTTATCAGTGGTTCTTGGACGAAGGCCTGAAAGAGGTCTTCCACGATATCGGCACCATTGAGGACTACACCGGCAATCTGGCGCTGAGCTTCGTGGACTTCCGTCTCGATAAGGAGCCTAAGTACAGCATCAAGGAGTGCAAGGAGCGCGACGTGACCTACGCCGCCCCCCTGCGCGTGACGGCTCGTCTGCTGAACAAGGAGACTGGTGAGGTCAAGGATCAGGAGATCTTCATGGGAGATTTCCCCCTGATGACCGATGCCGGCACCTTCGTGATCAACGGTGCTGAGCGTGCAATCGTCAGCCAGCTGGTCCGTTCTCCCGGCGTATTCTACGGAGATGCCAAAGATAAAGTCGGCAACGATCTGTACAGCGCGACCATGAACCCCAACCGCGGCGCATGGCTGGAGTATGAGACCGATGCTGCCAACGTGTTCTATGTCCGCATCGATAAGAACCGCAAGCTGCCCGTCACCGTGCTGTGCCGTGCGCTGGGTCTGTCTACCAATGAGGACATCCTGAACTTCTTCGGCGACGATGAGCGCATCCTCGCCACGCTGGAAAAGGATACCACCAAGAATCAGGAAGAGGGTCTGCTGGAAGTTTACCGCAAGCTGCGCCCCGGCGAGCCTCCCACGGTGGAGTCCGCTACCAGCCAGATCAATATGCTGTTCTTCGACCCGCGCCGCTACGACCTGTCTCGTTTCGGCCGTTATAAGATGAACAAGAAGCTCTCTCTGGCCCGCCGCATCACCGGCTTTGTGGCCGCTGAGAATATCGTGGCTCCCCTGACCGGTGAGGTCATCGTCGAGGCCAACGGCAAGATCACCCGCGAGCTGGCCGAGAAGGCTGACAACGCCGGTGTGGATACCGTCGTCCTGCTGATCGAGGGCAAAAAGGTCAAGGTCATCACCAACGGCTGTGTGGACGCACAGGGCTTCTTCTCCTTTGACGTCAAGGAGTGCGGCATCAACGAGCGCTGCTCCTTCGATGAGATCAAGAAGATCCTCGACACCACCTCCGATGTGGAGGAGCAGAAGGAAATGCTCCGCCGCAACCACGACCAGCTGATCGGCCGCACCGTCACCGTGAAGGACATCCTGTCCTCCATCAACTACCTGAACGGTCTGGGCCACGGCGTCGGCACCACCGATGATATCGACCATCTGGGCAACCGCCGTATCCGCAGCGTCGGTGAGCTGCTGCAGAACCAGTTCCGCATCGGCTTCTCCCGCATGGAGCGCGTCATCCGTGAGCGCATGACCCTGCAGAGTCAGGATCAGAGCGTCATCACTCCGCAGGCGCTGATCAACATCCGCCCGGTCGTTGCCGCCATCAAGGAGTTCTTCGGTTCTTCTCCGCTGTCTCAGTTCATGGATCAGAACAACCCTCTGGCTGAGCTGACCCACAAGCGCCGTCTGTCTGCTCTGGGCCCCGGCGGTCTGAGCCGTGACCGCGCAGGTTTCGAAGTCCGCGACGTTCACTACAGCCACTACGGCCGTATGTGCCCCATCGAGACTCCTGAAGGCCCGAACATCGGTCTGATCTCCTATCTGGCATCCTATGCAAAGATCAACGAGTACGGCTTCGTGGAAGCTCCGTACCGCAAGGTCAAGAAGACCTACGACGAGAATGGCCGCCTGATCGATCAGGTCGTCACCGACGAGGTCGAGTATATGACCGCTGACGTCGAGGATGAGTACGTTGTTGCTCAGGCCAACGAGCCGCTGGACGAAGGCAAGCACTTCATCCGTCCCCGCGTTTCTGCCCGCCGCCGCGACGACATTCTGGAAATCGACGCCGAAAAGGTCGATTACATGGACGTCTCGCCCCGAATGATGGTCTCTGTTGCAACCGCCTGCATCCCCTTCCTTGAGAACGATGACTGTAACCGTGCTCTGATGGGTTCCAACATGCAGCGTCAGGCCGTGCCTCTGATGGTCACCCAGCAGCCCATCGTTGCTACCGGTATGGAGTACAAGG
>OLOZ01001892.1_pt1 | contig 13143 bp, 9 predicted proteins | sample 1673021 | NCBI WGS metagenome assembly OLOZ01 (sample SAMEA3136747, study PRJEB25190) | human gut metagenome | biome: human gut; feature: human-associated habitat; material: faeces | place: Austria | collected 2013
AAGACCAGGACAACAATAAGATCTGCCATAAGAGTAAGAGCATTCCGTGGGAGCTAGAACTTGTCGGTTACGACATGGGCAAGATCAATACCACAGTTAGAAGTATCGACTGGACCACGTATAGCAGCTACGTCGACGGACCATGCTGGATGAAATACGTCGACGACAACAAGTACCTCGACGAGCTGAGTATCCCGGGCACGCATGATTCGGGCACCTGCAGCGTGGACAACGACACCGAGCCCCAATCCTCACAAGCAAAGTGCCAGCAGGATTACATCCCCACGCAGTTGCTCGAAGGCATTCGCTATTTTGATATCCGACTCGGAAGGAACGACGAGAACGGCGACCCCGGTATCGACCATGGAAGATGCTACCTGCTCAAAAAAGACGGGGGCTTTATGCATCTCTCCAATGTCATCGACTACTTCAAAACATTTTTGAACGAAAACCCGTCAGAAGCGCTCATCATGCTTGCGTCACGAGGCAACGACGAGGCTACCGACGAAAGCGTTACGACGGCTTTCGCCAAGGTTATGCACGATAATCCCGATCTGTTCTACACGTCGAGCCGAATCCCCACACTGAACGAGGTGCGCGGAAAGATCGTCCTGCTGCGTCGATTTGTACTCGCCGGCAACAGCGTAAGCGGCCACACGTGGGGCCTCGATCTCACCCAATGGGACGACAAAATCAAGGCGCATTCCGGGCAGTCGATGTGCCTCGTCCAAGACGCGCGAGGCTTTGAGACTACGGGCAATGCGGGCGACAAAGAGCCCTATTGCACCAAGGTATACGCCCAGGACCATTTTGAATGCACCGGAACCGACAAGACTAGCTGGGTCGATATGGCGCTGCGAGAGACGACCAATCTCACGCGCAACAAGGTGGACGTCGAGGACGATGATGGCGCCAAGGTGCAAGTCCTGGAACGCTGCTGGTCTATCAACTACACCAGTTGCACGAATTACAAACAAGGAAGCAATCCTTTTACCGCGTCGCGAGTGGTCAACGAGCATCTGTACAAGAGCCAGTACATCAATCCCAGCGGCAGCGATAAAACAAAGTCAGATTGCCGCAAGCACATTGGCATCATCGCATCCGACTTTGTTGATGCGGCGCTGGCCCGGAGCATCTATCAGCGCAATTACGACGCGAAGCACAAGCCAACAGTTTCATGCTGCCTCCCGGACCGCATGCACATGACGTATGGAGACTCGCTGAGCGATGCCTCGCTCCAAGATGGCAAGACCGTTGGCGAGGGCCATTTCCGCCTTGTCGACAGCAGCAACGTACTCAACGTGGCGGCTTCGGGCCATGCGTTTGCCATCGAATATGTGGATGTCGATACCCTGGGCAACGAGACCGCTACGGAGTTGCGGGGATCCGTGCCCATCGATATCGATCCGCGCGTGCTGACGCCCCATTTTGAGGGACTTGAAGGCCTTAAGGCCGGCGAGGATGTGCGCGCCAAGGTCACGGCGCCGCTCGACGGCAAGCTCGAAAACGATGTCTGCACCGCCCAGCTCGAGTTTATACACGATGCAAACGGCGCTCCGGGCACGACAATGGCCGAGGGTGAGGCATTTGCCGCGGGGACGTATTGGGTGCGCGCGAAAGGCCTGTTGGGCGACGCGGCGCAAAACTACACGCTTGCCACCGACGGAGCCGCAAGCTTTACCGTAGCGGCCTCGGGCAGTGCAGGCGGCGCCGGCACCGGCACTGGCGCCAACGCGGGCAGCGACGACAAGAACGGCAAGGGCAACAAGGGCAAGGGCTCGGGCGGAAAACTCGCCGACACAGGCGACGGCTCTGGCATCGCCGCCGGGCTCGCCGCTGCCGCCGTGGCGACGACGGTCGCCGGCGCGGCAATGCTTGTTAACGACCGCGAAAGCACTAAGGACGCTAGCGAATAGGCCAACCGGCACTTTCGGACGTATCGACTCGATGAGGGGCGCAGAGCACCGTTCTGCGCCCCCAATTTTTACCTTGGCCCGAACGCCGCCATAAGCTACATCACCATGTTCAGCGCGTTCACAAATTCCTGGGCCTTCGCACGGCTACTCAGGCTAAAGACACAGGCAGTCAACAACCTGTTGCGCAGAAAAACGTCGCGGCCCTTGATCCTGTTGACTCCCGTGATGTCCTTAAGGTAGACAATCTCGATATGCTTGCCGCCGAAAGTACCATTCTTGAGCACCTCGATACGGTTAGGCTAGATCTTGACGTCTTTAAACATGCCCGAACCTTTGTCCTGGAACAACAAGGTGCTGTTGTCCATGCGTGTCACTCCCATGGGGTTCGCTAAAACTGCCTCTATGGTCACATTTTAGTCACTTCGGGAATCCTGCACGAAGGCGCTAGGCGACATTGAAATTCGAGTCCGCGCGAGGCTTTAAGATAGACATGATCAGCCGCATCGATGCGACTGGCAATGCTTCTAGGAGTACGCCTCGTATTATTCGCCATTAGAGGAGGCCTTACATGCTTTACGTATGGGAATTCGAGCTCTTTGATTCGGACGGCGTTGTCGACGCTGTGCCATGTGGCTCGCTGGGCGGAGGGGGAACGTTTGGCTCCGACCTAAACGACGCTGTCGAAAGCGCCGCTGATTTTCTCGCATGTATGGTCGACGATCACCTTATGGGCGGCGTCGATCTTCCCGCGCCGGACTTTGGACACCAGCCACAACACGGCGGCAAGATTATCGCCGTGGCCGTCAGCCGCGAGCTCGGCGACATCCCCGCCGTCACCGCAGCGGATGCCGCACGTATGCTTGGCGTTAGCACGGCAAGGGTATCGCAACTGATAAATGCTGGGCTGCTGGATTCTTGGAAGGACGGCACCAAGCGCATGGTGTCCAAAACTTCCATCGAGGCACGACTCACCGACGCACCAAAGGCAGGGCGCCCCAAAGAGGTCCCTATTGCCGTATAAGGCGAGGCTACTGCGCACTTTTATTCCACACGATGTTTTCAGCCTGGTATAAACAAGTTCAATAACAGAAAGCAAATCCAACCATCGTGTCTAATTACGAAAGGATTTTCGCCTTTTCTGCAGCAAACTCTTCCTCGGTAAGTACTCCACTATCACGCAGCGCTGCAAGTCTCTCGGGCCTTGCAACTACATCACCACTATCCACCAGCGTCTCAATAGTCTGTGAAACCTGCGGATACTGCTCGAGCTCCTTCGATAGGGCATCGACTATCTCGGCAATATTCTTTGCATTTTTGCCCCCGTTTAATACGTTTGTCCTGACCTTAGATGACGAGTTGACAGTAACGCCAGATCCGCCTTCAACTGGAACAACCGAAATACTGATATTTTCACCCCAGGACCAAAGGCTCATACCAATCTCGGCTGCAACTGTTCTTGTTGCGGGCGATGCGCTATCAACTTTTACTTTAGGCAGCTTTTCCATAGCTGCCTTCAAGGCATTAAACGTGTCGTCAGGAGAATACGGTACCTGAATCTGAAGCTGCTGATCCGCAAAACCCATAATCCGGCCTCCGCTTCTACGAGATTAAGGCTATCGGCAATGGTAGCACGTTCCCAGCACTTTTAAATTCATCTAATGACCTTGTGATGCAGCCCGACACCCCAGCACTACTCCCTATTTCCCAAATAGCGCACCCAGCAATCCCTTGCGTTTGGGCTTTTCCTCTCGGTAAGAACCCTCGGCAGCTGCCGCCGCCTGCCGCGGCTGCTCACCGCCTCCACGGCGCACGATCTGGTACAGGAACGGCGATTTAACGTATTTGACCTCGATGGGCGTGGCGTGCACGGTGCTTTCACTCGACAGCAACACGTTGGGATTGAGCGGTGCCACCACATGCGTCTCGCGCTTGTCGCTAAACACCACCGCGGCCGCGCGACCCGTCTGGCCGTTTACGGCGATGCGCACCTGCTCGCCGTCGCGGCTATCCGACGCCGGGCGATCGACAAAGTAGACCGGCACCATCACCAGACCGTCCTTGTGCTTGCGAGCCTTGCGCGCCCAGGCGCGGATGCTCTTTTTATTGAGCCCCAGCACCGCCTCGGCATCGTTGCCTGCAACGTCGAGCGCCAGCTTATCAATAACCACCTGGTCCTTGGTAGACGCATCGACGGAAACGACGCGGAAGTCGCCTTCCTGCATAGCGGGATCGAACGGTCCCACCTTGCCAAAATCCCACGGCTCCAAAATGCCCATAAGACGAACTTCCAGGTAGTTTGCCCGCGGATACGCCCAGTCGAGCACCTCGTAGTACACCAGGGTCTCCTTGCTCAGCCCTTTGCCCGGGAAGGACGCCATCATGCGCAGGTCCGCCAACGCCATGGGGAAGTAGAAGAGCATCATGTCATTTTGAATCGCGTCTTCTACATCGTGCCCGGCAAAGGCATCGGGATACTGACGCACCAGCTGCAGCGCGTTGGCACGTGCCTGCTGTGGCGATATCTCACAGGGGACGCCCTGTTCGGGAACGTATTCGGCACCCACGCCCATGGTCAGGCGCTTACTAAACGTACCGGGCTTGAGCAGGTCGGCCACGCCAATCTTGTTGCCGCACGACGGGCACTCAAACACGCGCTGGGTCGATGACCCCTCAAAGGACGCGCCGCAGAAGGGGCAGGGAATGCTCACGTGCGTCGCCTCTTGGAACTCCTGCGCCGTTCCTCGATCTTCCCACAGCAGATGCTCCAGAACCGACTGATTGCGCCAGTGCGCATTGAAGAAATACCAGTCCGGGTCCTCTGGGCGCTCGAGCTGCGAGACATGCGTGAGCTTGAGCAGCCCGTCAACCACCGTCAGCGGCGTATGACGGATACCCAGGGCGCTCTTGGGCTCCCCGGCGTCCGCTTGCCACGGAATAACCGTTTCACAATAGGCGCACTCAAAGCTGCGCTTTGCCTGGTGCGAATACATGGGGCCGCCGCATTTTTGGCATTTAATGGCAAACATCTCGTCCATGGAAACGTCCTCCTTTGCGCAGGGGCTGTCGACATTAAGTATGTCGGGCAGGCAGGCACATGCCCATACCCATGTGGCCCAAAATGGAGCACTCGGTCGGACGGGAAGGCGCAGTGAACTCGAAGGCGCGCGGGCAGTCGTCCCCCTCCGCCTCGTGCCCGTTAGCGCCGGCAGACCATTGCTGCATTTTCTGAGCATCAGCACACGTTGCGTCTGTGCGAGCTACACTATCCCCTTAAATATGATTGTGAGGACGATCGTTATGCTATTTGTAAATCGGCTGGTACATACGCTTGTTCCCGGCAGCGAAAGCGAGCCGGTCGATACCTCCTGCCGCACCAACGCGGGCTTTGCCGCAAGCCTCATCTGCATCGGCCTCAACATCACGCTGTGCCTGGCCAAGGGCATAGCCGGTCTGCTCGCGGGCTCCGTCTCGCTTATCGCCGACGCCTTCAACAACCTTTCCGACGCCTCGAGCAACATCGTGAGCCTGCTCGGATTCCGCCTTGCCAGCCGCCCGGCCGACGAGGGGCACCCCTATGGCCACGGCCGCTACGAGTACCTCGCCGGCTTGTTTGTCGCCGTTCTCGTTTGCGCCGTCGGCATCAACCTGATCCTGGAGTCGGTCACCAAGATCATCAAGCCCTCCCCCACCGCGTATTCGGCGCTCTCCATGGCAGCCCTTGTCCTGTCCATGCTCGTCAAGTTTTGGATGGCGGCGTTCAACCGCACGCTGGGCAACCGCATCGATTCCGAGACGCTCATCGCCACGGCGCAGGACTCCAAAAACGACGTCATCACCTCGGGCTCGGTCCTGGCCGCAGCGCTTATTTCGCAGACGACCGGCTTTGACCTCGATGGCTGGGCAGGCCTGGGCGTGGGCATCTTCATCTGCATCAGCGGCATGGGCCTGGTGCGCGACGCCATCAGTCCGCTGTTGGGGCAAGCGCCCGACCCCAAGCTCGTCCAGGCAATCCGCGACAAGATCATGTCGTATCCGCAGGTTCTAGGCACGCACGACCTGATGGTGCACGACTACGGCCCCGGTCGGCAATTTGCCAGCGCACACGTGGAAATGCCCGGCGAGGGCGATGCGTTTGAGCACCATGAGATTCTGGACACCATCGAGCACGATATCAAGCATCAGATGGGCATCGGTATCACGCTGCACTGCGACCCCATCGCCACCACCGGCGACGACCTGCGTGGCTGGGTCAAGCGCGGCATAGCGCAAATCGATCCCGCGCTCTCCATCCACGACCTGCACGAGCACGACGGGTTCGTTTCGTTTGACCTGGTGCGTCCCGACGGCTTTGACATATCCGACGAGGAGCTGCTGGAGCTCGTCACGCGCATCGTGCACGAGCGCCGGCCCGATGCCTCGTGCGTCGTCACATTTGACTCGGGCTTCAGCTCGCCCGACCGTCCGGCCGAGCAGCTGTAATCGACAGCAAAACGGGACGCAGGACCGCCGACCAACGCGCCCATGCGCCCGGTCACGCGATCCTGCGCCCCGTTTTTGTTTGAACTGCTAAGGCTCTAGCCGCTCGACCGCTAGTTCCCCTGCGCGCCCGAAATGCCGTTTTGCAGGGCATCCCAGGCGTTCGTTGCCATATCGCCCAGGTTCTGTGCGGTATCGCCGAGATTCTGAGCCGTGCCACCCAGCTCTTGGGCCTTATCCCCAAGCTCCTGCACCTTGTTGCTCAGATCCTCCAGCGTGCTAGAGCTCGAGCTGTCCGCGCCGCCCTGGTCGCCGGACGCATTACCCGACGAGCTGTCCTTGCGTGTGAGCTGAATCTCGAGGTTACCGTTGTCGTTATAGTAGGCAGACGTCACGACCCAATTGGCATCGACAACGGGCGTCGAGCCGTCGTCGGTCAGAATCACGGCATTCGAAAGATCGGCCCCGCGCGACTTGAGGAGCTTCTTGGCGTTGGACCAGTACTGACCCGGGATATCGCTCAGGTCGACAGTGCCGGACTGGGTAGTCTCGGTCTGCTCGGCTGTGGTATCAGTCGTGGCGCCCCGCTTGTTGAGCATGCCAGACACGATGGCGAACACAACCGACAGGGCAAAGAAGACCGCCAGCACGATGAGGATCTTCTTGATCACGCCCGACGAACGCGAAGGCTTCTTCTCCTCGTCCTCGCCATACTGGGGGATGGACTTGGGATACTCACGATACGGCTCGCGCGCATATCGGTCGCGCGACTCGTAGCGCGGTTGTGCCGTGCGCGGCATATATGTCGTCTGCTGAGGTTGCGGAATGGGATTTTGCAGCAGGTCATCATAGGGGTCTGCCGCCGCGTTGCCGTAGGGGCTCTGCGACGAGGCGCCATACGGGTCCTGCGCTGCGTTTCCGTAATTCACAACGCGCGTGGGATCGGCCGACGCCTGCGTCGTATCGGGGGCAGCGTAGCCGGGATTCGGCACGACGCGGGTCTCATCGGCGCCATTGCCCGTCCGCGGGGAGCCGTAGCCACCCATTACGGTCGTCTTATCCTGGTCCATGCAACGATTCCTTTCCGTCGCCCGTAAGCATCAAGTTATCCATGCATTCTACCCGCGCAAAAGCCTATGATGGGCAAAGCCCGCCGGTATCTACAAGACAAGCGCGGCTGACGGTTACAAGCGAATCGAGGATACGTCATGGCAAAAAGCAAGCTCATCAAGGACACGACGCGTGCCGAACGTGAGGAAATCATCAAGCTAGCGCTCGCTGGCTGCGGCAACGGCAGTTGCGACAACTGCGGCAGCTGCAGCTTGGGAACCGGCGACCCGTACGGCACCTACCAGCCCTACATTGACGGCGAGATGGAAATCGCCGATATCAACATGATGGTCGCCGAGCGCAACGCCAAACTCTTCGGCCTCCAGCGCGGCTAACGATCCCTTCTTGGGCTGTGAACCATAAAATGCGCCCATCTACTACGTTTAACCCAAGGGTGCCAACCATAGCCATATTTGTGTTAACAAAACCGCAGGTAAACGTCTTGCTTCATTGTTAAAAAACGCTCCATGGTCGGTCCAACCCTGGCAAACGTAGTAGATGGGCGCTTTTCGTGGCGCGGCTGGCCCAGATAGCTCGTTTCGGAGCCAATTTGCATCAAAAAGTCCCCGGTGGCGCTACATTGGCGTTGCCGGGGACTGTTCAGTTCACTTTCTGCAGCCTCGCCTTACTCGTTAAGAGTGTACGTATAGCGAGGATACTCGGGGGTCACGTCCTGGCCGCCGGAATAGCTCGAGTCAAAAGCATGTGCCACCAGATCGTGTGTACCCCATGCGTCGCAGTCAAATACACCGGTATCGAGCACCACAACATAGCCTTTGCCGTCGTAGTAGAAATGGTCCTCGGTAAAGTTGTCATCATCTTCGTAGCTATTGGCGTATGAAGAATACATATTAGTTTTCGCAGCCTTAATCGCCTGTTTAGCCTCACTCTTGAGGGTGTCAAACGAAAGCCCGTGCTGTGCGAGCGAGTCCTCGAGCGAAACCTGCTCGCCTGTCTTGAGGTTATAGTATGCCGATCTCGTCACCTGCTCCGAGCGATACGGAGGTTGATAGCTATCGGTGTAGGTTCGCACGCAGGCGATATCGCCGTCAATCGAGACGATTTCAGCGTAATACATCGTGGTCACACGGTTGTCCTCATCATATGGTGTCGCCTGCTTACTCGCATCAAGCGCATCCGCGACGAGCTGAATCATATCCTCGTTGAACTTGGCGACACCTACGCCCTGGCCTTTTACTTGGGGATAGGTCCACGTAGCCGAAATCTGACACGTAACGTCGGGATCAGGCGCGCCCTCGCCCACCGGCGCCGTAAAGCTGACATCCTGCGTGGCAGAAACGGCTTCGTAGCTCGCCTGCGCATCGTCAGAGTCTTTCGACTTCAACTGTTCCAGCGTCGTGGCGACCGTGCCAATGGTGCTGTTAACCGAGCTCTCGTCGGCATACAAGAAATCAAAACCGCCCAAAGAGGCTGAACCGACTTCGTTCGAGGCAACAAGGTCGGTCATGGCTTTAAATGACTTGCCGTCATATCCAATAAATTTAACCTGGTATTCGTGGGCAGAAGGTCCACTCTCGCCAGAGACGTCGCTTTGTTTAATCGCCGTCCCATGGTCGAACCATTGTTCAAATCCATTCTTGCCTTCGTATTCACAAAGCCAGATGGACACACACGCTTCTTGAGCGGACACGTTCACCTCCGGCGAATATACCTTTTTAATATCGCCATCTTTATACGCCCAAACTTCGAGATGTGCAGCGACGGCCTGATTCTCACGGTCCACTGGCTCATCCGAATACTCAATCAGCAGTTCATCTTGGCCATCGCCATCAAAGTCAATGAGCTTAGCGTAAGCCACGCCCTGGGCTCCATGCGCATATTCATCGAACTCGACAGCCTCGCCCTCGCCGTACTTCTTTTGATACTCGAGGATTTTGTCGGTGAACAGCTCATTTGCCGTCTTGACCGCCGCCTTGGCAGAGGCTTTGGCCTCCTTCTTGGACTGCGTGAGCTCGACATTCTTGGGGGCGTCCGAGCCTTCCTTGGCGTAGTCCACCTTCATGGTGGTCGTGCTCTTCTTTTTGCCCTTGCCCGAGGTGATGGTCATCTGGTACTTCTGATCGGGCAGCTCGCCATAGTCCTCCATGGCAAAGCCGTCCTCGCCATCGACCTTGATGGTGTAGCTCTTGCCCTTGCCGGACACCGGCGCCAGCTCGACGGTATAGCTCTTGAGCTTTTTTCCTTTGCTGTTCTTGGGCAGCACTTTAGTCTCGCACGCGCAGACAACGTAGCCCTTGCCACCCGAGGTTACCTCGGAAGACGCGCCAATACGCGGCACGATCACGATAGCGGCGACAATGGCGACAACGGCCACGCCGCCGATAACGGCCGCGACGATACGGCCCTTGTGCTTGGGTTTCTTTGGCTGCGGCGTCGGAACAAACGGCTGCGAGGCCTCGGCAGGCTCGGTCATAGGCTCCTCATAACGAGGCTGCACCGCCATATGAGCCGAGGCACCCTGGGGAGCTTGCTGTCCCGCAGGGGCGGACGCCGGCGCGTCCTCCACCGGAAACGCCACAGGCTCCGCCTGATCCTCAACGCCGCCCACGCGAGCGCCGCAACTCGTGCAAAACATGGAGTCATCGGGTATCTGGGCCCCGCACTTGGTGCAATACATCGCATCTCCCGTCTCTCGTCGCAGCCGCAATGCGCCCGCGCAGTTCTTCCAACTACACCGTACGAGAGAAATCCACATTCTTGTTGCGCAACATTGCCGCCGCAAAAAATGATCCCTTGGGGACGGAGGAAAAAGCCCCGCCGGGCCTTGGTAGGCGCGGCGGGGCGGGCAAGCGGCTATGAGCAGCGGGCTTAGAACAGGCCGGTGATGTTGCCGTCGTTGTCGACGTCGATGTTCTCGGCCGCGGGAACCTTGGGCAGGCCAGGCATGGTCAGAACGCTGCCGGTCAGTGCGACCACAAAGTGGGCACCGGCGGAAACCTTGAGCTCGCGCACGGTGATGCGGAAGCCCTCGGGAGCGCCCAGCGCCTTGGCGTTGTCGCTAAAGCTGTACTGCGTCTTGGCCACGCACACCGGTAGGTTGCCAAAGCCGTTCTCGCGCAGCTCGGCGAGCTGGCGCTTGGCAGCCGGCGTAAAGTCGACGCCGTCGGCGCGGTAGACCTTGGTGGCAACGGCCTCGAGGGCGTCGGCCACATCGGCACCGTCCTCGTAGGCAAACTTGAGCTCGCTCGGCTGCTCGATCAGGCGCATGACCTCATCGGCCAGGTCGAGCGCGCCCTCGCCACCCTTAGCCCAAACCTCGGACAGCTTAACGTTGACACCGAGCTTCTGGCACTCGGACTCGATGAGCTCGAGCTCGGCCTCGGTGTCCGTCGGGAAGCGGTTGATGGCGACCACGCAGGGCAGACCGTAGACATTCTGAATGTTGTCAACGTGGCGCAGCAGATTGGGCATGCCGGCCTTGAGGGCCTCGAGGTTCTCCTCGTTGAGGTCGGCCTTGGCGACGCCGCCGTTGTACTTAAGCGCACGGGCAGTGGCGACGACCACGACAGCGCTGGGGCGAACGCCCGTCATGCGGCACTTAATGTCGAGGAACTTCTCGGCACCCAGGTCGGCGCCGAAACCGGCCTCGGTAATCGCGACGTCGCCAAAGCGCATGGCCATGCGGGTGGCCATGATGGAGTTGCAGCCGTGGGCAATATTGGCGAAGGGGCCGCCGTGGACAAACGCAGGCGTGCCCTCGAGCGTCTGAACCAGGTTGGGTTTGAGCGCGTCCTTGAGCAGAGCCGCCATGGCACCCTGGGCCTTAAGGTCGCGTGCGCGGACGGGCTCGCCGGCATAGCTGTAGCCGACAACAATCTCGCCCAAGCGCTCCTTGAGGTCGCTGATACTCGTGGACAGGCACAAGATTGCCATGACCTCGGAGGCAACAGTGATGTCGAAGCCATCCTCGCGCGGCACCCCCTGGGCCTTGCCGCCAATACCGTCGATAACATGGCGCAGCTGACGGTCGTTCATGTCGACAACGCGCTTCCAGGTGATGCGCTTAACATCGATGCCGAGCTGGTTGCCCTGCTGAATATGGTTGTCGAGCATGGCTGCCAGCAGGTTGTTGGCGGCACCGATGGCATGGAAGTCACCGGTAAAGTGCAGGTTGATGTCCTCCATGGGGATGACCTGGGCCCAACCGCCACCGGCGGCACCGCCCTTCACGCCAAACACGGGACCGAGCGAAGGCTCGCGCAGGGCCACGGCGCTCTTGACGCCGCGACGACGCAGGCCGTCGGCCAGGCCGATGGTCGTGGTGGTCTTGCCCTCGCCTGCGGGCGTGGGATTGATAGCGGTCACGAGGACAAGCTTGGCCTGGTGGTCGGTCGGTTCGTTGAGCAGGGAATAGTCGACCTTTGCCTTGTCGAAGCCGTACGGAATCAGATGCTTAACGTCGACGCCGGCGTTCTTGGCCACCTCGGTAATAGGCAGCGGCGTAACAGAACGTGCGATTTCGATGTCAGTAGGCATGGGCGGTCCTTTCGTTACCGGATGAGAAAAAGACCAATCCAGCATAGCACGCGCGCGCAATAGTAAAACGCCCGTAACCGACGAACGGCGATATGTTTACCCGATGCCCAGCGATAGCCTACAGATGCGCTAAAACAAGCCCATTCCTACAGGGTCGGCTCAATTCCTAAATGCTCGAATGTGCGCAGGGTTGCCTGGCGACCCTGCGGTGTGCGAATCATCAAGCCGCATTGCAGCAGATAGGGCTCGTAGACATCCTCGAGCGTACCCGGGTCCTCGCCCACCGCACTGGCAAGCGTGGTCAAGCCAACGGCACGGCCGGAGAACGTCTTGGCAAGTGTCTCCAAGATGCGAATGTCCATCCAGTCCAGGCCGAGCTCGTCGATCTCGAAGAACTCGAGCGCCTGACGGCAAATATCAAGCTCAATAGGACCGTTGCCGCGCACCTGCGCATAGTCGCGCACGCGTTTGAGCAGACGGTTGGCGAGGCGCGGCGTACCGCGCGAACGCGAGCCGATCTCGAGCGCGCTGGGATGGTCGATCGTCACGCCCAGGATGGTTGCCGAGCGTGTCACGATCTGGGCGAGTTCCTCGACGGTGTAGTAATCCAAGCGATACGAGATGCCAAAGCGATCGCGCAGCGGGCCCGTGAGCATACCCGAACGGGTCGTGGCCGCCACCAGCGTAAACTTGGGGATATCCAGGCGAATCGAACGTGCCGCCGGGCCCTTGCCGATCACGATATCGAGGGCAAAGTCCTCCATGACGGGATACAGGACTTCTTCGACCGAACGGTTCAGACGGTGAATCTCGTCGATAAACAGCACGTCGCCCGGCTGCAGGTTAGTCAGGATGGCCGCCAGGTCACCGGTGCGCGCGATGGCCGGACCGCTCGTCGTCTTGATCTGAGCGCCCAGCTCGTTGGCGATAACCGTAGCCAGCGTGGTCTTGCCCAAACCCGGAGGGCCCGAGAAGATCACGTGGTCGAGCGTCTCGCCACGGCTCTGCGCTGCTTCGATGAGCACGCGAAGGCTCTGCTTGATGTGCTCCTGGCCGCAGTAATCGTCCAAACGCTGGGGGCGCAAAGTGCGGTCGACATCGAGGTCCTCGGCCGTCAGCTCCGAGCCCACCATGCGCTCGCCGT
>OLOZ01001907.1_pt1 | contig 13086 bp, 14 predicted proteins | sample 1673021 | NCBI WGS metagenome assembly OLOZ01 (sample SAMEA3136747, study PRJEB25190) | human gut metagenome | biome: human gut; feature: human-associated habitat; material: faeces | place: Austria | collected 2013
GGAATCTGTATTCTATATCTGTAGTAGCATTGCTGTAATGGGAAAGCTCTTCCTCATCGTGGTCTCTGAGCTTTATATTTTCTTCCTTCATTCCCAAAGATTTAAGGAAGTTTACACAATAGTCTTTCCAATAAGCAAACCACTGAAGATCTGTTCCGGGAGCGCAGAAGAATTCGAGCTCCATCTGTTCAAATTCCCTTGTTCTGAAAATAAAATTTCCCGGTGTTATTTCATTTCTGAAAGATTTTCCTACCTGAGCTATTCCAAAAGGCACTTTCTTTCTTGAAGTTCTCTGTACATTTTTGAAGTTTACAAATATTCCCTGCGCAGTTTCAGGTCTGAGAAAAATCTCTGCCTTTGAATCCTCAGTAACACCCTGAAACGTTTTAAACATCAAATTAAACTGTCTGATTCCCGTAAAATCGGCTTTTCCGCATTCAGGACACTTGATGCCTTTTTCTTCGATAAAAGACTGCAGCTTTTCATTTGACCATCCGTCTACAGTGATATCATCCATACCCTGATCTTTCAGCCATCCTTCGATGAGCTGATCTGCCCTGAATCTGGATTTACAGCTCTTACAGTCAATCAGAGGATCTGCGAAACCTCCCACGTGACCTGAAGCCACCCATGTTTGCGGATTCATCAATATTGCTGCATCAAGACCTACATTATATTTTGATTCCTGCACGAATTTTTTCCACCAGGCTTTCTTGATATTATTCTTGAATTCCACTCCCAGCGGACCGTAATCCCATGTATTGGCAAGTCCTCCGTAGATCTCTGAGCCGGGATATATAAATCCTCTGTTCTTTGCAAGGGCTGTAAGCTTCTCCATTGTTACTTCTCTGCTCATGTTTTATTACTTCCTTCTTTTCGTCTTATTTTTCTTCTTCCTGTTTTAAAGATTCTTCTGCCGACTCGCCTTCTGTCTTTGTGTCAGCAGTCGGATCTTCAGCCGTATCAGAAGCACTTTTCTCAACATCTATGCTGTCAACATCTTCATCCTCTGCCTTTATCTCCACATCCGAATCATTTTCCTCAAAACACTCTGAGAAATCAAACTCTTCAGTATCTTTCTTCATGCGACTCATGGCTTCTTCAGCCTTTTCTTTTCCCTTCTGATATATCTGTGAACTTTTTTCCTTCACTTCATCCACGACAGTACTGCTCTTTTCAACTACCGTTCCCATGGCATCAGTGACTGCATCGCTTACATCTATAATAGTCCCGTCATCTTTAATTACTTCTATGGTACACTTAAATCCAAATGCGGCGACTACTGCGACTACAGAAGCTAAAGGGGCTATCACTACTCCTACTATTCCTGCGTTTACGGGAACATTGAGAACTATTTCACCCTCCCTTTTCACCTGTATCTTTGAAACGTTTCCTTTGCTCACAAGTGCTTTGATACTTTCAAACAAGGCTTCTCCTTTTTTCCCGAAACCTCTCTTTTTCTGCCCTGCGTTTATTGTCTCCTCTATAGCTATTATTGCATCTACCACACTGCCGTCAGCCTCTTCCAATGCTGCTTTGGCCTCGGCATATGTTACCCCCGTTCTATCTTTCACCAATTCTATCTTCTCTAATGTGATTTCCATATTTTACCTCCTGTTCATATTTATACTTATATAAGTTTTTCACTTTTCAAATCCGAAGCATCCAGATAATATGCCGCATAATCTCTTATTATCTTCTGCAGCAGCTTACCTGCGTCTTCTTTCAATGCAAGGTTTTCCAGTTTTTTTAACGGATTCGCCGTAAAATACTTCAATATATCTAATATACCAAATTTAACATCATAAATCAATGTATGACGTTCTAAATTTTCAATACTTTGAAGGCAGTCACTACATACTATACCGCCCTCCTTCACACTGAATTTAACCGCAGCTTTCTTCTCTCCGCACACCGCACATCGTTCAAGCTGAGGCATAACTCCTGAATATTTAAAAACTTTCGTTTGATATGCCAGTACAAGTGTTCCGATTCCCTTTTTTCTCATTTCAAGCAAATCAAAAAAATCAATAAGAAGATTAAATATCGCAGGAGCAGGTACCTCTTCCGACAATACCCGTTCGGTAAATTCCAAAACATAAGCTCCGTTCATATATTTATCCACATCTTCTCCTATGCCGTAGTAGCTTTTTAGGACATCTGCGCTGTTTATATTATAACTGTCTCTGTTTTTAAACAGCTCATATCTGCCATAAGTAAAAGGTCTCAAAGCCAGAGAACTTTTATTTTTTCCTCTTTCGGCTATACTGGTCCCTGCACTTATCTTACCGTACTTTTTGGAAAAGAGAAGTATCATGCGCCTTCCATATGAAGTTTTCACTTGTCTGAGCACAATGCCCTCTGTATCCGTAAGCAATGTCCCCACCTACTCCTTATATCCAAAATTGGAAAGTGCGATATCGCTGTCTCTCCAGTTTTCTTTGACTTTTACCCAAAGTTCTAAAAATACTTTCTCTCCCAGCAGAGCTTCTATTTCTTCTCTGGCGCTTTTCCCTATTCCTTTCAGCTTTCTTCCGCCTTTTCCAATTATCATTCCTTTATGAGACTTTTTCTCACAGTATATTACCGCACTGATCTTTGTGATACTGCTTTCTTCTTTAAACTGCTCAATTTCCACGGCAACACCATGAGGGACTTCTTCCTGAAGATACATCAGAATCTTTTCCCTTATGATCTCGCTTACTATAAATCTCTCCGGATGCTCAGTGACCATGTCATCAGGAAAAAACATAGGTCCCTCTTCCATAAAACCCAGAGCGCATTTTATCACATCATGAACATTTATGCCTTCTTTTGCAGAAACGCCGAATATATTTTCAAATATCTCAAGCTGGTCATACTCATTGTATATCTCCTCAAACACATCAGGCTCCATCTTGTCAATTTTATTTATTACCAAAATCTTGGGAGTTGTCACCTCATTAAGCATATCTACTATATATTTGTCTCCCGGCCCTGCCGACAGTCTATCATCCACTATAAAAATAACAGCTTCTACTTCTTTAAAAGTATTGACTGCCGAATCTGTCATATATTTTCCGAGTTTTGTCCTCGGTTTATGGATGCCGGGCGTATCTATGAATACCATCTGAGTATCCTCGTTTATATTATCATCAGCATAATGAGTGTATATACCTCGTATGGCATTTCTCGTAGTCTGAGGCTTATCTGTGGTTATGGCTATTTTCTCACCCAGAATTGCATTAAGCAATGTGGATTTTCCTACATTGGGCCTTCCTACAATACCTACAAAACCTGTCTTCATAAATAATCTCCTGTTCTTTCACATCAGCGCTTTAAGACAAATCCAACAGGGAAAAGCTGACTAAGCTTTCTCACATTTAGATTTTCTCTATCTGTACCTGTAATAATATATAATTCACTTCCGAATTCATACATAAACTGTCTGCATATCCCACAAGGAAAAGATTCCGTACTGCCGGCCGCCACAGCAATGGCGACAAACTCTCTTTCTCCTTCCGATATGGCTTTGACAAAGGCGGTCCTCTCTGCACATATTGCGGCTCCGTAAGACGAATTCTCCACATTCACCCCGGTATATATACTTCCGCTTGAAGTTAAAAGAGCAGCGCCTACTTTAAAGCCGGAAAAGGGAGCATAAGCGTTTTCCGATATCTTTGAGGCAGTATCATATAATAATTTTGCCATTTTACTGCTGATCATTTTTTCTGTATTTTCTTTCACTTCATCTTCCTCTCAAGGCCCAGCTCGGACATGATCTCTTCTTCTCTTTTTCTCATATCCGCCTTTTCCTGTTCATTCATGTGATCATACCCCAGAAGATGCAAAACACTGTGAACAAACAGATACACGAATTCTCTCTCCTCACAGTGACCGTATTCTTCTGCCTGCCTCTTTGCCTGTTCCGTACAAATCACCACATCTCCCAAAAGTATCTCTTCACCATCATGTATCAGGTTGAAATCTTCAATCATAGGAAATGACAGCACGTCTGTATAATTATCTATATTTCTGTACATTTTGTTAAGTCTTTGGATTTCTTCCTGAGATACAAAACTCAGACTGATTTCTGCATTGATCGGAGACAGACCTTCTCCCTCCATACACAATGAAGCGGCTTTTGTAAATATATCCATAATCCTGCTGTTTTTTTCTATTTCGCTGCTGCATAAGATTCTCATATGACTGTTATTCTTCCTCCTTAGGCGGATGAGCTTTGTAATATACATCATAAGCATTGATTATTTTCTTAACAAGCTGATGCCTCACAACGTCCACATCCTTCATATAACAGAAACTGATTTCTTTTACATCTTTAAGAATTCTTGAAGCCTCTATAAGACCTGATTTCTTTCCTCTGGGAAGATCTATCTGAGTAACGTCCCCTGTCACTACTACTTTTGATCCAAAACCCATTCTTGTAAGAAACATTTTCATCTGTTCCGGAGTAGTATTTTGAGCCTCATCCAATATTATAAATGAATTATCCAGAGTTCTTCCTCTCATATAAGCAAGAGGAACCACTTCTATCACTTCTTTTTCCTTCAGTCTCAGAGCACTTTCTCTTCCCAGCACATCATACAGAGCATCATATAGAGGTCTCAAATATGGATCCACCTTTTCCTGAAGATCTCCCGGAAGAAACCCCAGACGCTCTCCCGCTTCAACGGCAGGTCTTGCAAGTATTATCTTCTGCACTTCCTTATTCTTAAAAGCGTTTACTGCCATAGCTACAGCGATGTACGTCTTACCCGTTCCCGCAGGACCTATCCCAAATACGATATCTTTTTTCCTTATGCAGTCAACATAGACCTTCTGTCCTATGGTCTTGGGTCTTAACGGTTTTCCTTCATGAGTAAAACAGATTATATCTCCGCCGACGTTCTCCTTTTTATATGAGATTCCGTTATGACTCAGATCTGCAATATAGTTTATCTTCTGCTCGTCCAACTTTTCTCCTCTTTCCAAAACACCCATCATCTCTCTGATTATCTTTTCTGCTTGAGATGTATTGGCGCCCTTTAATATCAACTTATTGTCTCTTTGTATTATATCTACATTCAAATTGTCTTCTATCAATTTGAGATTCTTGTCAAGCCCGCCAAAAAGCTCTCCCCTGTCTATGGTATCGCTTATATCGACATTCACCATATCAGCTTTTTTTCCTTTGTGATCTTCCAAATAAATTCTCCTTTTGACATAAAATCCTTATTCCGTAATATTACACATTCTTATTATATTTTCTTACAGAGGAAAATTCAAACTATTTATTCCTCTAACTGATTTTCTTCTGTTTTTTCTTCTTCTTTAACCTTTATTATTTTTTCTGCTCCTATTTCTTCCAGCACTTCCAAAAGAACATCTGCCTTTATAACACCCTGACTTTCTGAATAATCTATATTCTGTGTCAAAATTTCTTCGCCTTCTTTCAGATTATCTTTCTGGTACTGCCTCACAGCAGCTTCCACTACTTCTTTAACCTTATTCATATCACGATGCCGCTCTTTTATTTCAACTTCTTGTATTTTAATAAGTGATATCTTTACAGGCAGAGGTTTCACAATATCAAGGATTTTTATTTCTTCTCTTTCCGAGACTTCATATTTATTTAACCCTGCTGCTGTATCTACCTCTGCATCACCGAATTTTATATATATACCGGGAATAAATTTCCCTGTTTTCTCTTTTCTTCTCTGATTTTTCTCAACATAATATGTGAGTCTGAGAGGAGCTTTAGCATATACCTGTCCTGATGCATGACTGTACATTGTAAAAATATCATCTCCCCTGCTGTAATCACTGCTCTGATATTCAAAAGCTCCACTTATAAGAACATCTCCTTTATTGACATATTCTCCTTTCTGAACACATGCATTGCCTTTCAGCGGAAGAATTTTCTCTATCATACCTGCCCGGTCTGCTACGATATCTACAGGAGTCTCATCTTCCACTTCAGCTTCTTCCTGTTTAGACGCCTCTGAAATATCGACTTCCACAAGTCGGCCATCTTCATATACACTTACCCATGTTATCTGCCCGAATTCTCTGTACAAGGCCTCTTTGATATGATTATAATCCTCAGACTTTCTGGCTCCCTCATAAAGGCCTGCATCAGCAATGACTTTCCGTAAGCTTTCCTCGCTTATACTTCTGTAACCGTCTATTCTTATTTCAGCAACAAACAGACTCTGATAAAAAATAAAAGCACCCAGTAAAAAGGCGCCTACAATTGCTGTTATATTGGCTTTCATGCTTTTGAAAAGTGGAATAACTCCGCCCTCTTTTAAAACAGTCACTTTATATGAATGTCCCGCCGTTTTTTTTAGCCCCTGAAAATCCTCCCCCTTTATCTCAACGGTAGATTCCAGGGGATCTTTCCACTTTAGGTTTCTCATAGGGATCCCGTTTTTCATGCACTTGTTGACAATACCATTTAGGTCAGTACCTTCAACCTTTATCTTCTTGTAATGACGCAAAAAACCGAATTTCTTCAACTTCACCTGACACCAGCATCCTTCCCTCTTTAAGTTCAGTTATGACAAACCCATCCCCTGTGACAGAAGTATACTTCTGTCCGTTAAAAACGACTATCTGACTGTCGGTCAGCAGCATCACTTTCTTAACATTGTCCAGTACAGTGGTTTTTCCTGTTACCAGAACCCTCGGCATATTCAGCGCAAAGTCAAACAGCAGCTCTTCCTTGATGGACATGGCATCTCCTTGATTTCGTATTTGCTAACACTCATATAGCATGATAAATTATATTCAGTTTTTAAAGAAATATCACATTCAATATTTTCTCTGCCGTCTTTATTCCATCGACTGCAGCAGACATTATGCCTCCTGCATATCCCGGCCCTTCACCGGCAGGAAAAATACCTTTTATATCAGACTGATGATCACTGTCTCTCAATATCCTCACAGGTGACGAACTTCTGGTTTCCACCGCTGTCAAAACAGCTTCATCACTGTCAAAGCCCAAAAGTTTTTTTCCGAAAAACGGCATGGCTTCTATTATCGATTCAGCAGCAAATTCCGGAATACTTTTTCTTACTGCATCATTATTATTTTCACGAAAATTTTTGTACTTAGTCTTAGGAAGATTTCCCTTTCCGTTTTCATATGCAAGTCTCTCATATTTTCTCTGAAACTCGACTCCCGCCAGAGGATGCTCCGATGGAAAATCTTCTCTCAATACATCCACAAGAAGCCCGCTGTTTGCATATATGCCCTTTCTGTCACTGTTGCTCATTCCGTTTGTCACGGCAGTATGTCTTTCAGATGCCGCATTTATCACTGATCCGCCGGGACACATACAAAAAGTGTACACCCCTCTGCCGTTTTGACATCTGTGATTCAGCTTATAATCTGCTGCTCCCAGCGTTTCTGCCAATACTGCACTTCCGTACTGAGCTCTGTCTATATCCTTCTGAAGATGTTCTATCCTCACCCCTATGGAAAAAGGCTTCTGCTCCATTTTAAAACCTTCACGGAAAAGCATCTCGAATGTATCTCTGGCACTGTGGCCTATGGCGAGAACAAGGCTGTCTGTTTCCAGTTCAATGATTCCCGCTCCACGCTGCAAAAGCTTCACACCTTTAATCCGTCTTCCTTCGGCGCTTTCCTCTGTTATGATACCATCAAGCCTTGTATCAAAAAAAATATTGCCACCCAGAGACTCTATTTTATGTCTTATGTTCTTAACAATATCTCTCAGCTTGTCCGTTCCTATATGAGGTTTCTGCTTGTAAAGTATTTCCTCATGGGCTCCTGCCTCTGTAAATTCCTTCAAAACCTTAGATATCCTAATATCTTTTATTCCTGTAGTCAGTTTGCCGTCAGAAAACGTTCCCGCGCCTCCTTCTCCAAACTGAACATTTGATTCAGGATCCAAAACGCCTTCACTCCAGAATTTTTCAACAGACTTTACTCTCTCATCCACCGATTGTCCCCGCTCTATCACCACAGGCCTTTTTCCCGCCTCGGCCAGTATGAGAGCGGTAAACATTCCACACGGTCCAAAGCCTGCTATAACAGGTCTTTTGTCGTAATCCCACGGTCCTGTCTTTTTTGCCATACTGTCATAATCTCTGTTTGAAGGACTCTCAAGACTAAGCTTTTCCCTGCACGAAAAATCAACGGTGTACACCAGCCTGATATCGTGCTTCTTTCTGGCATCTACCGATTCCTTTACAATCTGCATGTCGTATATTTTAAGCTTTGGCTTTCTCAGCTTTTTTCTTATTGCCTTTGGGATATCGTCCCTGCTCTGACCTACGTTAAGCTTTATCTGGTTTATTCTGTATCTCATTTCAACCTTCCATTCAAAGTTTCAGCGGCTCTTATTGCTGTCTCCCACGCATTCTGCAGATTATATCCTCCACACGGTCCCTGAACATTTATAATCTCTCCGGCAAAAAACAGCCCCTTTACTATCTTTGATTCCATGGAATCCATATATATCTCATTAAGGCATACGCCTCCCGCTGTACATTGGGCATTTTTCCAGCCTTTGACTCCTTTGACGGGAATCCTCCATCTTTTTATATTATCAAGGCTCACACAAGATGCCAGTTTATCCGATAATATCCCAAACGATCCTGATCTTTTCTCCAACTGTTTCTGTGTAAAATCAGGCGCCAAATCAAGCTCCAGCACATACCGCTTTAAAGCGGTATGAAACTGCTCTCCCTCATCAGCTTTTATATAAGGTGTAATATTAAATACACATATACCTGAAATCCCATCTTCGGTAAACTGTATTTCTCCTGTCTGTCTGCAGATCATATCCCCATCCTTATAAAGGCTAACTGTACCTCTGGCTCTTACACCTTTAATCGTCCTGAAATCTCCACACTGTATCGGCGCTAATATCGGATATACTTTTTCTATACTATGTCCCAATGACTTAGCAATGGAATATCCGTCACCCGTAGTTCCGAACTGGGGAGCTGCTTTTCCTCCCATAGCCATAATCACATTATCCGCCAATACACATTTCCCTTTTTCGTAAGAAACAAAAAAATAGCCCTTACTGCATGAGATCCCGTCGACACAAATATCCGTTATGAGATCCGCCCCTTTCCCTTTGATTGCTCCGAGCAATATTTTAACCACATCAGGAGCATGATTTGAATAGGGAAAATATCTGCCCTCATTATCACTGTAGGTTTCAAGTCCCAGCGATTTAAAAAAATCCAGGGTCAGATCTTTGCCCTCACAGGCGGCGTTAGTAATATTACATCGTCCTCCTCCTGTCGCCATGATCTTTTTCCCCGGAATCTCGTTCTTTTCCAGCATACAAATACTTATACTGTTATTTAAAGAGGCAGCGGCAGCCAAACCGGCAGCCCCACCCCCTATAATACATACATCATATTTTTTCATCTGTCCGCGCCTCTCCTGATCCTCCGTCAGTTTCAGATTCGGCAGCTTCTCTCATTTTAAGCCGTTCTGTAACTTTTTCGGGAGTCTCGTCTTCATCGGTGATCTTAATAGGTTCACGCTTTCTTTTATATATTTTTACATATGATTTCTTTTCATGAGGCATATGAATACCCAGCTCTATGATATTGACTCCTTGCATTACCATAAACATTCCCAGAAGCACTGCTGTAGTCATCCACATCACCAGAGGATTTATGAAGCCGAAAATTCCCACCAATACAGTAAGTACTCCTGTCGCCATAGTTACTCTGAAGTTACTGCGTTTCTTCTCTTTATTGATATGTGTAGCTGCTTCCACACGAAGAATTCCCGATACAAGCATCCACATTCCAAATACCATGGGAATCGCCGTATCAGCCACCAGCTGATTGCACAATACGAGTATCCCAAGAAGAAGTGTTATCAACGCGTCAGTCAGTATCCAACCATTGTTGTCTCCCTTGTTGTAAAGACCTCTTCCGATAAAATAAGCAAGCGCATGTATAAGGCCGTTTAAAACCATAACCAATCCAACGATGAAAGCCAGAGACAGAAAAGTCTGTCCGGGATTCATAAAACAAAACGCTCCCGTCAATACCATAAGGATACCGCTTAATATTGTCCAGATTCTCATATGTTACTTACTCCTTTACCAAATGTCATCAAATTCTTTCGTCTGGAAGCCGTCTTTTTCAGATTTTTTCTCGATCTTATTCTTTTCTGTCAGCTTAAAAACAAAAAACAGAGCTCCTGCAGCCAACAAAACTATTCTCATAATCCTGTTTATCTTTGCAAACATAATCGCTACCTCTCTTACTAACTTAGTCCAATACTTTTTTTAATTATAACACAAATCTCCTTTCAAGAAAAAGAAGATTATGTGTTTTCCCATAATTATCCTTTGCGTTCATTCTTTCTCCCATCATACTAATAAAAACTGTAGATTTATGATGGATACATGATATAATTATTCAGAAAATATATAAACATTGAAAATGGAGGATAGAAGAAGTGTATATTACAAAAAAAGCAGACTTATCCGAAAAAAAACGCGGTATGATAGTCTGGGGCTATATAATAGGTATTATGGGCGTCATAAATCTGGCAATGGCGTTTTCAGATCCTCAGGCACGGAAGACTATACCTGTATCGATAGCCTTCATCGTTATCGGAGCATTCATGATATTGCGAGGCAGGAAAAATAATAATGAAAGAGTCAAATTAATCAATCTGGCAAAAGAGCTCAATATCTTTTTTCTCAACGAAGAAAATTATTCGATACCTCTTGCTAAAGTTGCCTCAGCTATATCAATGTCCAGAGATGAAGCCAGAGATGTACTGAAAGAACTCATAAATCAGGAATATATTACTAATCTTTATATAGATAATCTTAACAGTCAGGTAATATTGACCGCAAGCAAAACTGCTCAGGGCCATCCACATTTACAGGCCATCAGTGTCACATGCCCGAACTGCGGCGCTTCCTGCACTGTGATACAGGGGCAGAAAAACAAATGTGAATACTGCGGAACAATACTTGTATAATTTTTAGAGGAAGATATTTCGGTATCATCGTCCAATGGCAAAATATACACGGTATCACAATAATTCATATGGGAATTTCATCTGTACTGCCGATATATGGGAGACTGAAAACAGTAAAGAAATCATCTAACTTCAGAAATAAAAATTTAAAAATAACAGGATATGCCGATACCATAAATGCATATCCTGTTATTTTATCAAACGTGCTGCTTTCTCCTTTTTTTGATCATAATAACATTAAATAATCCAAAACATAAAGGAAACAAACTCATGGACAGAATCATACTTCACTGCGATATGAACGGGTTTTATGCATCTGTCGAACTTATCGACAAACCGCATTTAAAAAACAAACCCATGGCGGTATGCGGAAACCCTGAAAACCGCCATGGAATCATACTGGCAAAAAATGAAATAGCAAAAAAATACGGAATCATGACAGCGGAAACCCTGTGGCAGGCGAGAAAAAAATGCCCCGCCCTTCAGGTGGTCCCTCCTAATCACAATAAATACAGGCATTACAGTAAACTGATAAACAAAATATATCTCAAATATACCGATATGGTTGAGCCTTTTAGTATAGACGAATCCTGGCTGGATGTAACAGGAAGTACCAATCTGTTCGGAAGCGGCAGTCATATAGCCGATACCATCAGATCCACCGTGAAAGAACAACTCGGTCTTACCCTTTCAGCAGGAGTTTCTTTCAATAAAATCTTTGCAAAAATGGGAAGTAATTATAAAAAACCCGACGCTACTACAGTAATAACAAGAGAAAATTTCAGGAATATCCTCTGGCCCATGAATGTCAGGGCTATGTTCTTTGTCGGAAAGGCCACAGCTAAGAAACTCCATGAGTTCGGAATAAATACCATTGGACAACTGGCCATGTCAGACAAAAGCATGATATCAGATATATTAGGCAAGCAGGGCAGTGTAATACACGATTATGCCAATGGGCGTGACACTACTCCCGTACTGCATTACAATCAGCTGGAACAGATAAAATCCATCGGCAACGGAACTACTTTCAGAAGAAACCTTCAAGGTATGGAAGATATAAGAGTTGCCGTTATGGGTCTTGCCGATACTGTAGCCACACGCCTCAGAAAACATAAAATGAAAGCATTCGGAGTAAAAGTAGATATCAAAGATCCCAGCCTTAAAATCATTTCAAGACAGCAGCAGCTCAACAATCCGACGAACCTTACAGAAATCATATCAGACTGCGCTGTATCTATAATAAAAAAATCATGGAGACTGAGAGACCCCATCAGAATGCTGACCATAACAGCCATCAATCTTTGTGATGAAAACCAGGCCCAGCAGCTTTCCCTGTTTTCCGATGAAAATATAAACGTAGAAAAGAGCGAAAAAGCAGAGAGGGCGATGGACAGCATACGGGAAAAATTCGGATCGGGAGCCATCAATTTCGGATCAATCATCAACAATGACATAGGCCTGGATGTAAGCACCCTTCCTGATAAAGACACTAACGATTAGCAAAATACCGGTCTGCAAACAACATATCTTTTTGCAAACCGGCATATTTTTTTATTGTTTTTCTATTGTTTCTATCAACGCCGTAAGACTGCTCATATTATCTATGACATAATCAGCTCCTGCCGATAAATAAACTTCCGCGATTCTTGCCTTTTCTTTTTCCTTTTCTGCATCAGCCATCTGATTATATTCTTCTTCAGACATTCCCATAACCGAGCTGCCTTCAATAATACCTATAGATATCAGTCCGGCATTTTTCCCTTCTGTTATGTCTGCTACAGTATCTCCCACCTTTATGGCTGCTTCTGCCGAAGAAACTCCCAGCCTTTCCATGTTGCGAAATATCATGTAAGGATATGGCCTTCCCTTTCCTTCTGTATCATCAGGTGTAAAACAGGCATCAGGCTTATAGCCTTTTTTCGCAGCCTCTGCAGCAACTATCTTCATCATTTCCGCATTATACCCTGTAGTGGAACCGATCTTTATCCCTTTAGCTCTGAGCTCTGTCACAGCCTCCGTCACATATGGCTTTGGGGTGCCAAATTCAGAAAGTATATCCATGATAAGCTCCTCACTGAGCTTATATATGCGGTCCACATCACTGATTTC
>OLOZ01001908.1_pt1 | contig 13085 bp, 10 predicted proteins | sample 1673021 | NCBI WGS metagenome assembly OLOZ01 (sample SAMEA3136747, study PRJEB25190) | human gut metagenome | biome: human gut; feature: human-associated habitat; material: faeces | place: Austria | collected 2013
CGAGCATTTTGGCAACGCAGATGCCGTGCCGCAGCTGCCGGAGCGGTGCTTAAGCTGTAAGGCGGGAATTGTGCGGTGTTGCCTTAGTGAAAATAATTAAAGTTTTTCGCCAGGCCTTTTTTCAAAAAGGCCGAAAAGACTCCCCGTAACTGCCTTAATAGAACCCGTAACTCGGCAAAATCTTGGTGCTCTGCGCCCACAGGGTCGGCACGGGCAAGCCGGACAGAACGGGATAGAACCAGGCAAAGCACACCAGCGCCGCAATGCACAGCCCCGCGCCAATCTTTTTGGCGCGGTCCTGCCGCTTCATCTGCGTTAAAACCAGCACAATGGCCGTCAACGCAAAGACCGAGCTGGGGAAGTAATGGTACATGAAAGTGCAGCGCGATACCAGCATCCAGGAAAGCAGCTGGCTGGCGTACAAGATCAGAACGCCCGCTCCCTTTGCCGTGCCGCGAGCCGAAACCTGGCGCCACAGCAGCAGCAAAATGCAGAACAGCCCTGCCCAGCAAATGACCGGGTTATAAAAACCCGCAATGCTGCCCTGAAGCCCAGCTTCCAGGTAAGAATTTTTGTAATACCACACTGGGCGCAGGTCCAGCAGCCAGGTGTACCAGCGGCTTTCAAACGGGTGGGTTGCTTTCAGGGTGGAATGGTACCAGTACATGTAGGTTTGGCAATCCCACCAATCCCGCAAACCAAAGGTAGGGTCTTTCCACCAATAAGGCAGGTAGGATGCAAGATAGATCAGGAACGGCACAACGATGTAAAACGCCACACCGCCCACAGCAGCCATCCGGAATTCTTTCCAGAAGCCCGGCTGTTTTTGCTTCCAGCGGGCATACAGCACACCCAGGTACAATACCGCAAGCCCTGCCCCGGCATAAATTCCGGTCCACTTGGATGCACACCCAAGCCCAAATGCCACGCCGCCCAGCGCCATGGGCAGCAGCGAGCCGTCTACGCCGTTTTGCAGCACGCTCTGGCAATACCATACCATAAAATATGCGCCTAACAGGATAAAGAACGTACCGTAAATATCGATTGTGGCAATGCGGCTTTGGGAAAATCGCATGAACCCAGCGGCAATCAGCGCACCTGCCATGGCCCCGGCCCAGCGTTTGTGGGTCAGACGGCGGGCAAAGCACCACATCAGCGGCACTAGCATCACGCCGAACAGCGTTCCGGCACAGCGCCAGCCAAAGGCTGTCATTCCAAAAATAGCAATGCCCAGCATGATAAAATCTTTGCCCAGCGGCGGGTGGGTGGTTTCGTATGCCGTCATGCGGTGCAGCATTTCGTACCCAGTACGGCCATGATAGATTTCATCGAAATACATGCTGTTCAGCTGGCTGATGGTATCTGGCACTTCGCTCTGCTCATCAAACAGGGCATCGCCGCCCGTTACCGGCACCAGCGCACCGGTGGCATCCCGCAGGGCCAGTTCAAACATCTGCGCATTTTCAATCGTTGCGGTCAGGGTCTGCCCTGCCGGAGCCGTGATGGCCGTTTTGGTCCAGCAGAACGGCGTTGCATAGCTCAGTTCCTTCCGGTACAGCTCATTGCCCGCTGCATCCGTGATGCGCAGGCTGCCGCCGGTGGAAATGCCGGGGTACACCCAGATTTCCACCGCGTCCTGCTGCGGGGTAAAGCCGATGGTTGCCGTGCTGTCCGTAGCATCCACAGGGTTCTGCGGTGCTTTCATGCTGCCAAGGTAGGCAAAGCTCACCACAGCAACGATCAACGTCAGCGTTGCCAAGGCTTTCTTCTCTTTAGCCGTCCAGGCAGGCTGCGGATCAATGCGCAGGGTGCACAGTTCCAGCTTTTTCTGCACTGTTTTTGTTTTATCTTTTTCGATGGTTTCCACTTTTGCCAGTGGAGAAATCGCTCCATGGCGGCAGATGGCCCACGCGGTGAAAGCCAGCAGCACAAAGGCTGCCGTTTCGGCAAAGCCGACTGCCATGGCAAACTCGCGGCTGGTATCGCTGCTGAGCCACTCGTCATCGCTGCCTACCAGGGTATACACAGTTTCCAGGTTCAAGAAGCCCGTTATCGACAGACCAAACCCGGCGCCATACAGACGGATGTCATTCCAGCGCGCCGCAGCAAGCAGTACCAGCAGCATGCCCAGCACCAGGTAACGCTCGTGCATGCAATGGGCAAAGGTAAAAATCCCCACCGTGTAAAACGCTGCCAGCAGCAGCGGGGAAAACCGCCCCGCCCGCCAGCTGATGACCGCCAGCACCACAAGCAGCACCGTGATAACAGCGATGTTGAAAATGCCCAGCACTTTCCAGCTCAGGTTAAACACCGGGCAAGCATCCAGCGCCTGCCAGTTGCCGCCCAGCGCTGCAAACCAGTTGAACGCATTGATGGTGGCATACTGGTAGCCAGACGCCGTGGTGATGTACTTATCGATCAAGGACGGCACCAGATTTTTTGCCCCGTAAAACGGCAGGCCCGCCAGCAGCGGCGGCAGCAAAGCCAGCGCAGCACCGCCAAAAATCTGGCCGACCGATTTCAGCGGGCTTTTGCCATCCCGCACGGCATCCGCAATAGCCACCAAAAAGCAGACGGCCAGCACCGGCCCAGCCAACAGTGCCTGCGGCTTGATGGCCAGCGCCACGCCGTACAGCACCGCAGCGAGCAGGTAGCGGCGCTCTTCCAGCAGCCAGAAGCAGAGCAGCAGCGGCAGCGCAAAAGCCCCATCGATCTGCTTCCAGATGCCGGTATCAAACAAGGTCAGCGGGCAGAACGCCGCAAACAGCACCAGGCAGCGCTGTGCCCTGCCCTGCCCCATATACCGGCGGCTGATATGGTCCAGCAGCACCACGGTGGCACAATCACAGATTGCGGGGATCAGTGCCAGCAAAAAATAGGACCAGCGGGATTCATAGCTCAGTTGGAGCGCCTTGCGCACCAGGCTGACCAGCCCCAGCACAAGGATGTAGCCGGGCGGGTAGTCCGCAAAATAATCGGCGCTGTAAAAGGCCGCGGGACCTTCGCTGGCCAGCTTATCCCCCCAAGCCACAAAGCAGCTCATATCATAGGTGTAGCCTTCAGTAACAAGGGCCAGCAGCAGGCGCGCGGCAAGCGCTGCGGCCAATATAATATACAGCGTTCGCTCTTGCTGTTTGGTTCTGGTATTTGTCATTCTGAACTCTCCAGATAATGCAGCGTATTTGCCGCTGCAATAAAATAAGGAACTGGAAGCAGAGGCAGATGCTTCCCTGTTTCCAATTCCTTTGTTTTGCCGTGATTGTGCAGTAATAATTATAGCTTGGTCAGCTGCGGGCCCTTGGCGGTGTCCATCACATTCCAGCCCAGCTCAGTGATTTTGGCGCGCAGAGCATCGGCGCGGGCAAAGTCCTTGGTCTTTTTGGCTGCGGCGCGCTCTTCCACCAGCTGCTTCACTTCGTCGGGGGCTTCCTCGGCCTTGCGGTTGTACATCAGGCCCAGCACACCGGTCAGCTCGTCAAACGTGGCGGCGGCCTTTTCCAACGTAGCCTTATCGGCAGCATCGGACATGGTGTTGATGTCCTTGACGAACTCAAAAATGGCGGCCAGAGCATCGGGGGTGTTCAGGTCGTCATCCATGGCGGTCTTGAACTTTTTGCGTGCTTCTTCGCACTTTTCAGTCAGGGCAGTGTCAGTGCCATGGGCATTGCGGATGGCAAAATCCAGGTTATCGCGGCAGGTGTACAGGCGCTCCAAGCTGTTCTTGCAGCTCTCGATCAGGTCCACCGTATAGTTCAGCGGCATGCGGTAACCAGCGGTGAGCATAAAATAACGGATCGGCTCATAGCCGTACTTATCGGCAATTTCACGCACGGTAAAGAAGTTGTTGGCGCTCTTGGACATCTTCTGGTTGTTGATGTTCAAAAAGCCGTTGTGCATCCAGTAATGGCTGAAGGTGCAGCCGTTGGCGCACTCCGACTGTGCAATCTCGTTTTCGTGATGGGGGAAAATCAGGTCCTGGCCGCCTGCATGCAGGTCGATGGTCTTGCCCAGGTGCTTACGGGCCATGGCGCTGCACTCAATGTGCCAGCCCGGACGGCCCTGGCCCCAGGGGCTGTTCCAGGAAGGCTCACCCGGCTTGGCGGCCTTCCAGACAGCAAAATCTGCGGGGTCTTCTTTCAGGTCGTCATCCATCTGGCTGCGCAGTTCGCGGTTGCCGCTTTCCAGGTCGTCCAGGTTCAGGTGGCTCAGCTTGCCGTAACCGGGATCAGACTTAACGCGGAAGTAGACATCGCCGTTGTGGGCAACGTAAGCATGTCCGGATTCGACCAGGTCCTTGACGATCTTGATGATCTCACCGATATGCTCGGTTGCGCGGGGGCGCACGGTGGGGGTCTTAACGTTCAGGCCCTCGGAATCTTTGATGTACTCGGCCTCGAACTTGCGGGCAACCTCCTGCATGGTGGTGCCGTCCGCCTGGCCTTTTTTGATCAGTTTATCGTCAATATCGGTGATATTGGAGACATACAGCACCTTGTTGCCAAGGTACTCCAGATAGCGGCGCAGCGTGTCAAACACGATCATGGGGCGCGCATTGCCGATATGGATATAGTTATACACCGTAGGGCCGCAGACGTAAATGCGATAAACGCCCGGCTCCTGCGGGATAAAATCTTCCTTTTTGCGGGTCATGGTATTAAAAATCTGCATGGACAGGAACTTCCTTTCCCAACTTTGCTGGTACGGCGCGGCTAAACCTGCAAACCGTTCAGATTTATTATAGCCGCCCTGATAAGCGGTTGCAAGGGGGCAGCATCATTTTGCCTGCATAAAGCAGGAACGATTCTGCCACAGGTAGATGCAGCCGGAAAGTGCGGTAACGGCAGCAACGGCCCAGCACAGCACCTGGGTGGTAAAGCTGATAACCCCAACGCCGTCCGCCGGGGCGAGCGCCATGGCAAAGTAATAGAAGATGATGGTAACCATCTGCAGCACGGTTTTGACCTTGCCCCACATGTTTGCGGCAATGACGGTACCGGACTCTGCCGCAATCATGCGCACACCGGCCACAGCAAACTCGCGGAACATGATGATGGCGAGCACCACGGGGGAGCAGACACCGTCCACCACCATATAAATAATGGCGGCGGTGGTGAGCATTTTATCAGCCAGCGGGTCCATAAACTTGCCAAAGTCCGTTACCAGGTGGTTCTTGCGGGCCAGGTAGCCATCCAGGAAATCCGTAAAGCTGGCCACAGCAAACAGAATGCCCGCTATCAAGGCATACGTTGCATTGAACTGGGGCGTGCCCATATGGCTCATGGCAGCAAATACCATAAAGAACGGCACCATGATGACACGCATCATCGTTAATTTGTTAGGCAGATTCATGGTTTATTCCTCCACTTTGCTTTCCGCATAACCATAAAGATCATAAGTATCGGCATCGGTGATGGTAACGTTATAGAACGCGCCGGCTTCCAGCGGGGTATCTGCCGGGGTCATGATGCTGCCATCAATTTCCGGGCAGTCTGCTGCGGAGCGCAGCAGGTACATGCCGGTTTCATCGTCCACGCCATCGCAGATGCACTCATAGGTCTTGCCGACCTTTTCTGCTTCCTTTTCCGCGCTGATCTCGGCCTGCAGCTCCATAATGTGGTCTGCGCGGCGCTGCTTGACTTCCTCGTCAATCTGGTTGTCCATCTTGGCGGCCACGGTGTTTTCCTCGGCGGAATAGGCAAAGCAACCCAGGCGGTCAAACTTGACGGTTTTGACAAAGTCGCACAGCTCGCTGTACTGTTCCTCGGTCTCACCCGGGAAACCTGCAATCAGGGTGGTGCGCAGCGTGATGTTGGGGATGGCCGCGCGCAGGCGGCGGATGGCATCCTCAATTTCTTTGCGGCCGCCGCGGCGGTTCATGTTTTTCAGCACCTCGTCATCGCAGTGCTGGATGGGCAGATCGAGATACGGCACAACCTTATTGTTGCGCACAAGGGCTGCGATGAATTCATCGGAGATACGCTCCGGGTAGGCGTACAGCACACGGATCCAGCGGATGCCCTCAATGGCGTTCAGCTTATCCAACAGTTCGCAAACTGCGCCGGGTTTGCCCCAGTCCTCGCCGTAAGCGGTGGGGTCCTGCGCCACCAGGATCAGCTCTTTCACGCCCTCCCCGGCCAGCCAGCGAGCTTCGGCAACACAGTCTTCAATGGGGCGGCTGCGCAGCGGGCCGCGGATGAGCGGGATGGCGCAGTAATGGCAGCAGTTGTTGCAGCCTTCGGCAATTTTCAGGTAAGCATAGTGGCGCGGCGTGCTGATAACACGGGCACCGCCCAGCTCCATATCGCATTTGGGGCCATAGCTTTCCACCTGGCCCGCGCCGTTGGCGGTCAGACGCTCCACAATGGCGGGCAGAGCGGCGTTGGAGCCAATGCCCACAACGGCGTCCACTTCCGGCATTTCGCTCACAATCTGGGTTTTATAGCGCTCAGCCAGGCAGCCGGTCACGATTACCTTCAGGTTGGGGTTCTGCTGCTTATACTGGCAGGCCATCAAAATGTTTTCAATGGCTTCCTCTTTAGCGGACTGGATAAAGCCGCAGGTGTTGACAATAATAATGTCCGCCTGTTCGGGGTCCGCAACCGTCTGGTGGCCCGCCTTGATCAGCGCGTGGCAGAATACATCAGCATCGACCTGGTTTTTGGGGCATCCAAGGGAAATAATTGCAATATTCATGTATGGTTGTTCCTGTCTCTCTTTTCAGTATGTTATGTTGGGCTCTGCCGCTTGCTTGGGCAAAATTCAGGCAAAGCTATCCGTTCGGTGCATTGATACCACAATGCCGCAGGAGCATTTTTTGCCCCTGCGGTGTGTACTTTTTTGTGTTACGCTTCGGTTTCTTCTGTCTCGGCATCTGCCAATGCCTGGCGGATCACGCTGTGGGAGAACCCGCGCCGTGCCAAAGCGGCAGCTACCTGCTGCCATTTGCCCTGTGCCAGCTTTGCGGCATAGTAGCGTTCCACCAGTGCGCGGGCATTGGCCAGCTCCGGGTTTTCCTCCCCGTCCTCCTCGCTTTGGGCAAACAGAGCTTCCACCGCTTCGGCGGCCGCGCCGCGGTCAATGCCTTTGGCGTGCAGATCATCCAGAATTGCACGGCGGCTCTTGCGCTTGCGCAGCAGCTCCGCCGCACGGCGGCGGGCAAAACCGGCGTCATCCAGCAGGTTCAGCTCCTGCATTTTTGCCACGGCGGCGGCAGCGCTGTGGGGGTCAAAGCTGCGGCAGAGCTTTTGATAAAGCTCCCCGGCTGCATGGTCCCGCAGGGCCAGCAGGTCCATGGCTTTATCCACAGCCTTGCGGGTGTCGCTTTTGGTCTGCAGGTCATGGATCTGCCATTCTTCCAGCTCATCCCCGGTATGCAGCCCCGCCATGGCAAAGGTGTCCTCGTCCAGCGAAAAGGCAAACTCGCCGTCAAAGAACAGCGCATAGCGGCCTCTTTTTGTTTCTTTTACCTGTGTCAGCTTCGGCATCGCTTATTCGTCAACCATGATGTCGAGGTCCATCTCGCTGCCGGTGGTCTTGGGTGCATCCGCCATGGGAGCGGCAGGGGCATCTTCAGCAGCAACGGGGGTAACAGCCGGCTTCTCCAGCGGCTTCACGGTTCCCTTTTTGCCGGCCGCCAGCAGACGGTCCGCATTTTCGCGCACCTGCTTTTCAATCTCAGCAGCCACATCAGGGTGTTCTTTCAGGTAGAGCTTGGCGTTATCGCGGCCCTGGCCCAGGCGAATATCGCCATAGTTGAACCATGCGCCGCTCTTTTGCACAATGCCCAGCTTAGCACCCAGATCGATCATTTCGCCCAGTTTGGAGATTCCCTCGCCGAACATGATGTCAAACTCGGCCTCACGGAACGGGGGTGCCACTTTGTTCTTGACGATCTTGGCGCGGGTACGGTTGCCGATAAAGGAACCGCTGGCGTCCTTCAGGCCCTCAATGCGGCGCACATCAATACGTACAGAGGAATAATATTTCAGGGCGCGGCCGCCGGTGGTCACTTCAGGGTTGCCGTACATCACACCGACTTTTTCGCGCAGCTGGTTAATAAAGATGCAGACGGTGTTTGTTTTGCCGATGATGCCGGTCAGCTTACGCAGAGCCTGGCTCATCAGGCGGGCCTGCAGGCCAACGTGGGAATCGCCCATTTCGCCTTCAATTTCGGCTTTGGGCACCATGGCAGCAACAGAGTCCACAACAATAGCGTCAATCGCGCCGGAGCGTACCAGAGCTTCGCAGATTTCCATGGCCTGCTCGCCGGTATCCGGCTGGCTGACCAGCAGGCTGTCAATGTCAACGCCAAGGGCGCGGGCATAGGTGGGATCCAGGGCGTGCTCAACGTCGATAAAGGCAACCTCGCCGCCCAGCTTCTGGGCTTCAGCCAGAACATGCAGGGCCAGGGTGGTTTTACCGGAAGATTCCGGCCCATATACCTCAATGATGCGTCCGCGTGGCAGGCCGCCGATGCCCAGCGCCAGGTCCAGCCCCAGGCTGCCGGTGGAAATGGCATCCACCTGCATGGCAACGTTGGTTCCAAGCTTCATCACGGCGCCTTTGCCAAACTGCTTTTCGATCTGGGCCAGTGCCGTCTCCAGCGCTGCCTTTTTATCCCCTGCCGGGCCGGTGGGGAGCTGCTTGGATGAACTTTCCTTTTTTGCTGCCATAAGTTTATATCTCCTTATCTGAGCGATCGTGCGTTGTATCCCATATGCACCACAGGCAACTGCGGTGCTGTTTTTATTTTGTACGGCAGGTGCGCTGCTATCCAAATGGTCGTCCTGCGTTTATCAGGTATTATTATAACCAATCGCGGCACGAATTACAACCATTTGTTGTCATCTTTTCAAAATTTTCTTCGCATTTTCCACATTTCAGCTGCAAAACGTTGAAAATCAGATTTATTTCACCCGTTGGGCGTACACCACACGGTCGTTGCCGCCGTAATCCTTCCTTGCCTGCACTTGCTGCCAGCCGTTTTGGCGGCATATCTCCATCACATCCGCCCGCTGGGCACAGCCAATCTCAAACACCAGCCACCCACCGGGGCAGACAATATCACGGTAGTGGGCGGCAATGGCGCGGTAAAAATCCAACCCATCCGTTCCGCCGTCCAGCGCCATAGCTGGCTCGTGGGCGGTCTCCGGCATCAGGGCCTGCATCTCTGCCCCGGTCAGGTACGGCGGGTTGGAGATGATCAGCTGCACGCTTTGGGGCATAAGCTCTCGCCAGTATTGCAGCACATCCGCTGCCTTTGCCTGCACACCGGTGCCATGTACGTTGGCTTGCAGGTATTGCAGCGCCTGCGGGCTTTTTTCCACGCAGGTCACGCTGGCACTTGGCACAAAATGGCGGATGCCAATGCCCAGGCAGCCAGTTCCGGCGCACAGGTCCAGCACCCGGGGCTCAGTTTTTCCCATCTGCTGCAACAGCTCAATGGCAGTTTCGCACACCACCTCGCTGTCTGCGCGGGGGCAGAGCACACCGGGGCCGACTTTGAAGGTCAACCCCAGAAAGTCCCACTCCCCTGCCAGGTATTGCAGCGGCACCCGCTGCATGCGCTGAGCCGCCAGTTCCGCCAGGCACTCAGCCTGCGGCCGGGTAAGCGGGTCAAACAGCAAGCGCGGATCTTTTCCAGCGGCAATGCGCAGCAGTTCGCGGGCGTCGTAATCAGCATCGGGGCAGCCTGCGGCCTGCAGAGCATCCTGCACCATGTGCACAGCCTGGCGCGGCAGAATGCCCGCCAGCTGCTGTGGGGCAAGCGGCGTTACCATTGGCCGTCCTCCGGCTTTTTGGGCAGTACGGGGGTAACGGCGGCGATGGCCACTTCAATCATGTCATCTTCCGGCTCAAAGGTCGTCAGGTGCTGCAGCCAAAGCCCCGGCACCGAAACAGCCCGTGCCAGCAGCGAGTTGGAACGCCCTGCCCACTTCAAAATCTCATAACAGATGCCCACCAGCAGCGGCAGCATGGCCAGCTTGTACAGCACGCGCAACATGGTACCGCTCCACGGCAGCACCGCATACAGCACAATGCTGACCAGAATGACCAGAATCAAAAAACTGGTGCCGCAGCGGGGGTGGAACCGCGTATGTCTGCGGATGTTAGCAACCGTCAATTCCTCACCTGCCTCATAGCAGGCAATCGTTTTGTGCTCAGCCCCGTGGTACTGGAACATGCGGTGGATTTCCTTCATGCGGGTGCAGAGGAACATGTAACCCAAAAAGATTGCCAGCTTGAGCACTGCTTCCAGGATGACCCGCGGCCAGCGCCCCATGGGGATCACTTTTGCCACCAGCCCAGTCAGGAACGTAGGCAGAAAAGTAAACAGAAAAATTGCCAGCACTACACCTGCGCAGGCGGAAAGGGTCATCAGCGCACTTTGTACCTTGGGGCCGGCGTGTTCGTCCAGCCAGCGGTCCAGCTTGCTCTCGTTCTGCTTTTCTTCCTCTTTTTCCTCTTCCGTCATGGCAATATCGGCGGAGTGCATCAGGTATTTGTACCCATTCATCAGGTTTTCCACCATATTGCACACTCCGCGCACCAGGGGAACTTTATTGTACCAGTGGGTGGTCACATCGGAATAGCTCAGATCAATCGTGCCGTCCGGGCGGCGTACCGCGCAGCAGATTTTTTCAGGGCCGCGCATCATAATGCCCTCCATCAGGGCCTGGCCGCCCACAGAGGTACGGAATTTTTCAGTTGGACGTTGTTCTTGCGGCATGGGTTCTCCTTTATTTTTGCGGTCAAAGCGGCTCGTGCAGATGTTCCTGCCCAGCGTGGTAGATGGGCAGGGTGATGGTAACGGTGGTACCCTGCCCCAACGTTGAGGTGATATCCGCCGTACCGCCCAGTGCTTTGGTGATCTCATCCACCACCGCCAGGCCGATGCCGGAACCACGCACGGCGTTTTTGGCTTTGAAGAATTTCATCTTTACGTTTTGCAGGTCATCCGGCGCAATGCCGCGGCCCTGGTCCCGGATGCTGGCCGTTACGGTGGTGGCGGTACGGGTCAGAGTAAAGAAAATGGTTCCTTCCGGCGGCGAATATTTGATGGCGTTATCAAATACGTTGACAAACACCTGGCGCAGGCGGGCGGGGTCAGCCCAAACGGGATACGGCTCAGGCGGTTCGTCATACACAAGGTGCAGCCCCTCCTGCCGGATGCGGGCTTCCACAAACAGGGCAGCGTCGGTGGCTTCGGCCACAAAATCCAGCACCTCGCAGTTCAGCTTGATGCCGTTTTGCAGGCGGGAAAAATCCAGCAGTTCCTCCACCATATCATACAGGCGGTCGGTCTCACTGCGGATAATGGTAATACCCTTGCGGTAGTTTTCGTCATCGGGGTCACGGATGTTGGCGATGGTTTCCACCCAGCCTTTGATGCTGGTCAGCGGAGTGCGCAGTTCGTGGCTGACAGAGGAGATGAACTCGTTTTTCATCCGTTCCGTTTTTGTCAGGTCCTCGGCCATCTGGTTGATGGCTTTGCACAGGCGGCCGATCTCATCGTCATACGGGGCATCCGGCAGGCGGGTGGTCAAATCGCCGTGGGCAATGCGATTGGCGGTGGCTTCCACCTGGCCCAGCGGCCGCACAATGGTGCGGATAAAAAACAGGCCGCTGAACACCGCAAACCCCAGCACCACCGCCGCCACGCCGAACGAAACCATCAGCGTGCTGTACCACTGGCGGTCCACCAGCGTCAGGCTGGTAACAAGGCGCATGGCCGTCACATTGCCCGCCGCATAAGGCACCAGGCTGGTAACAGCCATCACGTGTTCGCCGTCCGCTGTGCGGAAAGTGACCACGCCGCTGCCGGTGGAGCCGGTGACAGCCTGATAAAAATCCCTGCCCTCGCTCAGCAGATTCTTGTTCATGGTGCCGCTGGAGGTTGCCAGCACCACGCCGGAGGAATCCAACAGCATGAACTCGAACTTATCTTTTTCATCAAACTGTTCCACCGTGCGGCGCAGGGACTGGCTGCGGCTTTCAGACGTTGCCTGGCTGCTGCCGGCGGTGCCGGTTGCCTGCAAACGTCCCTCCACGGTGGAAAACCGCGCCTGCATGGCACGCTGCACCCCGCCGTACAAATTCTGGTGGCTGTAATACAAAAACAGCCCCAGCGCCGCAGCCAGGATGCAAATGGTAATCAGCAGGCTGCCGCGCAGCCAGCGGCGGGTAATGCTCTGCACAGGCGGCAGCCCCCTTTCCATAAAAATGCGGTAATTATGCGTTCCAGCGGTAGCCATAGCCCCAGACGGTCAAAATGTGCTGGGGGCTGCTGGGTTCATCTTCCACTTTCATGCGCAGGCGGCGGATGTTGACATCCACGATCTTGACATCACCGAAATACCCCTTGCCCCAAACGCCTTCCAGGATTTTTTCGCGCACCAGGGCAGTGCCGGGGTTGCGGAAAAACAGCTCCATGATCTGAAATTCCACCTGGGTCAGGTCAATGGGCTTGCCGGATTTGTACAGCACGCGGCTTTTTTCATCCAGCACAAAGGGGCCGCTGACCAGCTGATCCGGCTCGGAGCCTGCCTGTTCATCGTCCGCAGTGGCGCTGCGGCGCACTCGGCGGGCCAGCGCTTCCACGCGGGCCATCAGCTCCGACACCGAGAACGGCTTGGTGATATAATCATCCGCGCCGATGGAAAGGCCGCGGATCTTATCGCTCTCCTGCCCTTTGGCGGACGCCATAATAATACCGATGTACGGGTCGCCGTGGCGGATGGTTTCGCACAGCGAAAACCCATCCATGCCCGGCAGCATGATATCCAGCAGCGCTACATCGCAGGGGGGATTTTTCTGGATCAACTCCAGCGCACGTTCCGCGCTGGGGGCTTCCAATACTTCCCAGCCTGTCATTTTCAGGTTCAGTGCCACAAGTTCGCGGATGCTGGCTTCGTCTTCTACGACCAGAATACGTTTCATTGTTTTTCCTTTCCCGGTCGGGGTTCTGTTTCCCGCCGCCTGATTGTTATGGCGCACCGCCCGCAGATAGACATGCGCGTTTTACCGTATATTTTTAGGGCAATACCGCATAATTCTAAGTGCCGATACGGCGAGCGAGGTGCGGC
>OLOZ01001922.1_pt1 | contig 13007 bp, 10 predicted proteins | sample 1673021 | NCBI WGS metagenome assembly OLOZ01 (sample SAMEA3136747, study PRJEB25190) | human gut metagenome | biome: human gut; feature: human-associated habitat; material: faeces | place: Austria | collected 2013
ATAACAGAACTTAGTGATTTTTAAAATACAAACATATACTGCCAGTGAATGAAATGAAAAGATGAGTAAGTTATAATAAGCAATGAAGGAAAAGAAAAATATTGAAGTTCAAATTGCTGTTGTCCAGGGAAGGTTCAATCATTGGACAACAGCAGACCGATAATATTTATCACAGCCGCTTTCTGAACAGGAGTCAGCAGATTCCACTGTGACAGCATATTTTTTTTCTTCAGTCATGGAAACCAGAACATCTGTATCATTAAAGAATTCTGCCAGAGTAATACCAAAGGTCTGGCATATAGTTTCAAGTTTGTCTATTCACGTTCTTCCCGTAAAGAGGTTATTTCTTCTAATATATCAAACAATTTCGCAACTCCTTAATTCCATATTACGTTAAGAATATTGTTGACTCTAATGCCGAAAAATATAGACATAAGAAAAGATAAAATGATATAATTAGTTTATTATAACAGATTAATATGTTTGTTGAGAAAACAAGGATAATTATTATTTGAGAAGGTGAAGAAAGATGAAGGAATATGAATTATGGCTGGATGAATCCGGTGAGTTCAAAAACGACAGGGAAGAGATAAAAAAAATAAATTATAATCCATCACTTATTGGGGGAATTCTATTTAATAAAAAGGATTTTTCAGAAAATCAGGCTCAGAAATTGATTGGTGAAGAAAGGATTCACAGTAATAAAGAAAATTTAAATGTTGTTTTTGAAAAATTCAAAGAGATTGCAGAAAGAGCAGTTACGCTGGTTGAAATCAGTAATGATGAATGTATATCTGTAATAGACTCAAACCTTACTTATCAAAACATTATGGCCGAAGGCTTAATTCAGGTTTTGAGTAAACTTAAAGAGAGTAATGGAAATAGAAATATCAAATTGAATATATTAATTGCCCAGAGAGGTGATTGTACGGAGGAAAACAAAAATAATAAAGTTGTGACTCCTGAGCAGTATAAAGCACGTATCATTGAAAGAATGATCCTTGAGGGGTATAAGAAAGATATTTCTGAGTCATTATGGGAAATTAATATTGCCGATGCCAGATCAGATCAAAGGCTTATGATTGCTGATATCATCTGCAATTCATTCCTTACCAGAAATACTAAATTTAGGGGAGATAAGGGCGATTATATTAATGCAATCCATGATGATGAAAATAGAACATGGAGATTTTCTGTTTTTGAACATTCTCTGGAAACAACAATTAACCAATTACTGCTTGAGGGACGTCTTGGAGAAGCAGTAATTGCTCTTTGTCAGAGCCAAAATAAACAATATATCATGAAAAAAATGAGCGATATTTCAAGCTTCATGGAAAACAGGGGATATGAGGACATACACCTTCAGTTTATGATTATTTCCTCCAGAATTACTCATTATACAAAAATAGAAAGAAAATATTCGGAATGTCTTGCCTTATTAGATAACATGCTCAAATATTGGATCCCTGTAGTGAAAGATTTAGATACAAACTGGAGCAGGGAAATAGCTGAAATTATGGAACTGGATTTTTATATTCAGAAATACACAATCTATACACATCAGGGATCTTTGAAAAAAACAAAAGAATGTGAAGAACACTGCGAAAAATTGTTTGAAGTTAAAAGAAAAATGAACGTTGAATCATTAGAATATCTTTTGATGTATACAAACCGAAAAATCACAAATAAAATAAATCTTTTTGATTTTGAAGGGGCACTTAAAGATAGTAACAATCTGGTTGAAAGATGTGAAAAAATTTCAGAAGCGCTCAGTCTTAGTGACGAAGGCATAATATCCTTTGATGAACTTGGAAAGGCTTTGGGAACACGGGCACAGATACATATGTTTATGATCAGGAAAAAATCTGATGCCTATCAGTTGGCTCAGGAAGATATCAAAAAAGCTATGGAAGAGTTTAAAAATCCCAGTGATATCAGAAGACAGCAGATATATCTGACACAAATTCATACGGAAGCCAAAGAATATGATAAGGCATTGGAAACATTATGTGAAAGTAGTTGTGATTTACAGAAGTGTCTGAAAAATGCTGAGACCAATCCGTTTGAGGCATATGCATACATACGCTTAATGTCTGAAGGAAAAAGAAATGGATGGGAAAAGGCAGATGTTATGTATCAGGAGCTGAATAAAACACAAATTATTTCTGATTTGAAAAAAATACAGGAGCTGGAACATCCTTATGAGGTTATTTTCTGGAAACTTGGATCTTATTATGCACATTGTGAAAGAAGTCAGAAAGCAGCACTGGATTGTTTTTCAGAGGCATTAAAATGTGATAAAGAAGAAAGATTAACAATCAGTGTGATTTGCTTTGCTGCTGAGTTGGAGAGATATGCATTGGCAATGAAGGAGGATCTGTCCGAAAGAAAAAATTATCAAAAAAAGTTGAAAAAACATTTTAAAACATTCAGAAACGAAAATGTACCAGATAGCATTCAGGATTTATATAAAAACATTGATTTTGAAAAAAAAGACTGGCATTATTTTGATCAACTGAGTAGAAAAATCACATATTAATTAACTACGTAATTATATGAGGTTGGTACAATGAGAACAAAACATTTAAATCAAATGAAAATCATAGAGTTTCTGCTCAGTCATAGAGAGACTACATGCCAGCAGATTCAAGAACAATGTAAATATGTAGAAAATATTCATCCCAAAACTCTTGCAAGGACTTTGAATGAACTTGTCCAGGAAGAATATCTGGTTTGTGAAAATAAAAAATATAGCTTGAATACAGATAAATTTCTGACCAATAAATTTGGTACGGGTGATATCTGGCAAAAATTACTGTCCTGTGCCATTGAAAGCGGTGAAATAGACTGTTATAAACGAATCAGGGATTTTATTAAACCTAAATTTCAGAAAGGTCTGTTGAATGATGAAGCATTAATGCGATTTCGCGAAACAATCATAGAAGATGTAAGAGTACTGAAAAACGATGAAAGTACAATTAGATATTTGAGATCTGCGATACAAGAAGAAACAGAACTTCAGATTGAGTATAAAGGAAATAAGATGCAGATAGTACCATTGTGTATTCTGATTAGCCGTGATGGAATCCGTAGCTATCTGTATGGAGTTCGAAGAAAAACTCTTTTATGTTTTGAATTATCACAGATACATATCCTGCAGTCTTTGGATAAAAAACCTTTAGTTAATCGTGATGGGTATATGGAAAAAATTCGAAAAAGCTGGGATATAGATATCCACGAACCGGTTCATATAAAAATTTTACTGAAAAAATATCCCGGTATAAATCCTGAAATTGAAAGTCAGCTTCAGGATTATTTGGGAAAGGGAACAAAAAAAGCTGAGGACAGAGTTTTATTCGAAAGTGACGTTATCGGTATTAATGATTTTAAGAGATGGCTGAGAGAAAACATGGATACATGTTTTCTCATTGAACCAGAAAATCTGAGAAAAGAATTGATGGAAGGAGTCAGGGTTAAAATAGAAAGGTATGAACACAATGGATGATGAATTAAAAAAAGCCTGTGCTTTGTATAGTGAAATATGTAATCGTTCTATAAATGGCAGAGGAATGTCTGTTTCTGAAGTGAAGAAAAAATATGGGTTTAAGAAGAGGGATGTAGTGGTGCTTTTCCAGTTCCTTATAGATATAGCAGACTTAGACCATTGTGTGGATTTTGTAAGATATGGAAGTAATAATGAAATAAAGGGTGTGGAAATGGATAATCTGGAAGAATCAGCCTCAGATGGAAGTATATATATCTTAATCTATGATAAAGGAGCTTTTTTATTGCAGGATCGAATAGATGAAACGGAAATCAGTCTGAATAATGATACATTTCTTCGAAGCATTAAAATCAATGGGGCAAATACAGCATTAAAAGAAATCAGTAATGTTTCTGACACCGATGAATTAAATCCGTTTGTTATCAATAAGGGATTGAGAAAAAATACTCGTATAGAACGCTGCAAAAAAAGTAAACTGATTAGAGCAATACTAGAACAGAACATGGTAAACATTGTTATAGAAAATGAGAAGCATGGCATTATTACAAAGACAATCAGTCCGCTTGGATTAAGGTATGTGAAACTGCTGGAAAAATATGAATTAATTTATGAAGAGAATGATAAAAAAATAAAAAGTGTGGATATGTCTGCAATTACTGATATAAAATTATTAGAAAAAAAATATAGCCGGTCATTTAACATTTATGAATACATTAAAAATGAAAGAAAGACCAAAATGGTTTTTAATGTATATGATGATGGGAATGTAATCAGTAAGTTAGATAAAATTCTTGCAGAATATGATGTGAGCAAACAGGAAAAAAAGGATTATATAGAATATAGTTTTATGGTAGAGAATGCGGATATGTTTGAGAATCTGGTAAAAAGTTATGGAAGGAGCGTAATTGTAATAGAACCAGCTTCTTTGCGCGATAAAATATATCAGGAAACAAAGAAAACTTTTGAATTTTATGAAACATTATCTGATGAGAAGCCATTTGAGGATTAAGGATTAATCCTCAATGATATCAAGGATGCTGTCAACAATAGAGACAAATTTGGAAAGTAAGACGGAAATAATGGAATCAGAGTCGTCAAAATCAGAAACTATTGTAAAAGCATTAACAAGAATGACAATAGCAATTGCAGAAGATGTAATACTACAGTTTAAACTATTAATTAACTCAGACATAATAAATACCTCCTGTGAAAATAGCCTGTAATCAACTCTTATGTTTTAATTGGGAAGCTTTTCGAGGATTAATCCTCGAAAAACCCACCAAGAAAACCGGAAACACCACCAAGAAAGCTACCAACAGCAGCCCCGGCTTCGGCGCCGACAGTGGCACCGAAGAAAGTGCCAACAGGACCAAAGAAAGAACCACCAACAGCACAGACAGCAGCAACAGCGGCAGCACCGAGAGTAGCACCAGTAGTACCGGCAAGAGCAGAAGAAGAAGCACCACGTTTTAAACGCTCATCAAAATTAGACATATCAGATACCTCCTAAAAGTAATGTGAAATAAGTTTTTAAGTTTTACAAGATTATTGTAGTCTAAGTAAGGGACAAAAGTGTCGGCTTTGAAAGCCTTATGTAAAAAATGTGATACTGGCAGGGAGGTTTTTCGAGGATTAATCCTCGAAAAAACCACCGAGAAAACCGGTAATAGTGCCAATGGAACCACCAACAGCAGCGCCAACTTCAGCACCGATAGTAGCACCGAAGAAAGTGCCGACAGGACCAAAGACAGAACCACCAAGAGCACAGACAGCAGTAACAGTAGCAGAACCGAGAGCAGCACCGGTAGTACCGGCAAGAGCAGAAGAAGAAGCACCACGTTTTAAACGCTCATCAAAATTAGACATATCAGATACCTCCTAAATGTAATGTGAAATAAGTTCTTAAGTTTTACAAGATTATCATAGACCCCATAAGGGACAAAACTGTCAGTTTAAAAGCTTTAAGATGAAAAAAATAAATTTCTGTAAGTACTAAAGAAGATAATGTTTTAAACAGGATGTTTCTTATAAAACAATAACTGACCGTTTCTTTTTGTCTACAATCGAAGTATAATAAAAGCTAAGGACAAAACTGTTCGATTTTTGAAAAAATGTATATGAAAATGCAGAAAAATACCAAGGGGTGAAGTGCGTATGAAAATATCAAAAGTTGATCATGTAAAAAGTGGAATTGATCAAAAACTGTCCAGTCAGCGAGGAATGTTATATAAACAGCCTCAAAAGAAGTATGAAGGAAAGCAACTGGAAGAGCATGTGCGTAATTTGAGCAGAAAAGCTAAGGCTTTGTACCAGGTGTTTCCTGTATCGGGAAACTCAAAAATGGAAAAAGAACTGCAAATAATCAATAGCTTTATAAAAAATATTTTGCTTCGTTTAGATTCTGGAAAGACTTCAGAAGAGATTGTTGGATATATCAATACTTATTCTGTGGCTAGTCAGATTTCTGGCGATCATATACAGGAATTAGTGGATCAGCATTTAAAAGAATCTCTAAGAAAATATACTTGTGTGGGTGATAAGAGAATATACGTTCCGGATATAATAGTCGCTCTTCTTAAATCTAAATTTAATTCTGAAACACTGCAGTATGATAATTCCGAATTAAAGATATTGATTGATTTCATTAGAGAAGATTATCTGAAAGAAAAGCAGATTAAGCAAATTGTACATTCTATCGAGAATAACAGTACTCCGCTTCGGATAGCAGAAATAAACGGACAAAAAAGATTAATACCTGCAAATGTTGATAATCCTAAAAAATCCTACATATTTGAATTTCTGAAAGAATATGCACAATCTGACCCGAAAGGTCAGGAAAGCTTGCTGCAACATATGAGATATCTGATCCTTCTTTATTTATATGGTCCGGATAAGATTACAGATGATTACTGCGAAGAGATTGAAGCATGGAATTTTGGTTCTATTGTGATGGATAATGAACAGCTTTTTTCGGAAGAAGCTTCTATGTTGATACAGGACAGGATATATGTAAATCAGCAGATAGAGGAAGGACGTCAGTCAAAGGATACAGCGAAAGTAAAGAAAAACAAATCAAAGTATCGAATGCTTGGAGATAAAATTGAACATAGCATTAATGAAAGCGTTGTAAAGCATTATCAGGAAGCATGTAAGGCTGTAGAAGAGAAAGACATCCCCTGGATAAAATACATATCAGATCATGTGATGTCAGTTTATTCCAGTAAGAATCGTGTTGATCTGGATAAATTATCTCTTCCATATCTTGCTAAGAATACATGGAATACATGGATATCCTTTATTGCAATGAAATATGTGGATATGGGAAAAGGTGTATATCACTTTGCTATGTCTGATGTTGATAAAGTGGGAAAACAGGACAACCTGATTATAGGACAGATTGATCCGAAGTTTTCAGATGGAATTTCCAGTTTTGACTATGAAAGAATTAAGGCAGAGGATGATCTGCACAGAAGCATGTCAGGGTATATTGCCTTTGCAGTTAACAATTTTGCAAGAGCAATCTGCAGTGATGAATTTCGTAAGAAGAACAGGAAGGAAGATGTATTGACAGTCGGTTTGGATGAAATACCTTTGTATGATAATGTAAAAAGGAAATTGCTTCAGTATTTTGGCGGTGCCAGCAACTGGGATGATTCTATTATAGACATTATTGATGACAAAGATCTGGTTGCCTGTATTAAAGAGAATCTCTATGTAGCCAGAAATGTAAATTTCCATTTTGCCGGAAGTGAAAAAGTACAGAAGAAACAGGATGATATCCTTGAAGAAATAGTACGTAAAGAAACGAGAGATATTGGAAAACATTACAGGAAGGTGTTTTATTCCAATAATGTAGCAGTTTTTTACTGTGATGAAGATATCATAAAGTTGATGAATCATCTCTATCAGAGGGAGAAACCTTATCAGGCGCAGATTCCATCTTACAATAAGGTTATAAGCAAAACTTATCTTCCTGATTTGATCTTTATGTTGCTTAAGGGAAAAAATCGAACAAAGATTTCAGACCCTTCTATTATGAATATGTTCAGAGGAACATTTTACTTTTTGCTTAAGGAAATCTATTATAATGATTTTTTACAGGCATCTAATTTAAAGGAAATGTTCTGTGAGGGACTTAAAAATAATGTAAAAAATAAAAAATCAGAGAAACCATACCAGAACTTTATGCGGCGTTTTGAAGAACTTGAAAATATGGGTATGGATTTCGGAGAAATCTGCCAGCAGATCATGACAGATTATGAGCAGCAGAATAAGCAGAAGAAAAAGACAGCAACAGCTGTTATGTCTGAAAAAGACAAAAAGATAAGAACACTGGATAATGATACACAGAAGTACAAACATTTCAGAACTTTGTTGTATATTGGCCTCAGAGAGGCATTTATTATTTACTTAAAAGATGAAAAGAATAAAGAATGGTACGAGTTCCTCAGGGAACCTGTGAAAAGGGAACAGCCCGAGGAGAAAGAATTTGTTAATAAGTGGAAATTGAATCAGTATTCTGACTGTTCAGAGCTTATTCTGAAGGATTCTTTGGCGGCTGCGTGGTATGTTGTAGCACATTTTATAAATCAGGCACAGTTAAATCATCTGATTGGAGATATAAAAAATTACATCCAGTTCATTTCAGATATTGATCGCCGTGCGAAAAGTACAGGAAATCCTGTTTCGGAAAGTACAGAAATTCAGATAGAGCGATACAGAAAAATTCTCAGAGTACTTGAATTTGCAAAATTCTTCTGTGGACAGATAACCAATGTTCTGACGGATTACTATCAGGATGAAAATGATTTTTCGACTCATGTAGGACATTATGTTAAATTTGAGAAGAAAAATATGGAACCGGCTCATGCACTGCAGGCATTTAGCAACTCTTTATATGCATGTGGGAAAGAAAAGAAAAAAGCTGGATTTTATTATGATGGAATGAATCCTATTGTTAATAGAAATATTACACTGGCATCTATGTATGGAAATAAAAAGCTTCTGGAAAATGCGATGAATCCGGTAACAGAACAGGATATCAGGAAATATTATTCTCTTATGGCAGAGTTGGATTCGGTATTGAAAAATGGTGCAGTTTGCAAGAGCGAAGATGAGCAGAAAAACCTTCGACATTTTCAAAACCTGAAAAATCGAATCGAACTGGTAGATGTCCTTACATTGTCAGAATTGGTGAATGACCTTGTGGCACAGCTTATTGGATGGGTATATATCAGAGAGCGGGATATGATGTATCTTCAGCTTGGGCTACACTATATAAAATTGTATTTCACAGATTCAGTAGCTGAAGATAGTTATTTGAGAACCTTGGATCTTGAAGAAGGAAGTATTGCAGATGGTGCAGTATTGTACCAGATAGCATCACTGTATAGTTTTAATCTTCCGATGTATGTAAAACCTAATAAGTCCAGTGTTTATTGTAAGAAACATGTCAATTCTGTTGCAACAAAATTTGATATATTTGAGAAAGAATACTGCAATGGAGATGAGACTGTTATTGAAAATGGTTTGCGTCTATTTGAAAATATAAACTTGCATAAAGATATGGTTAAGTTTAGAGATTATCTGGCACATTTCAAATATTTTGCCAAGTTGGATGAAAGTATTCTTGAACTTTATAGCAAGGCTTATGATTTCTTTTTCAGTTATAATATTAAATTAAAGAAGAGTGTTTCCTATGTACTTACAAATGTACTTTTATCCTATTTTATTAATGCTAAATTGAGCTTTTCAACTTATAAGTCTAGCGGAAATAAAACGGTTCAGCACAGAACTACGAAAATTTCTGTTGTTGCACAGACAGATTATTTTACCTATAAACTGCGTAGTATTGTAAAAAATAAAAATGGTGTGGAATCAATTGAGAATGATGATCGCAGATGTGAAGTGGTAAATATTGCCGCACGAGATAAAGAATTTGTAGATGAGGTTTGTAACGTAATAAATTACAATTCTGATAAGTGATTCTTCCGTTTGCCACGCACCACATAAAATGGCCGTTTGTGAGCATTTTTAGAAAAATAGAAACGGCTGAAAATCCCCTGTAATGGTTTGCCACGCAAATCACCTCTGAAGCTCGCTAAAAATAAGGGCTCCGGGGGACAGGATCTAATGAGAACATCCCAAGATAACGGGAAATAACTTTAATCATATTACATTCTCCTTTTCTTATTCTATCTAATGAGAACATCCCAAGATAACGGGAAATAACCTGGTAACGATATTGTATGATGCCCCTACCATGGATCTAATGAGAACATCCCAAGATAACGGGAAATAACCATGTAATCGTCGACGTTCTCACTCCATGTTGTCAATCTAATGAGAACATCCCAAGATAACGGGAAATAACTGAAAAATGTCTGTCTAAAGCATTCAGATATAATATCTAATGAGAACATCCCAAGATAACGGGAAATAACTGATACGTTGCAAGTGTATTGTATACCTCTAATGTCATCTAATGAGAACATCCCAAGATAACGGGAAATAACTTGAGTATAGACCAGATACAGCGCATGGTTTAGAAATCTAATGAGAACATCCCAAGATAACGGGAAATAACTGTATCTAATACTATGACAAATGTCTGCACGTTCTGATCTAATGAGAACATCCCAAGATAACGGGAAATAACATTATTCTCGACAGCGGTCATGATGGCTTCGTGTATCTAATGAGAATATCCCAAGATAACGGGAAATAACTGTCAATTTGCTCTTTTGTGATTCTTCTTGCATCATCTAATGAGAACATCCCAAGATAACGGGAAATAACTTTCTTTGTGTCCTTCTTTGAACACATCGAAGCAGTTATCTAATGAGAACATCCCAAGATAACGGGAAATAACACTCATTCAACTCCACCACCTTTTACGATTTCAATGGCTCAATCTAATGAGAACATCCCAAGATAACGGGAAATAACAGTAATCTACGCTCTCTTGGAGATTTCTTGTATCATCTAATGAGAACATCCCAAGATAACGGAAAATAACGATCTATGGTTCCTTTAGCCCATGCGTGAAGTCATCTAATGAGAACATTCCAAGATAAAAACCAGAAAATGTCACCCTGTTTTAAGGAGGGTATATGAGTTATTTATATTTAGTTGATTATTCATCAAAGCTGGGATTCAGTGAAAACTGCCTTGTTGTTAAGAAAGACACAGAAATATATGAGCGTGTACCGATTGAAACATTGGAAGAGGTGAGTGTATATGGGAATTGTCAAATAACTACGCAATGTATCCATGAATGTATTAAAAAGAGCATTCCTATTATTTATTACTCTGCGGGAGGAAAATATTTAGGCAGGGTACAACCTGAAGGGCACATTGGTGTGAAACGACAGAGAAAACAAGCCTTATTTAATATGTCATCAATATCATTTGAAATAGCTCAATCTATTATTAGTGCAAAAATACATAATCAGATTGTAGTGTTACGAAGATATGCATCCTCCAGAGGCGAAGATTTGACAGAAATCTGTAAGTATATGAAGATATTAAAGAACAAAATTGCAGTTACTTCTTCTATAGAGGAAATTATGGGATATGAGGGAAATGCTGCAAGAAGTTATTTCGAAGGTTTGAGTAGACTGGTAGAATCAGAGTTTCATTTTGATGGCAGAAACAGGCGTCCACCTAAGGATCCCTTTAATGCAATGCTTAGTTTTGGATATTCCATGTTATTGAGTGAATTATATGGTAAGATTATTTCCAAGGGATTAAATCCATATTTCGGATTTATTCATCAGGATAGAGAAAATCATCCTACACTTGCCAGTGACCTTATGGAAGAATGGAGACCGGTAATTGTTGATTCTGCAGTAATGAGTATGATCAATGGTCATGAAATTTCTGCTGATCAGTTTCAAACTGGCGATGATGGTGGAATTTATATGTCATATGAGGCAAGAAAGGCTTTTGTGCGCAAATTGGAAATTAAATTTAATCAGCAGGTAAAATATTTGAAATATGTGGATTATCCGGTATCCTTTCGACGTGCAATTGAATTACAGATTAATTCTTTTGCTCATATTTTGGATGATGAAGAGAATGCTGCTTTGTATAATCCTGTTTTAATAAGGTAAGTTGGATGATATGGAAGAAATAGAATTTACAACACCCGATGAAAAAAAATCAAATGAAGTATTTGCGTTAATAATATACGATATTGTGGATAATAAACGGAGAAGTCAACTGGTCAAATATCTTCAGGGATATGGTTTTAGAGTACAGAAATCATGTTTTGAAGTAATATTGAATAAATCAGTGTTCAAAAAATTGAAGATGGAGATTGCCAAATATGCTACAGATGAGGACAGTATCCGAATATATCAGCTTCATGGTATTGGACAAGTGACATGTTATGGCAACAATTTTCTGGTTGTGCCACGAGATATCATTATAGTATAATACTGTTTGAACCGTTTTGCGGAAATGAAGGGACTTGAACCGATTTTTGGCGGAGATGTGAGCAACAGGTATGAGGTAGCTGATTTCTGCTGTGAAACGATAAAAGAATATTTTGACAACAGAATTCTATAATAGACTGTAATCTGTATATATGTAAAAATCCTCGGAACGTAAGTTCCGGGGATTTTCCATTTAATATATACTTATTTATCTGCCCCATAATATCTGTCATCGCCGAAGCCAAGGATCAGCATGAAGATTGGCGGTAAGAAAATAAGGCCAATGGCGAATCCTGTGCCTCTGCCAAAAGCTCTTGCAAGCTTAACACTGTACATAATGCTGATTATGGCAAGTATGATTTTGATCAGTACGATGATCATGGAGATCATTAAACTGTCGTTTGTTTCAAGAGTTCCCTGTAAGCAGGAAGATACGATTCCAAGAACCAATGTCAGCCAGAAATATGCAGGTTGCCATGCGATTTTATAAGAAATATAATCGCCATATATTGGAATAATACTTTTCCATCCGGCCTCCCCTGCTTTGGTAAAGATTCTCCAGTTGGCAATGATCTGCAGAAGCCACCATGCGAATGCGATCATCAGATACATACCGCCCAAGAGCATCAGACTGCTGATAGCTATAAGACCCATTTGTGTTCCTCCATTTCTTTTTGTGAGATATGATACAATGTATCATTGGTGTAGATGCGTAGTTGAGAACTATGTTTGTTCTCCTGAAGTATTTATACTAAATCCATTAAAGCATATTCTCAGGAGTTCGTCAATTATCAAAGAAGATTGTAAATTTTATATTTGATAGTTGGCTACGTTACTGTAAGGAACAAAAATAACGTTTGGCCATAAGTGAGAAAACTATTGTTGCTGTGGCGTAAAACATATACTGTCAGTGAATGAAAAGCTGATAAGAGAAGGGTATAATGAGTGTAATAAAGATGAGTGAATTATAACAATCCTCTAAATGAATTACTGAAGATTGTACATAAGTGAGGTGAAAACTATGGCAGCAATACTTATGATCGCTTACATAGCGGCAGCATATT
>OLOZ01001924.1_pt1 | contig 13006 bp, 7 predicted proteins | sample 1673021 | NCBI WGS metagenome assembly OLOZ01 (sample SAMEA3136747, study PRJEB25190) | human gut metagenome | biome: human gut; feature: human-associated habitat; material: faeces | place: Austria | collected 2013
CGGTGGTGCACTCGCACACGCCGTGGAAGTTGAAGCCGCCGGTGCCCAGATTGGGGCAGGGCAGACCCATCCAGCTCAGGGTAGCGCCATCGGTGCCGCCGCGCACGGGCACCTCCACCGGCTCCAGACCGGCCATGCGCACAGCCTTGCGGGCGGTCTCGATGAGGTGGAAGTGGGGCTTGATCTTTTCCAGCATATTGCGGTAGCTGTCCTTGATCTCCACTTCTACGGTGCCTGCACCGTACTTGCCGTTCAGGTAATCAGCAATGTCCTGCATATTGTCCTTTTTGAACTGCAGCTTGGCGGCATCGTGGTCGCGCAGGATGTAGCCCAGCTTTGCGGTGGTGACATCGCCGTACATCTGGCACAGGTGGTAGAAGCCCTGACGCCCCTCAGTGGTCTCGGGACGTGCCATCACGGGCAGAGCGCCGTGGAACTCCATGGCAACGTTGGAGGCATTGATCATGGTGTCCTTGGCAGAGCCGGGGTGCACCGAGAAGCCGTGGATGGTCACGGTGGCGGCAGCAGCGTTGAAGTTCTCGTACTCGATGTCGCCGGCATCGCCGCCATCCACCGTGTAGGCAAAGTCTGCGCCAAAGCCGGGGATATCGAACAGGTCGGCACCCTCGCCGATCTCCTCGTCCGGGGTAAAGCCGATGCACAGCTTGCCGTGGGGGCGGCCATCGCGGATAACGGTCTCCACAGCGGTCATGATCTCAGCCACACCGGCCTTGTCGTCTGCGCCCAGCAGGGTGGTGCCGTCGGTGGTGATGAGGGTCTCGCCCTTCATGGAGGCAAGGAAGGGGAAGGCGGAGACCTTCATCACCTTGCCGGTGGCGGGCAGCACCACGTCGCCGCCGTCGTAGTTCTCGTGCAGGATGGGGTTCACGTTCTCGCCGCTGGCATCCGGGGCGGTGTCCATGTGGGCGATCAGACCCAGCGCGGGCTTTTCCTCGCAGCCGGGGGTGGCGGGCAGGGAACCGTAGACGTAGCAGTGCTCGTCCACACGGGCATCCTCCACGCCCAGAGCCTTCAGCTCCTCCACCAGCTTGTGAGCCAGATCAAACTCCCGCGCAGCGGAAGGATGGGTGCCGGACTCCGGGTCCGAGGTGGTGTAGACCTTGACGTAATCAAGCAGTCGTTCATAGGCGCGCATAACAAAGCACACTCCTTTAACAATATTGAAGGACCGCAGCTTTGCGATCCAGCTCTTATCATACCCTGTTTTTCCTGTTTTGACAACCTTTTTTGCGCACTTGGGACAGAAAGCGCAGCTTCAACGGCAAAATTTACCGTAAAAAGCCGCTCGCCAACCCTTTTGCGCTGCCCATAACATAAAAAGAGACACCGGAAAGTCAGCAGACTTTCCGGTGTCTTGAGTAGCTTAAGCGAGCGACAACCACCAGCTCTGCTGGTGGAGTAGAAAATGCTTTAGCTATAAGATTCGAGCAAAGCGAGATGACAAAGAAATTGTTATCTTAGAAGATGCACTTTGCAACATAGCTCGTTAGAGCGGTAGGGCAGGTAATGCAGATGAAAGACGCTTGCTCGAGGCCCCTTGAGGGGCTTTGCCAGTAGGATGCCCTTCTAGGGCTTACTCAAGCCACCGGCTTAGCCGGTGGTTTTGACTGCAACGTACAGGAAAAGCAGAAAATATCCTTTACAGAAAGGACAAGCAAACTGTCCAACAGGATCGTTATAATAGACAGACAAAAGGGCATAAACGCCATCAAAGGAGAGTGCGCAATGAAAAAAATATGGATGTTTCTGCTGGGCGCGGCATTTGCCGCCGAACTGTTTCTGCTTGTCTGCATGGCAAGCAGAAGTGCATCACCGCGTCAGGTAATGTACACTTTTAAGGATGATGTATGGGATGTGATCTACCGGCTGAACCGCAGATGGAATTTGTGAGAAAAGCACTTGGCTTTTTGGAGGATGGACAGACAAGCTGTCCATCTTTTTTGTATACTAGGATTGTGCAAAAGAGACAAAAATTTTGTGGCTGTTTCACAAAACAACAAAATTTCACACAAAGAATTGCGGCTGTTGTTGCACTGTGTTACAATGAACAGAGAAGGAGAATGAACCGTGCGTAATAGTAGATTAGACCGTATACTCTATATCCAGCAGGTGCTGGTACAGGGCGGGGTGCTGAATAAACAGCAGACGGCTGACCGCTTCGGTGTCAGCGAGAAAACCATCCAGCGCGATCTTGATACCCTGCGCAGCTATTTTGCAGACAGCGAGCCGCGCCGGGAGATCTTATACAACTCCGCAAAAGGCGGTTATCTGCTGGATGACACGCTTTCCCGCTTCCTCACCAGCAGCGAAATTCTGGCAGTGTGCAAGATTTTGCTGGAAAGCCGCTCCATGGTCAAGGAGGAAATGTTCCCCATTCTGGACAAGCTGGTGCAGGTGTGCACCCCGCTGGACCGATTGAATCAGGTGAAGAGCCTTATCAGCAATGAGCGTTTCCATTACGTTGAGCCACAGCATGGCCGAAAGTTCATTGAAAGCCTGTGGGAGATTGGAACCGCTATCGAAAACCATAACTTGATGGAAATTACCTACTGCCGCACCCATGACGGCGAGACCCGTGTGCGTACCATTGAGCCGGTGGGCATCCTGTTCAGCGAGTATTATTTCTATCTGGCGGCGTTCATTGAGGGTATCGACAAGGATAAGCACTTCCGGAACCCGCAGGATAACTCCCCGACGATTTACCGCATCGACCGTATCCAGAACTATAAGACCCTCGACCGACACTTTGCCCAGCGCTATACCGACCGCTTTCAGGAAGGCGAGATGCGCAAGCGCATCCAGTTCATGTACGGCGGCGAGTTGCAGACCATCCGGTTCGAGTATACCGGGCCAAGTCTGGAATCCGTTCTCGACCGACTGCCCACTGCAAAGGTTTTGCAGGTAACAGAAAAAGGTTGGATCGTAGAAGCTGAGGTGTTCGGTACAGGTATCAATATGTGGGTGAGAAGTCAGGGAGATTACATCAAAATTATATCGGAAATGAAAAAATAAAAGGAGTTCTGCTGTATGAACAAGGTTCGGGTCGAAGTTTTCTATCAGGATAATGCTTTGCAATCTATCCGTATCGACAAATGCGAGATGGAAGGGTTGACAGCCATTGAGAACAAGCCTATTCCAGAATGGTTTATGCCTGTTTCGGGCCGTGCCAGCTGGAAGGGTCTTGGCGAAGAAGTAAAACTCCAGACACGGAATGCAGGGCCTGATACCCAATACAGCTACTATTTCTACGGCCCAGATATGCCAAAAAGTGTGTTTGCCTATTGTGTGCAGCAGTACGGTCTTGGTGAAATGGTTGCAGAGACGAGCAAAGAGGACAATGCGCAAGTATATTTGGAAAGCGCACAGCGGTGTGAAAAGGTCTGCGATGAGGAAGGAGCGTTTCAGGCATACAAAGCTGCTGCGGAAAAGTATGATTCGGCGGAAGCCCAGTTACGGCTTGGCCTTTGTTACGCAGAAGGCAAAGGTAATGAAAAAAATATGGTGGAAGCTGCTAAGTGGTACCGCAAGGCCGCAGAACAGGGAAATGCAGATGCGCAAAATCGTCTTGGTGTCCGCTATGATCGCGGTGAAGGTGTCTCAAAAGATGTAAAAGAAGCTGCCAAATGGTATGCAAAGTCAGCGGCACAAGGCCATCCCAAGGCGCAATGCAATTTAGCGTTAGATTACAAAACGGGAAAGGGGGTTGAAAAAGACTTGAAGAAAGCAGTTGAGCTGTTTTACAACTCAGCAATACAAGGCTATGCAAATGCGCAATCTAATCTGGGAGAGTGCTATTACAATGGTGAAGGTGTTGAGCAAGACCATGCAGAAGCATTCAAATGGATGAAGAAGGCCGCAGAGCAGGGAGACGCGGATGCACAGTCTGTGGTAGGTGATATGTACAGCGACGGAGATGGAGTTCAGCAGGATGAAGAAGAAGCAAAAAAGTGGTTCTATCTGGCTGCAAAGCAAGGAAATGCAGACGCGCAGGTTAAATATGGTTTGACCTTAGCAAATGATGACGCGGATTGGAACGACCCTGCTCAGCAAGAAGGAATAAAGTGGTTCCGAAAAGCTGCGGAGCAAGGCCATCCCGCAGGACAATATGTTTTGGCAGGTATCTATCTTAATGGATATGGGGTCGAAAAAGATGAAAAGAAGGCAATCGAATGGTACAAAAAATCTGCTGAACAGGACTTTGCTGCTGCACAGTATGATCTTGGAGCCTGTTACCTGAATGGTTTGGGTGTTGAAGAAGATGAAAAGCGGGCACTTTACTGGGTGCAGAAAGCCGCTGAGCAAGACTATGCAGATGCACAGGTTGTTTTGGGAAATTTTTATTCTGAGGGAATCGGAGCAGAAAAAGATGAGCGTAAAGCTTTTGAATGGTTTAAAAAAGCGGCGGAACAAGGAAAGGCGGAAGCACAATTCTTTTTGGGATGTTCCTACTTTGCAGGAATTGGTGTAGAGGAAGACAAGAGTAAGGCTATGGAATGGCTCGAAAAGGCCGCAGAACAGGGAAATGCCGACGCACAAAATAAATTGGGCGAGTATTATATTGGAGTGGGGGTAGAGACGAGAAAAGCGTTTGAACTGTTCCAAAAGGCGGCAGAGAACGGTTCGAAGGAAGCGCAGAGAAATCTTGGAAAATGCTATATGAAGGGGTTGGGTGTAAACAAACTTCCTGCGGAAGCTGTCAAGTACTATAAAAAGGCAGCGGAGCAAGGAGATGCTGAGGCACAGTACCTTTTTGCAACGTGTCTTTTTATCGGAAATGCTGTGACCCAAAATGTGAAACAAGCAGTAGAGTATTACCAAAAATCAGCACAGCAGGAATATATGAAGGCAATAAATGATCTTGGCGTTTGCTACGCAAGGGGCATTGGTGTACCCAAAGATGGGAAAGAGGCTCTGGCCCATTTTGGGGCAGCGAGTGAAGGAGATCATGGTTTCTATGTGGCAGACAGCAATGTGGCCTATTGCTACCAGAATGGCATTGGTGTGGAAAAGGATAAGCACCGCGCGGATGTGCTCTATATAGTAGCAGAGGCCAAGGAAGATGCAAGCAGGATGAGCAAAGCCATAAAGCAAATGTCAAGGGACGTATTTGCAGGAAAGCAGACCAAAACGACCATGGATGAAATTTTGAAGATGAACAAAAGCTTTGAACGCTCAAAAGAAAAAGCATCAAATCGTAAAAGACTGCGCATGGCATTGGAAATGGATTTCTGAAAATATTGGGTGAACCAAACAAAAGCAGTTGAAGATATAAACGTGATGGGCGCAGCGATGTTTGAATAAAACGACTTTCTGTCAAAAGAGGAAACCAACATGAACGATTTACAAATGACGAATCAGGATCTCTCCCAGAGGCAGTCGATGGAAGAACTTGCAAATCAACTGACGCTGGCAGACCATCTGGTGTACAAAAAATATCTGCCGGAATTGCAGAGTTATTCGCTGGTGGAGCCATCGGAAGAAATGAAGAAAACGCTGGATGTCAAGACCTGCATCAAGCTGTTCCAGATGAAGGAGCTGACCCTGAAAAAAGGCGAGGATATGCTCCAAAAACTCTCCACCGTTTATCATTCCAGCATGGCCCTTGGGTGCAGTTTGGCTGTGATGGTCGATGTTCCGGCAGATGGTGCTCCGGCAGATATTTATTTGGGTGTGCGGCAGAATCCGGGCAGGCAGAGCATCGATAACCGCGACCTTGCAATTTCCGGTGATGCGCTGGAAAAAGGGATGAAGAGTAACTTCCCCGGTTCGGAAGTACAGGAACTCCATCAGGAAGAAATTGACGCGCTGCTGGAAGACAATAACGGTTCTTTTGGTTTGGCACAGTCAGCAATCGCTTCTGTCTCCTGCGTTGCGGCATTGCGAGATAAATCCAAGACGGAGGACAAAGCATTTATTCAGGGCATTGAGCGTTTTATCGATGCAATGGATGGCGATGCTTATACAGCGTTATTTCTGGCAGAGCCAGTTACAGAAGAAACACAGGCTGGCATCCGAAATGGATATGAGGAACTGTATAGCGCGTTGTCTCCGTTCCGCAAAACAACGTGGTCTTATACAGAAAACGAAAGCCATGCGGTCATGGAGACGTTCTGCTCTGGCACATCGGATACGGTAACGGATGGAACGAGCAGTGGTTTCAGCGATGAACAAGGCCGAAACACGGGAATTAACTTTAACGCTGGAATGAACCAAGGAACGACGAATACGATAGGACAGTCGCACGCGGTCACACGGCTTCGGCTGCCGAGCAAAAGAACGATGGTCGGCGTTGCGGCTGGTGCGAGTATCCTTGCGCTTGGAGCAGTGGCGGCATCGGCAGTCTTCCCGCCTGCCGGAGCAGCCATCGTGTCGGCGGCGAGTACAGTTGGTGCGGCGGTAAAGGCTGGACCGCTGTTTGGCGCTGTGGTGCCTATGGTGGCTGGACATGAAACAAATGGGACTGCATGGAGTACGGCACGGAGCATCGGAAAGTCGCTGGGCTTTGGGATGAGCCGGGGATACAACACGGCGCACACAGACAGCTCTACGGTGGAACGCAGCAATGCGCACAGCACCAATGAACAGCATTCCAACGGGACGACGGATACGCACGGCACTGCGCGGACGCAGCAGATAGAAGTCTGCAACAAGGCGGTGGAAGAACTGCTGACACGAATTGACGAGCAAATCAAGCGTACCAAAGAAAGTGAAGATTACGGCTGTTACAGTTGTGCGGCTTATTTTTTGTCCTCTCGCCCCAGCAAGGCTCTTCTTGCAGCTAATACATATCGTTCGCTGATGATTGGAGAAGGCTCTTCTGTGGAAAGCGGTGCGGTCAATCTTTGGCAGGACCGTGCAAGTGTAACTGCTATGCGAGAATATCTCAAACGGTTTACACACCCTGTCTTTGCACGCCAGCTCTGGGAGAATGAAGCTGACAGTCTGTTTTACACGGCAGGTACGCTGGTCAGCGGGCGGGAACTGCCGATGCACCTTGGCTTGCCCACCCGCTCAGTGCATGGTTTGCCGATTATTGAGCACGCGGAGTTTGGCCGCAATGTGCCGGATGAGGCGATGCCGGATGAGGACAAGATGAATCTGGGCAAGATTTACCACATGGGTAAAGAGGAAGCGGCAGGACTGATCCTGAACCGGCAGGCAATGGCTTCCCACACGTTCATCACTGGCTCGACCGGCACAGGCAAATCCAATGCGGTCTACCATCTGCTGGATGAGATCACAAAGAACGGACAAACGACGTTTCTTGTGGTGGAACCGGCCAAGGGCGAATACAAGAACGTGTTCGGCAATTGTACAGATGTGCAGGTGTTTGGTACAAACCCCAGAGAAACGCCGCTGCTGCGCATGAACCCCTTTGCATTCCCTGAGAATATCCATATTCTGGAACATATTGACCGTCTGGTGGAGATATTCAACGCCTGCTGGCCGATGTATGCAGCCATGCCAGCGGTGCTGAAGGATGCTATTGAGCGCAGCTATCAGAAAGTAGGCTGGGATCTGCGCAATTCTGAGAGCGAGAAGGGAGTTTTCCCAACCTTCTTTGACCTGCTGGATATTCTGCCGGGCGTCATTGAAGAGTCGCATTATTCCAAGGATACCCAAAGCGACTATGTGGGCGCATTGTGCACCCGCGTAAAGTCGCTGACAAACGGTATTTATGGAAGTGTGCTTTGCGCAGAAGATGCGCTGAGCGATGCTGAAATGTTCGATCAGAATGTGATCGTAGATTTGAGCCGTGTGGGCTCTATGGAAACGAAATCGCTGCTGATGGGCATCTTGGTGATGAAGTTACAGGAATACCGGATGTGCAGCAGCGGGATGAACAGCAGGCTTCGCCATGTCACAGTGCTGGAAGAAGCGCACAACCTGTTGCGCAAGACCTCGGCAGAGCAATCACAGGAAGGTGCAAATTTGCAGGGCAAGTCGGTGGAAATGCTGGCAAATGCCATTGCGGAAATGCGTACTTATGGTGAGGGGTTTATCATTGCAGACCAGGCACCCGGACTGCTGGATATGTCGGTCATCCGCAACACGAACACAAAAATTATTCTGCGCCTGCCGGACGAAGAGGATCGCAAGCTGGTAGGCAAGTCTGCCGCCCTGAAGGAGGCACAGATCGATGAATTGTCCAAGCTGCCGCTTGGTGTGGCTGCCGTTTACCAGAATGAGTGGCCGGAGGCGGTGCTCTGCAAGATTGAGGCGTATCCCATGCCGGAAAATGCTGTTTACCACAAGCCTTCAAAAATGCCGCATGAAATCAACGCAGAGTTTGTATTCGGACAACTGGCAGTGGGCAAAGAGCTGGAACCGCTGAGCAGTTCGGAGATGGAGCAGCTGAAGCTCTGGCTGAAACGCCATGAGACTGTGCTGAAGCCGGAGGACGACCGCTACCTGGAACGGGTCTTTGCAGGCGGCGAACTGGATGTGGCTAAGACCCGGAAAGCTGTGTTTGATTTCTTTGGTGGGATTAGCACGGTCGTTGATTACTGTGCCGCAGCCGAAAAATCGTTCACACCCCGTAAAGAATTTCTGGAACAGCTGCAGGGACAGTACGGCCTGAAAGCTGCTGCTGCAGACTGGGTGCTAAATAGCGTGATAAGCATGGGCATGAGCCTGAACCCGGATGCAAAGGCTGTAGATAATCTAAGGACGAATTTTGAACAGCAGGGAGGTCGTGTGCTGTGAGGCGAGAAATCTCAGAAGCGAAACCGATGGAAGCAAAAACGCACATTGGGTTGGATGATGTCGTCAAACAGTCATTTGAGCGTCTACAGAAAGGCGCGATAGAAAAGCCAGAAGAAAAACTGGATGCTGCTACGGAAAAGTCATTTGCAGAGCTAGAAAAAGAGCTGGAATACAAAAATAACGATGATGGAATGCCGTACCGTATGGAGCAGGATCTTTTGTCGGATGCAGAGTATAAAAGAAACGGATATGAGTACACTACCGATCACCTTGGAAGGCTGTTTACAGCCGAAGGAGACCTGCATCTGAAAGAGCATGATGGTCGTCTGCAAATTAAAGACAGCATCCATGACATTGGAAAAGGATATGAAAAAAGTACCGATGATCGAGGTCATGCAATTGCAGATCGCTTTGATGGGGCAAACGATTTGGAAAATCTCATTCCGCAGGATTCTGGACTAAATCGGAACGAATTCAAAAATTTTGAGAATAAACTGGCACAGGAAGTGGAAGCTGGGAAAAAAGTCAATCTGAAATTGGAGATCCATTATCCGGGAGACTCCTTCCGCCCGGATGCCATTACTGCTGTGACAACGATTGACGGAAAGCAGGAAGTTAAAGTATTTCTGAACAATTAGTATTTATAAGTCCACTGCACTTTCAGGTTATTACAATCTCGGTCGATTGCACATACAATACAAGTATCACTTCACAAAACGGAGGGTACTTGTACTATGGTGGACTACGCCGACATCGGAAAACGCATCCGTGCCTGCCGCCTTGCAAAGGGCATGACGCAGGAGCAGCTGGCCAATGAGGTCGGCGTGGTGGTCACGCACATCAGCCATATCGAAACAGGCAACTCCGTGCCCAGCCTGAAAACGCTGATCGACATCATCAACGCGCTGGACTGTTCGGCGGACGAGCTGCTGTGTATCGAGATCAAAAAAGCAAAGCCGGTGTTCGACAGCTGGATGACCGAACAGCTTGCAGATTGCTCCGCCGATGAGGCAAAGATCATCAAAGAAACGGTGGTCAGCCTGAAAAAGTCGCTCCGGAAGGTGTACGGAAAGTCCTCTAAATACAGATATGACTAAAATTTCAAAAACTAAATGTCAGTTGATAGGTATTGAGTGTCTGAAAGAACACCAATAAACAGAATGAACCGCCTCGGTTTCCATAGTAGGAAGCCGGGGCGGCTTTTTATACAAAAAAGAAATCGTTTTTTTGTAGCTTTGATGAATTGGCGCGGAGCCGTTGACAGCAGAAGGGCAGAAGCGTATCTTTGGAACAGAAGGCGGAACAGGGCCATAAATAGCAGTTTTCTTTACCTTGCAAGGACACTTTCGTTTTGATGAGGCACGACCCGGTGTGCCGCTTTTTTCATTTGCGGAGATAAAATACAAAAAGTACGGATTATGGTACACATTATCTGCTATGCTCGGTACACGGAAGGCACACACACCGGAAAAGGAGCAAAAATGCGCTGGACGTTGAATAAAACAAGGCTTTTGGCTGGTAAAACGGACCCGGAGAATACCAGCCTGTGGCTGCCGCTCTGGATGCACCTGTGGGATACGGCGGGCATCATGGAGCGGCTGGTCCGGCAGTGGCTCCCGGAAAGTGCAAAACGGGCCATGGGCTTTGAGCGCGAGGAAGCGTTGCTCGCGCATGCCCGGTTTCTGGGCGGGATCCATGATATAGGCAAGGCTACGGTAGCCTTTCAGGCAAATATCCTGCGCACGCTGCCGGAGGCGCGGCAGCGGCTGGAAATGTTGACGCCGCTGGACTGTCCTGAACAGAACCGCCGGGAGTCGCCGCATGCCCGGGCGGGCGAGGCAATTCTGTTGTGGAATGATTGTCCCGGCGGGCTAGCCTCCATTGTGGGAGCGCATCACGGCAGGCCACAGAGCTGCGCGGCGGTCGATGACCAGTTGGAGTGCTGGGAGAGCAACTACTACCCCAAGGGACAGGAAAAGGTCTGGCAGGGCTTCTGGACAGAACTGCTCATGACTGTTTTGCAGGACTGCGGCTTTGATGATACGGCGGAACTGTACGACCTGGACCCGCAGGAGGAAGTGCTTCTGACCGGACTTCTGATCATGGCAGACTGGATCGCCAGCAATACGGAATACTTCCCCCTGATCCCGGTAGAGGAGCTGGGCAGCATGGAGGACTACCCGGCGCGGGTGGACAGGGCGTGGGAAAAGCTGGCGCTGCCCTTCCCGTGGGAGGCACAGCCGGGCATCGCAGACCCGCAGGAGTTTGCGGTGCGGTTCGGCTTTGCGCCCAATGCGGTGCAGAGGGCTGTTCTGGAGGCTGTGGATACCGCAGCGGAACCGGGTATCCTGATCTTGGAAGCACAGATGGGCGTGGGCAAAACCGAGGCGGCGCTGGCCGCTGCGGAGATCATGGCCAGCCGGTTCGGGCTGGGCGGTGTCTTTTTCGGGCTGCCCACACAGGCCACGGCAAACGGCATCTTTCCCCGGCTGCTTGGCTGGGCAGACACGCAGTCTGAGGAGACGCTGCCGCAGGCTATAAAGTTGGCGCACGGCATGGCGGAACTGAATGAGTGCTATCTGCGGCTGCAGGGGCGCGGGGTGCAGCTGGAGGAGGACGCGCAGGAAGAGCATCAGGTGCAGGTACACCAGTGGTTTCGGGGAAACAAGCAGGCACTGCTGGCAAACTTCGTGATTGGCACAGTGGATCAGCTGCTGCTGGCGGCACTTGCCCAGAAGCACGTTATGCTGCGGCATCTGGGACTTGCGGGCAAAGTGGTCATTATTGACGAGTGCCACGCCTACGATACCTACATGAACTGCTATCTGGACCGCGCACTGGAATGGCTGGGCTGGTACAAGGTGCCGGTCATTCTGCTGTCGGCCACCCTGCCCGCCCGGCGGCGCACAGAGCTGGTCGAGGCCTACCAGCAGAAAAAGGCCGCCCCGGACGCTCCGTGGGAAACCAGCTGCGGCTATCCGCTGCTGACATGGACGGATGGCGCAGAGGTAAAGCAGACGGCCATCTCATCGGATGCACCCGGTCAAACGGTGCAGCTGACCACGCTCACAGAGCCGGAGCTGCCCGCGCTGCTGCGCCGGAAGCTGGCAGAGGGCGGCTGCGCGGGGGTAATCGTAAACACGGTCAAAAAAGCGCAGAAGATCGCACAGCTGCTGCGGGAAAGCCTGCCGGACAAAGAGGTGCAGCTGTTCCATGCGCAGTTCCTGATGCCGGACCGCGCAGCGCGGGAAAACCAGCTGATGGCACGCATCGGCAAGGAATCCACGCCGAAGGAACGGAATGACCTGATCGTGGTGGGCACGCAGGTGATGGAGCAGTCGCTGGACATTGATCTGGACGTTCTTGTCACAGAGCTTTGCCCCATGGATCTGCTGCTGCAGCGCATTGGACGGCTGCACCGCCACCACCGCAGCCGCCCCGCTCCGTTGCAGCAGGCCTGCTGCGCGGTGCTGGACACCGGGGAAGATGCCTTTGACGCGGGCAGCGAGGCGGTATATGGACAGTGGCTGCTCTGGCGCACCCGGAAGTTTCTGCCCCGGAGCATCCGGCTGCCGGAGGAGATCTCTCCGCTGGTGCAGCGGGTCTACGGCTGGGAGCGGGAAATTCCCGGCGGGGCGCAGGGCGAGGAAATGCGCTCCATATATGAGCAGACACAGGAGAAAAAGAAAGCACGCGCCGAGGCGTACCTTGTGCCGCAGCCGGAAACGCACCGGCTGGCGCAGCTGAACACGCTGGACGACTGGATGCAGAACGAGGGCGCCTGCTCCGACCCGGCGGCGCGGGCGGCAGTGCGGGACGGCGACCCCTCGGTAGAGGTGCTGGTAATGAAGCGTCGGGCAGACGGCAGCATCCACTTTCTGCCGTGGCAGGAGGGCGGCAGTGCCGTAGCTGCCGACAGCCCGCCCCCGCCGGAAACGGCGCTGAAGATCGCCCGGCAGAAGCTGCGGCTCCCGGCGGTGTTCGGCAAGGCGTGGAAGGTGGACAGGGTCATCCGGGAGTTGGAAGCGGACAACCGCAGCCGCCTTGCGGCGTGGCAGCTGTCGCCGCTGCTGCACGGAGAACTGATCCTGCTGCTGGATGAAAACCTGACTGCCCGGCTTGCGGGCATGGAACTTTGTTATGACCGTGAAAACGGCCTGTATTACCAAAAGGAGGAGACGGATGAAGGAAATTGAATTCAACCTGCTGACCGAACCGTGGATACGGGTGCGGCTGCGGGACAACACGGGGCGGGAGGGGTCCCTGACCGAGGCGCTGG
>OLOZ01001934.1_pt1 | contig 12966 bp, 9 predicted proteins | sample 1673021 | NCBI WGS metagenome assembly OLOZ01 (sample SAMEA3136747, study PRJEB25190) | human gut metagenome | biome: human gut; feature: human-associated habitat; material: faeces | place: Austria | collected 2013
TCACCTATCGCGCAAAGAAGCACAGTGCTCGCCGCATGGGCCATCGTCAGCCCTATACCAAGGTTGAGATCACTGCGATCAACGGCTAAGGAGGAAAATTACAATGGCACATAAAAAGGGCGTAGGCAGCACCAAGAACGGCCGTGATTCCGCGGCTCAGCGTCTGGGCGCAAAGCGTGCAGATGGTCAGTTCGTTCTGGCCGGCAACATCCTCGTTCGTCAGCGTGGCACCCACATTCAGCCGGGTGAGAACGTTGGCAAGGGCAGCGATGATACCCTGTTTGCTCTGGTTGACGGCACCGTCCGTTTCGAGCGCGTGGGCAAGAGCGGCAAGAAGTGCAGCGTGAAGCAGTAACTTCTGCCTGAAAAACTGCAACCCAAAGAGCCGGACCCTCGTGGCCCGGCTCTTTTTGATGAAAGGAATAAACCTCTCCGTCCATGCTTCGCATTGCCGGAGAGGTTGAATCGCTAAACATAGGAGGAGCTCTATGGCAGCACAAACCAACTTTATCGACATCGCAACCATCTGGCTCCATGCGGGCAAGGGCGGCGATGGCGCGGTGAGCTTTCACCGCGAGAAATTCGTGGCGGCGGGCGGCCCGGACGGTGGCGACGGCGGCCGCGGCGGCGACATCATCTTTGTGGTGGATGACCACCTGACCACCCTGATGGACTTCCGCTACAAGCGCAAGTATACCGCCGACGAAGGCGGCAAGGGCGGCGCAAGCCTCTGCCACGGCAAGAACGCCGAAAATCTCGTCATCAAGGTGCCGCTGGGCACCGTCATCAAGGACGCCGAGAGCGGTCTTGTCATTGCAGACCTGTCCGACCACACCCCCGTTACCGTGGCCAAGGGCGGCCGCGGCGGCTACGGCAACGCACACTTTGCCACGCCGACCCGCCAGATCCCCAAGTTCGCCAAGCCCGGTATGCCCGGCGAGGACATTCAGGTGACGCTGGAGCTGAAGCTGATCGCGGACGTGGGCCTGATCGGTTTCCCGAACGTGGGCAAGTCCACCCTTATCTCCACCATCAGCGCGGCCAAGCCCAAGATCGCGAACTACCACTTCACCACCCTCGTGCCCACGCTGGGCGTCGTGTCGGTGGGCGAAGGCGCCAGCTTCGTCTGCGCCGACATCCCCGGCCTGATCGAGGGTGCCAGCGAGGGCATCGGCCTTGGCCATGACTTCCTGCGCCATGTGGAACGCTGCCGCTTGCTGCTGCATGTGGTGGATGTCTCCGGCAGCGAGTGCCGCGACCCCATCGAGGACTTCGAGAAGATCAACGAGGAGCTGGCCAAGTTCAGCCCCGCGCTGGCTGAGCGTCCGCAGATCGTGGTGGGCAACAAGTGTGACCTTGCCACCGAGGAGCAGATCGAAAGCTTCCAGAATTATATCGAGGGCAAGGGTCTGACCTTCGTGCCCATCTCTGCCGCCACCATGCAGGGCGTGCGGGAGCTGCCGGGTCTGGTCTACAACCGCCTGAAGGATATCCCGGCCATCCCGGTCTTCGCTCCGGAGTACAAGAAGCCCGAACCCAAGGCCAACGACCGCGCCTTTACCATCAAGCGGATGGAAGCCCACGTCTGGAGCGTTGAGGCACCGTGGCTGGAGTATATCCTCGCGGGCAGCAATGTGGACGACTACGAGAGTCTGCAGTTCTTCCAGCGCCAGCTGGATGAAAGCGGCATCCTGACCGCTCTGGTGGACAAGGGCGTTCAGGAGAACGACACCATCCTCATCGGCGATTATCAGTTCGATTATATCTTCTAAGGGAGAAATACCATGCAGGAAGAAACCATCGACCCCCGCGAGCTCAACCCGCTGGCGCTGGCTTTTGTGGGCGACAGCGTGCTGGAACTGCTGGTACGCACCCGTTTGGCGCAGCATCATCGGCTCTCGGCCGGGAAGCTGAACACCGAAAAGGTCAAGTACGTCTCTGCGCGGGCACAGTTCCGCGAGGAGCAGCTGCTGGAACCCCTCTTCACCGAGGAGGAGCTGGCCGTTTTCAAGCGGGGCCGCAACGCCAGCAAGGCCAGCGTGTCGAAACATGCTTCCCCCGAAGAGTACCGCGCCTCCACCGGCTTCGAGTGCCTGTTGGGGTGGCTGTACCTCACCGGCCGGAAGGACCGTGTCGAGGAATTGTTCGACAAACTCTGGGAAGATTTTGACCCGAATCAGAAATAAAACACGCGAAAGCCCGCTGCTTTCCGCACTGGAAAACAGTGCAGGGAAGGCAGCGGGCTTTCTTAATGAGAGAGGTTACTTGTCTTCGTCATCGGCACCCTTGGTGTACTGGTTGGGGTGCTTGTGCTCGTTGGTGGCGCGGTTCTCCGTGCGGTTGTCGGTCCGATTCTCGGTGCGGTTCTGGCTCTGGTTTTTGCAGTTGTTGGTGCGGTTGCTGGAACGGTTTTCGGTACGGTCGGTCATCGTAATATCTCCTTTCGCGAGGGAGGTCGTGCCCCTCACACCCCTTAGTCTTGCCGCCGCGCGCGGCTTTATACATGGGAGGAACGTTCATGTCTACGGAATATTTTGAGCACCGGGAACGTGCGCTGCTGGGCGAGCGGTACGATGCACTGTACGCTGCCCCCAGCGAGAGCGCTGCCCGCGGCGTGACGGTCTCGGCCCTGCGCACCACGCCGGAGGCCTTTGCCGCACAGGCGGACTTCCCGGTGGAGCCGTCGCCCTTTTGCAGGGCGGGCTTTGTGGTGAAAGATGCGGCCTTCAAGCCGGGGCGGCACCCCTACCACCACGCGGGCGTCTTCTACTCGCAGGAGCCGTCGGCGTCCTCTGCTGCGCCGCTGCTGGGGGTCCGGCCGGGGATGCGGGTGCTGGACCTGTGCGCGGCTCCCGGCGGCAAAAGCAGCCAGCTTGCCGCTGCGCTGGGTGGGCAAGGGCTGCTGGTGAGCAACGAGTTCGTGGCCGCCCGCGCCGAGGTGCTCAAGAGCAATCTGGAACGGATGGGCGTGGCCAATGCGGTCGTCCTCAACGAGGATACGGGCCGCATTGCCGCCGCTCTGCCGGAATTTTTTGACCGCGTCCTTGTGGATGCTCCCTGTTCCGGCGAGGGGATGTTCCGCAAGGAAGCTGTGGCCGTCACCCAGCACTGTGAAGCGCTGGTGAAGCAGTGCGCCGAACTGGGCGCACAGATCCTCGACAACGCCGCCGCTCTCCTTGCGCCGGGCGGGGAGATGATCTATTCCACCTGTACCTTCGCTCCGGAAGAGGACGAGGGGCAGGTGGCGGCCTTCCTCGCACGGCATCCGGAGTTTGCGCTGGCCGATGTGTTCGGTCGTGTGGACTATAGCTTCGGCAGCGCGGGCGAAGCCAACCGCACCGGCGGTCTGCCGCTGGATGTGAGCAAGGTGCGCCGCATCTGGCCCTGTCAGGGCGGCGAGGGCCATTTCATTGCCCGGCTGGTCAAAGCGGGCACGCCGCGCACCCTGCCCGCGCCGGGGGAGTACACGCCCGAAGAGCAGCTCTGGCTGGCGGCAGCTGCGGAGCAGAGCAAAAAGCAGAAGCCGGGCAAGGGCAAGCCTGCCCGCGCGGAATCCAGAGATGCCCGTGCTTCCCGCCGGGAAAACGCCCGTGTCCTCCGCGAGGAAGTGCAGGGCAAGCGGGGCCGCCGGGCCGGTGACAGCGGGGCAGGGGAGAGCGCCTCTCCCGCCCAGAGCCTCGCCGCGTGGCACGAGTTTGCCGCCCGGTATTTCCCGGCGCTGGCCGACCGCCCCGCCGTCGTCCACGGCGGGGGTGTGCTGCTGCCGGTGCCCTTCCCTCAGACGGGGCTTCACGTCCTGCGGGCGGGCGTCTTCGTGGGCAGTGTGCAGAAGGGCCGCTTCATCCCCGAACACCACCTCTTCACGGCTTTCGGGGCCCGGTGCACGAACCGGGAGGAGCTGACCCTTGCCGACCCGCGGGTGACCGACTATCTGTCGGGCCGGGAGATGGCGGCCTCCACTGCGGCGGACGGCTGGTGCTGCGTTACGGTGGACGGCTACCCCCTCGGCGGCGGCAAAGTGTCCGCCGGGCGGGTCAAAAACCACTACCCCAAAGCCCTGCGGTTGCTGTAAAAGAGGCGTCAAACCCCGCTTTTTTGCTGGATTTCGTGCAGAATCCCCCGGATAAGGCTTGAACGCCGTTGGGGATTGTGCTACAATAATAGAGTTAGATTTTGTGTGCTGCCACAAGCGGGCGACCACAGCCCGTCTGCCCGCAGGCGGAGATTTTCGATAAACTTTAGGAGGTTCCCCATGTCTGGACATAGCAAATGGAACAACATCAAGCGTAAGAAGGAAAAGACCGATGGCGCCAAGGCAAAGGTCTTTACCAAGATCGGCCGCGAGATCAGCGTCGCCGTCCGTACCGGCGGCCCGAACCCGGCTTCCAACAGCAAGCTGGCTGACCTGATCGCCAAGGCAAAGCGCATGAGTGTGCCCAACGATAATATTCAGCGCATCATCAAGAAGGCTGAGGGCGGCGATAAGACCGAGTACGAGGCGATCACCTACGAAGGCTACGGTCCCGGCGGCGTTGCCGTCATGGTCGAGACCCTGACCGACAACCGCAACCGTACCGCTGCCGACCTGCGCCACTACTTCGACAAGAACGGCGGCAATCTGGGCGCTATGGGCTGCGTCTCCTTCCTGTTCAGCCAGAAGGGCGTCATCGACATCTCTCTGGAAGACAAGGATGCCGACGAGGCCATGATGGACGCTCTGGACGCCGGTGCGGAGGATTTCGATGCCGGTGAAGAGGCAGCGGAGATCACCACCGATCCGGACAACTACTCTGCTGTGGTCAAGGCCATGGAGGAGAAGGGCTACGAGATCCTGAGCGATGACCTCGCCATGGTCCCCATGACCACCACCCGCCTGACGGACCCCGATCAGCTCAAGCTCATGGGCAAGCTGCTCGACGCTCTGGAGGACAACGATGATGTCCAGAACGTCTGGCACTCTCTGGAGAACGAGGAAGACCTGCCGGAATGATCGGCGGAGACCGAATCTGAAAAATCACGAAGCCCTGCTGCTCCAACCGAGCTGCGGGGCTTTTGTTATGCCCGGAACTGTGCTATAATAAAAAAACAACACGACCACAAAAGGAGGTTTTCCCATGTCCATCATCTGCCCTTACTGCCTTTCGGAGCTGCACGAGCGCGCGGCGGCTTGCCCGCATTGCGGCGGGGTGTTCGCGGGGCGTAATCCGGCGGGCAGTCTGCCGGTGGGCACGGTGCTGGGCGGGCGGTATACCGTCGGCGAGATCGAACGGATCGACGGTGAGGGCATCCTGTACCGGGGCGCGGAGAACGTCGGGCGCTTCCGAGTGACCATCAAGGAGTATATGCCCCTGACGCTGGCGGCGGAGCGGGGGATGGACGCCACCCTGCGGCCCAAACTGGGCAGCGAGGTGCTGTTCAAGACCACCCGGATGGACTTTGCCGACCTTTACCGCTCCATCCAGCGCATCACCCCGGCCAACGGTTTGGAGGCGGTGCTGGACGTGTTCGAGGAAAACAACACCGTCTACGCCGTGATGGAGAACCCCGGCGGCGTGCCGCTGGGCCGCTGGCTGGATCAGCATCCCGGCCCGCTGCCGTCGGAGCAGGTCTGCGCCATGTTGCAGCCGGTGTTCGACGGCGTGGCCGCCATGCACCAAGTCGGCCTTGTGCACCGGGGCATCTGCCCGGAGAACATCCGGGTGCTGGAAAACGGCCGCGCCCGGCTGACCGGCTACGCGACGGTGGGGCTGCGCACGGCGGGCAGCGGCTTGCACGAGCAGCTGTACGAGGGTTACTCGGCCCCGGAGCAGTATTCCACCGCCGAGTTTGAGGGTCGCTACACCGATGAATACAGCCTTGCGGCGGTGGTCTACCGGATGGTCTGCGGCCAGAGTCCGGTCCCGGCGGCGCAGCGGCTGGTGTCGGACTCCAACCCCCGCGCCCGGACAGTGAACCCCGCCGTGCCGGAGTACTTTTCCGACGTGCTCTGGATGGGCCTGAAGCTGAAGCCGGTGGAGCGCATCCAGACCGTGCCCCAGCTCTTCAAGGCGCTGACCTCGCAGGAGTACACCGCCGAGCTGACCCGGAACCTGCCCCGCCCCGAATCCCGGTCCCTGACGCTGCCGGAGAACGACTCCAAGCAGCATCTGCTGGGTCTGCGCAATCTGCTGGCGGCAATTTTGATCCTGTTGGCGATTCTGATCCTGCTCATCGTGTGGGGGCTGGTGAATCAGGGGCTGCACACGTCGGAAGCGCCCTCCTCGTCGGTGCCGGAGCCGGAAAGCGTCGAGCTGGACGAGCCGGTGACCCTGACGCCCGACTTTGTGGGGATGGATTATGACACGCAGGTGCGCAACAATCACAAATACGTGGGCGATTACCTCTTCTATGTGACGCTGGAGTACAGCGACACGGTGGAGAAGGGCAAGATCATCCGCCAAGAACCGGCGGCGGGCGATGTGGTCGAAAAGGGCGGCACCATCAGCCTTGTGGTCAGCAAAGGCCCGCAGATGGTGGAGATGCCCGACGTCATCGGCTTCACGCAGGAGGGAGCCGTCAGCGAGCTGGAAGCCCGCGGCCTGATGCCGAGCTGCTTCATGGTGGTCAACGATGGTTCCTATGCGGCGGGCTGTGTCGTCTCGTGCAGCGCGGAAGCCGGAGCCGCCGTAGAGGTGGGCAGCGTCATCACCGTATATATCGCCGCCGACCCAAGCGTGGCGATCACCACCGAACCGCCCGCCGCCTCCGATTCCGGCAGCGGCGAAAGCGCTTCCTCTTCGGAGGAGACCGCGCCGGATGATACGGTGCATGATACGGACTAAGATTCATCGAGCGGCTGTTGCACAACTCCCTCAGTCACGGCTCCGCCGTGCCTGAAGGAGTCAGCAACAGCCCTCTTTTTTACGCCTTTTTGTTCAAACGGGACAACTAACATTCTATATTTTCGTGATAATTGCCGAAATTTTTAAAAAACCTTGATTATTTTAATCGGGGGGGGGGTATAATGAACCAAAGACCCCGCAAAATTGAAGAACCGGCAAACCAGCCGAAAGGCTGCGACGCGAAGCTATAGGGCCTGTAAGATGGCAGCCAGTTGTATTTCATCCGCTCCCGCAGGAGCATCTTAAAGTGTCAACCAGAGCGTTGCATCCGCCAGACGGCAGGTGCGGCGCTTTTTGTTTTGCCGGGAAAAGTCTTTGGGAAAGTTTCTTTAGGAGGATGGTTATTATGAAATGTAAAAAGCTTGCATTGCGGGTCCTGTCCACAGCGGCAGTGCTCTCCATCGTCAGTTCCATCGCCGCCCCAGCCTTTGCGGATGTGTATGACCTGACCAAGGGCGATATCAGCGTTGGATTCAAAAACAATCAACAGACCGTGACACAGAAGGATGGTGATGGCAATTACGTTTCAGACGATAAGGGCGCAATCAATGATCGTCCGGATAACGACGTGGTAATTACCACCAAGGATGCCAAGACCAGTGAAGTGAAAACTGCGGACAATACCGTAAAGATTGATGCTGCTAAGGATTCCGAAGCAAACGTGACTCTGCGCGATACGAGCATTGATGTGTCTGGCAAAGAGAAAGCGGCAATCAGTATATCCGGCGACGGAAAAGTTAACCTTGAACTGGACGGTAAGAACACCGTTATCAGCGGCGATGGACACGCCGGCATTGAAAAGGGTGCTCCGGGAACTTTGACCATCAAGGACGAAAAGAATGATGATGGCACTCAAAAGACCGAAGATAAAAATGATACCGGTCACTTGACCGCAAACGGCGGTGAAGGTGGTGCTGGTATCGGTGGCAGCAAAGATAAGGCCCATACTAGAGGAGTTTCGATCACTGGCGGTGAGGTCACTGCGAATGGTGGCGAAGGTGGCGCTGGTATTGGTGGCGGTAAAAATGGCAGTTTGATCAATGCAGGTGGCGAGATTTCTGGCGGCAAGGTGACTGCAACTGGTGGCAAAGGAGCCGCTGGCATCGGCGGCGGCGAAGGCAGCTATGTGAACGGCCTTACCATTACAGGTGGTGAAGTGACTGCAAACGGCGGCGAAGGTGGCGCTGGTATTGGAAGCGGCAAAGGAAGCTGGTCGATTGATGTGAAAATCACCGGAGGTAAGGTAACTGCGACCGGTAATGGTGGCGGTGCCGGAATTGGTGGCGGTGACGGTAGTGCGGGCATGAAATTCCTTATTGATGGCAAAGATACCGTTGTAACTGCAATCGGTAATGGTGGTGGTGCTGGTATCGGCGGCGGCAACGGCAACTTCTCCGGTTCGTCCAACGCCAGCAGAATTACCGAAATCAAAAATGGCACAGTGACCGCGATTTCCAACGGCGGCGGTGCTGGCATTGGTGGTGGCAAGGGAAGCTATGCGAAAAATGACATCAAAATCACTGGCGGCACGGTAACAGCAGAGAGCCCGGATGGTGGCGCTGGTATCGGGAGCGGTAAGGATGGTTCTGAGAGTACCGCTGAGATCACGCTTGGTTCCGCAACGGATGCAAAAATTGATGGCGTGATTTCCTCGAATGATGGTTCCGCATATGCAAAAATCAAATACACGACCTCTACAGGAAATACCTACACTTCAACAGCACCCGCGGAGGAACACCGGGAAGAGCCTACCTGTGAAGCAAACGGAAAAATCTACTACACCATTACCTATATGAATGCAGAAGGGCAGACTGTGACCGAAAACTTCGATGGTGCCATTCTCACGGCAACGGGTCATAACTGGGTCGTCAATAAAGACGGCACGATGAAAGAGTGCAGTATCTGCCACAAGCAGGAAGTAATTACGCAGGAAAAATCCGACGAGACCCCCGACACCACGCCGAGCGGGGACTCCACCACCGAAACGGGCAGCACCGCAGGAGAGACCGCTTCCTATGCCCCCCTGCGGGTGGAGGGTGCCCCGGCCTATGAGCAGACCGTGAAGGACGGCCGCGTGCTGATCGCGGTCCCGGCCCAGAGCGCAAGCCTGACCGGCAGCCTGCACGCCCTGAAGGAGCTCAAGGCCAAGGGTGCCGAGGTGCTGGTGTTCCGCACTCAGCTTTGCGAGAGCACCGTCTCCATCGACACGCTGCTGGCGCAGGGCACCGATGCGACCATCTTCACCCTGACCCACACCGAAGGTGCCGCAAGCCTGACCGTGGGCGGCGCAGACCATACCGATCTGCTGAATAAATAAGCAGTCGGCAAACCGGCCGTTCGCATCGTTTCAATATCCCAAAAACAGCAGAAGCGGGAGCCTTTTAACGGGCTCCCGCTTCTGCTGTTTAGGATAGGAAAAGAGGATGGTAAGGTTGATGGCTCAGAGGTTCGTGTAGCCCATGAGGTAGCGGTCTACCTCGGCGGCACAGTCGCGGCCCTCCCGCAGACCCCAGACCACAAGGCTCTGGCCCCGGCGCATATCGCCGCAGGCAAAGACCTTCTGCACGTTGGTGCGGAAGTGGTCGGTGTCCACACAGCCACGGCCCGTGAGCTGGACGCCAAAAGCATCGGCCACATAGGCTTCGCAGCCGACGAAGCCCGCCGCGATGAGGGCCAGCTGGCAGTCGTAGGTGAACTCCTCGCCGGTGGGCACCATGTTGGTGCGGCCGGTCTCCGGGTCGCGCTCCGGCTTCAGGTAGGAAATGACCGCGCCGGTCAGGTTTCCGGCATCGTCGGTCAAAAACTCTTTCACGGTGGTCTGGTACACGCGGGGGTCCTTGCCGAACTTGGCAAGGCTCTCGGTCTGGCCGTAGTCCACCTTGAGGACCTTCGGCCACTCCGGCCACGGGTTCGAGGCGGCGCGCTCCTTGGGCGGCTGGGGCATCATCTCCAGCGCCACAAGGTCGGTGCAGCCCTGCCGCAGGGCGGTGCCTTGGCAGTCGTTGCCGGTGTCGCCGCCGCCGATGACGAGGACATTCTTGCCCGCCGCGCTCAGAGCCCTGCCGTCGGCGAACTGGCTGTCCAGCAAGCTCTTGGTCACGCTGGTCAGGTAGTCCACGGCGAAGTGGACGCCCTTGGCGTCCCGGCCGGGAACATTCAGGTCGCGGGCCTTTTTCGCGCCGCAGCAGAGCACCACGGCATCGTAGCTGTTCAGGATGTCCTCTGCGGCCACGGCCCCGCCGATGTCCATGTTGGTGCGGAACTCCACGCCCTCGGTCTGCATGATCTTGATGCGGCGCTCGATGACGGATTTGTCCAGCTTCATGTTGGGGATGCCGTACATCAGCAAGCCGCCCACCCGGTCGGCCCGCTCGAAAACGGTGACAGCGTGGCCCCGGATGTTGAGGTATTCGGCCACGGAAAGGCCGGCCGGGCCGCTGCCGATGACGGCGACGCTTTTGCCGGTGCGGGCGGGGGGCGGGGCGGCGTGGAGCCAGCCCTTTGCGTAGCCCGTTTCCACGATGGCGTGTTCGTTCTCGCGGACGGTGACGCTGCTGCCGGTCATGTCGCCGCAGGTGCACGCCGCCTCACACAGGGCGGGGCAGACCCGGCTCGTGAACTCCGGGAAGCGGTTGGTGGCACGCAGCCGGTGGAGTGCCAGCTCCCATTTGCCCTGATAGATCAGGTCGTTCCACTCCGGGATCAGGTTGTTCAGCGGGCAGCCGGAGGCCATGCCGCCGATCATCATGCCCGCCTGACAGAAGGGAACGCCGCAGTCCATGCAGCGGGCCGCCTGTGTCTGCTGCTCCTCGCGGGAGAGCCAGATGTGAAATTCGTTGAAGTTTTCGATGCGCTCCAGCGGCGGAACATCGCTGCTGGTCTTGCGCGTATAATCCATAAATCCAGTGGTCTTGCCCATGATGTTCCCCTCCTTACTTCTTCTTCTGCACAGCGTAGAATGCTTCGATCTGTGCCTGTTCGCCGTCGAGGCCGCGCTCCTCCATGGAGGCGATCACCCGCAGCATCCGGTCGTAGTCGTAGGGAAGGACCTTCTTGAACTTGGGCAGATAGTCGCTGAAATGCTCCAAGATCTCCTTGCCGCGAGGGGAGCCGGTGGCTTCCACGTGCTCGCGGATGAGTTCTTTCAGGGTGGCAACGTCGTATTTGTGCTCCACGGGTTCGAGGCTGACGGTCTCTTTGTTCACCCGCTGGTAGAAATCCCAGTTCTCGTCCAGCACGTAGGCGATGCCGCCGGTCATACCGGCTGCAAAGTTCTTGCCCGTCTGGCCGAGGACGACGACAGTGCCGCCGGTCATATACTCGCAGCCGTGGTCGCCCACGCCCTCGACAACGGCGGTGGCGCCGGAGTTGCGGACGCAGAAGCGCTCGCCGGCCACGCCGCAGACAAAGGCCTTGCCGCTGGTGGCACCGTACAGGGCCACGTTGCCGGTGATGATGTTCTCTTCGGGTTTGTAGAGGATGCCCTCCGGCGGGCGGACGATGATCTTGCCGCCGGAAAGGCCCTTGCCCATGTAGTCGTTGCAGTCGCCGGTCAGCATCAGGGTCAGGCCGTGGGGGATGAACGCACCGAAGCTCTGGCCGCCCGCACCGCTGCAGTTGGCAGTGTAGACATCATCGGGCAGGGAATCGCCATATTTGCGGGTGATCTCGCTGCCGAAGATGGCACCGAGGGCGCGGTCGGTGTTGGAGACGTCCAGCGTCACGCTCTGGGGCGTTTTGCTGTTCAGCTTGAACTTCTTCATCAGCACCTTCATGTCGAGGGTGTTTTCGAGGTGGAAGTCGTAGGTATCGGCGGGCACAAAGTGGATGTTGCTGTTGGGGATGGCGGGGTTGTGCAGGATGCAGTCGAGGTTCATCTTGGCCGTGCGGCTGCCGGGGGTGCTGGGCTTGACATGGAGCAGGTCGGTGCGGCCCACCAGTTCGTCGATGGTGCGGACGCCGAGTTTCGCCATATACTCCCGCAGCTCCTGTGCCACGAAGGTCAGGTAGTTGATGATGTATTCCGGCTTGCCCTTGAAGCGCTTGCGCAGCTCCGGGTTCTGGGTGCAGATGCCCATGGGGCAGGTGTCGAGGTTGCAGACCCGCATCATGACGCAGCCTTCGCACATCAGCAGGGAAGTGCCGAAGCCGAATTCCTCCGCGCCCAGCATACAGCTGATGGCCACATCGCGGCCGGAGAGCAGCTTCGAGTCGCTCTCGATGCGGACGCGGCTGCGCAGACCGTTCAGGATCAGGGTCTGGTGGGTCTCGGCGATGCCCAGCTCCCACGGCAGACCGGCGTTCTTGATGGAGGTGCGGGGGGCCGCGCCGGTGCCGCCGTCGTAGCCGGAAACGAGGATGACCTGTGCGCCGCCCTTGGCAACACCGGCGGCAATGGTGCCGACACCGGCCTCGCTGACCAGCTTTACGTTGATGTTGGCGTGGCGGTTGGCGTTCTTCAGGTCATAGATGAGCTCGGCCAAGTCCTCGATGGAGTAGATGTCGTGGTGGGGCGGGGGAGAGATCAGGCCCACACCGGTGGTGCTGTGGCGGGTCCTTGCGATCCACGGATACACCTTGGCGCCGGGCAGGTTGCCGCCCTCACCGGGCTTTGCGCCCTGCGCCAGCTTGATCTGGATCTCCTCGGCGGAGACGAGATACTTGCTGGTGACGCCGAAGCGGGCAGAGGCCACCTGCTTGATCTTGGAATTGCTCTCGCTGTGGTAGCGCTCTTCGGGTTCGCCGCCCTCGCCGGTGTTGCTTCGGCCACCCAGACGGTTCAGTGCGATGGCGATGGTCTCGTGGGCCTCGCTGCTCAGCGCGCCGTAGCTCATGGCTGCGGCCTTGAACCGCTTGACGATGGCCGACACCGGCTCGACCTCCTCGATGGGGATGCCGCCGTTGGGGTCATAGTTGAAGTCCAGCAGACTGCGCAGATGCACGCCCTCCTCGCCCATGTTGTCCACGGTGCGGGTGAAGTCCTTGAAGGCCTTGTAGTCGCCCGTGAAGCAGGCTTTCTGGAACAGGTGGATGGTCTGGGGGTTGAACAGGTGCTCTTCCTTGCCGCTGCGGAACTTGTGGGCAC
>OLOZ01001938.1_pt1 | contig 12944 bp, 9 predicted proteins | sample 1673021 | NCBI WGS metagenome assembly OLOZ01 (sample SAMEA3136747, study PRJEB25190) | human gut metagenome | biome: human gut; feature: human-associated habitat; material: faeces | place: Austria | collected 2013
GCTATTCGGTTATGAGCAAGTAGCGAAGCGGATTGCGAATATCCGCTTTGACCCGAATCAAGCAAGTCACCTGCTTCCGTTGCGCGAAGCAATAAGCAGGGGGTTGGGACTTACTTGATTCGGTTAAACAAACAAGGGAGATGAAAAAATGAATGAAATTATAGCTTTACAGAAATATGAAAACGAAGCACAACTTGCAAAAGAGCTGATTCGAGGCTTTTGGCTGGCTCATGGTGATTATGTTATAACCGACGAAGAGGCCGCGGAGAATCTTGCTGCCTGGACAGACAAAGGGCATATGTTTTATTTTATCTTAAAAGAAGAGATCCCCATTGGATTTGTGCATCTCGGAAGCCGCGGGGCGGAAGTTGACTGGATCGAAGATCTTTTCGTACTTCCGGAATACCAGGGAAACGGATACGGAAGTCATGCGATTGCGCTGGTCGAAGCCGAGATAAAAAAGTATTCTGAATCTGTCTATCTTGAGGTAGCTGCACGAAATTTTGGAGCGATGAAACTCTATCATAGATTGGGATATCATTGCCTGAACACTGTGACGTTACGCAAAGATTTTCAACCGGAGAATTTTGAAGTGATTCGCAGCGAAGAGCTTTTGGGGTATCCGTTGGAAGTTAAGAAGTATATTAAGTAGAATCTCACGCCGATTTGCGCAGCAAATCCAGACCTCCCCACCGCCCGCCTCAATGTCAGCCCGGAAGTGCGTCTGTGTCGTCTGGGACTGTGCCCCAGGGCACAGTCCCAGGCGGCGCAGGTGCACTTCCGGGTGTCCGTTTTTTAAACAACCGCAACCCCCGCCATCCCCAGTACCGCCGCAATCGCAAACAGCACCAGCAGATGCACCGGATAAAACGCATAAAACGGATACTTCAGATTCAATCCTCGTTTTCCGTTATAAAAATGCACCGGGATCATCGCCAGAAAACAGGTGATTTCATTCAGGCTCAGCAGCGTAAGTACGGCGCAGCCAATTCCAATACAATACATCTTATTGTTACGCAGGTTATACATCAGAACAATCGTCAGAATTCCCATCGCACTGTAATCGGTTTTCAGCAGTGTAGCAACAGTGCATGCCGCTACGATCACCAGCAGTTTTCCAATGGAAACTTTCCAGTTGGCTCCCCGCCAGTTTGTACCGTCCTGATGCGTTTTTTCATCAATCTTCTGCAGGAAAATCATCATCACAAGGCCGATAAACAGAGTGAAAAATACATTCTGATAATTCAGATAAAACGGTTTTCCCGCAAATGCAAGGTCAAACGGAACTTCTGAAACCAGTGCGAAAATACCAAGATTCAGAGCATACTTTTTCACATCATGTGTATGTAGAAATCCCTCAATTAACAGAAAACAGAAAATTGGAAAACTGATTCGTCCGATGGCACGCATAATCATGTCCGCGTAATAAATCACAGCTGTGTTTCCTGTGGAGAGAAATGATGCGCCTCCGTCCGAAGCGTTCACCGCATCCAGAAGACCACGGGAAATCAGGATTCGGTCGAAAAGTACAGCTGCAGTGTGGTCGATCAGCATACAGACCATCGCAATGATTTTCAAGGTACTGCCGGGAATTTTACCGGCGCTTTTTACGGGTTTCGCAGTAGTAGCTGCCATATAAAACATCCTTTCTGGAACGCAAACGAAAGGCAGACTGTGCAAGCCGTCTGCGGATCAGGTTCCTGTAACGACAAACAGCAGAAAATCCTGCTGTTTTGCCAGAGTTGTAATACTATGATTATACGTTCTGAGGAGGTTAATGTCAAAGAAAAAACAGTTCTGAAATAACGCAGAGTATGGTAGAATCTGCCAGTCGGGTAAATGAAAATAGAAAGCGTCTCCGGGCTCATCCCAAAACGAACGGGGCAGCGTACCAATTCGTAAACCAGAATTGGTACGCTGCCCCGTATTTTAAAATACATCCAGGTCTTTTCCGTTCACGACATATCCGTCATACCCTGCATCCCGGATTTCATCCAGAATCGCGGCATCGCGCCATGCCATCTCGGCGGCAAGGTTTTTGTGGTTATCCTGTACATTCATATGGTAAATCCGGTGATACGTAACGAGCAGTTTCGGATTTGCCTTTTTTGCAACACCGGCAAGATCCGTGCTTAACGTATGCACTTCCCGGTGGTATTTCTGCCATTTTGGTTCGCGGCAGGAGATTCCGGCGGCGTATTCCACTTCGTGCAGCAGGATATCACAGCCTTTCGATTTTTCTGCCACGAGATCCAGCGGAGCGGTATCGCCGGTGATGACGATTGTGCGGTCCGGTGTGGTGAATTTATAGCCGTAGCATTCCAGTGTTCCGTGGCTGACCGGAAAAGCCTCCACCGTAACCAGGTCATCCCGGTAGATAATGCCGGATTCAATTTCTGTTACCTCAACGCGGTAGCCGGATTCGTTTGCTTTTTCGAAACCGTGAATTCGGAAATCAATGTCGGTTTCATAGGCCTGTAAAATATGATCGGTCATGTGCTGTAAGCCCTTTGGCCCGAAAACTTTCAATGGAACCGGGCGCTCCAGCACCCACGGAGTAAAAATCAGATCCGGGTACCCTGCGGTATGGTCTGTGTGAAGGTGCGTACAGAAGGCAACGGTCAGAAGATCCGGCCGCAGGGCATCCACGCCGTTAAAATAGGCGGCTGAGGCCTGGCGGACAACGCCAGGGCCAAAATCTACCAGATAAGCACGGTCACCGACCACGACAGCGGAGGAAGGTCCGTTGGCATTCGGACACGCATTTGGTGTGCCGGTTCCGAGAAGAACAAGTTTTGTCTGCATTCTTTCTCTTTTCCTTTTCTTTTTTGTTTCTGTTTCTGTTTATGATTTTCTGTTACGATTTCTGCTTTTGCCTTATTTCTCTTCTTTTGATTCATTGTTTTGGGTTTCCGGAAGATGCTTAATGGAAATTCCGGTAAATCCATAGAAAATACTGAAAACCGGGGTCAGGTAAAGCAGGAATAAGTACGGGAAAAATGCCGACCATGCAACACCAAGTGTGCCGGCCATGTATACGCCGTAGCCATGCCATGGAATCATAGGACCAGCCATAGTTCCGGAGTCTTCGAGGCAGCGGGAAAGAATTTCCGGTGCAACCTTGCGCTCTTGAAAGACAGGTGCCATCAGACGGCCGGTCAGAACGTGTGCCATCGGCTGGGAGCAGCTGATGAGGCTGGTCACGTAACCGACAATCATCGTTGCCAGGATCATACTTCCATCGCTGTTGATTCTCTTTACAATCGCCTGAAGAATGTGATCCAGTACACCGAGTTTTTCCAGCATGCCGCCCATGCCGACAGCAAAGCAGATAATGGCTACGTACTGGAGCATGCTTCCCATGCCGCCGCGGTTTAAGATGGATTGTAATACCGGTTCTTCGATTGTGGTTGTGTAACCGTTGTAAGCTGTGCGGATGATGCCCTGCAGAGTATCGTGCTGCACAAAATAGGAAACAAATCCGGCAGCGAAGCTGGAAAGACCAAGTGCAGAGATCGCATTTACTTTGCAGAGGAGCAATACAATAATCAGGATGGCAGGGATCATGGTAATCCATCCGAGCTGGAATTCACCGTTTAAAGCATCGATGTAAACGGTAATGCTTCCCTCGGTATAGCTTCCGCTGGTCTGCTGGAAACCGAGAATAGTAAAAAGAATTAAGGTTATCACATATGTTGGAAGGGTGGTCCAGAGCATCGAGCGGATATGATCGCCAAGTTTGGCATCTGCAACGGCCGGAGCAAGGTTTGTGGTATCGGAAAGAGGACTTAATTTGTCACCGAACATGGCACCGCAGATGACAGCACCGGCTACCATGCCAGGATGGATACCCATGGCGTTTCCGATCGCCATCATGGCAACACCTGCGCTTCCGACGGAACCATAGGAAGTACCGGTTACAATACTCAAAATGGAGCAGAACAGCAGCGTCAGAGGCAGCAGCCAGGACGGGTTAATTATTTTTAAGCCCCAGGAAATGATGGTGGCAATGGTGCCACTCTGCAGCCAGGTGCCGATCATGACACCGATGGCCATCAGAAGGCAGAGCGTCGGGACGACCATACGGATGGCATCGTATGCGCCGGCAACAATTTTGGCGTAAGAAATACCGAAAATCTTACAAAACAGATAGATAAAAATCCAGCTTGCAAACAGGCCGATCATAGGACCGCCGGTTTTCAGGCGGATACAGACTGCGACGGATACGATGATCAGCAGCAGCAAAAGCAGTGACTGTGGCAGATTGAGTTTTTTTTCTTTCGTTCCACTCATAAAAAAATCCCCCATTCATAGGTAAAATAATTTGCCCATTCAACGCGTTAAAGTAGAAAAGACATGTAATATATTATAATGGTGAAATGCAGAAAAAGCAAGGGAAATTCTCTTGATTTTTTGTTCTATGGTTGCTATAATAAGCGTGAGTGTGGGGCGGAGGATAAACTTCGGCCCTTTTATAGCTAACTATAAACGGAATCAACAAGATAAAGAGGTTAAATCAATGACAAGAATAGACATTATTTCAGGTTTCCTGGGCGCAGGAAAAACAACCCTGATCAAAAAACTCCTCGGAGACGCGCTGAAAGGCCAGCAGGTTGTCCTGATCGAGAACGAATTCGGTGAAATTGGAATCGACGGAGGCTTCTTAAAAGATGCCGGTATCGAAATCCGTGAAATGAACTCCGGCTGCATCTGCTGCTCTCTTGTGGGAGACTTCGGCGCAGCATTAAAAGACGTTATCACCAAATATCACCCGGACCGCATCATCATCGAGCCGTCCGGCGTAGGTAAACTCTCCGACGTCATCAAAGCGGTAGACGGCGTAGAAAAAGAAGCAGGCGTAGCCCTGAATTCCGCAACAACCGTAGTCGACGTTATGAAATGCAAAATGTATCTCAGAAACTTCGGCGAATTCTTCGAGAATCAGGTAAAGAGCGCAGGAACCATCATCCTGAGCCGTACCGATAAAGCCGATACGGAAAAAGTAGAGGCAGCTGTAAAAATGCTCCGCGAACTGAATCCGGAAGCACACATTATTACCACACCGGTTGAAGTACTGGGTGGTAAGAAAGTACTCGATACGATGGAAGGTGCCATCATCAACCTTGCGCAGGTAGAAGAGGAAGAGCATCATCACCATCATCATGACCACGACGAGTGCTGCTGCGGCCATGACCACGATGAGGAGCATGAGCACCATCATCACGATCATGATGAGGACGAACATGAACATCATCATCACGACCATGACGGCGAGTGCTGCTGCGGCCACGATCACGACGAGGAGCATGAGCATCATCACCACGACCATGATGACGAGTGCTGCTGCGGCCATGATCACGACCATGAGCATCATCATCACCACGATGACGAGTGCGGCTGTGGTCATGAGCATCATCACCATCATCACGCAGACGAAGTTTTCACAAGCTGGGGTCAGGAGACTGTGAAGACCTTCACCAAAGAGCAGATCGAAGGCATCTTAAAGAAACTTTCCGAGGATACCGCTTATGGTATGGTTCTTCGTGCCAAAGGTATGGTAGCAGGCGCCGATGGACAGTGGATCTATTTCGATATGGTTCCGGAAGAGTACGAAGTACGTGACGGAGCACCGGAATTCACCGGAAGAATCTGTGTCATCGGTTCCAAATTAGCAGAAGATAAGCTGGCAGAGCTGTTCGGACTGTAAAAATACAAAGTAGCTGCGAAAATTACGGTTCGCGGCTACCTGTGAATTGTAACGAAGCTGCCGCATCAGAAACAAAATCCGATGTGGCAGCTTTTTTCTTAATTTAGAGACAAAGCAAAAGGTACGCCCGGAATCTCAGCCGCAAAAGCAAGTGCAGAAAGATTCCGGGAGTACGTCAAAGACAACGGAGGTACAAAATGTACGAAGAAGACGAAGTAGAAATTCCGATTTATCTCATAACAGGATTTCTGGAGAGTGGAAAAACCTCTTTTATCAATTTTACCGTAGCACAGGAATATTTCCAGATTGACGGGCCGACCCTTCTGATCACAACCGAAGAGGGTGAGGTAGAGTATGACGAAAAAGAACTGCTCAAACACAATACAGTACTGGAAATCGTAGAAGGACCGGAGCAGTTTACCTTAGATTACCTGAAAAAACTGAACCGTAAATATCGCCCGGAGCGTATTATTCTGGAATACAATCCGCTCTGGAGTGTAAAAAAACTGGAAGAAATGGAGCTGCCGCGCGGCTGGGGCATTGTACAGGAGATTGTGACGGTCGATGCAAGCTGCTTCCAGATTTATATGCAGAATATGAAATCTGTTTTCATGGAGATGGCAAAAAATGCGGATATGGTTATGTTCAACCGCTGTCGTCCGGAAGATCCGCTTCCGGCATTCCGCCGCAGCATCAAAGTAGTCAATCAGGCATGCGACGTTCTGTTTGAGAACGAAGAAGGCGAAATTGACAACATTTTTGAGGATCAGATGCCGTTTGATACCGATGCCGATGTGATCGAGATTGATGACGCCGATTACGGAATCTGGTATGTCGATATGGGCGACAACCCGGAGCGTTACGAGGGCAAGACTGTTCATTTCCGCGGTATGGTATTAAAGAGCAAGGATGTCGGAGCCGATTTCTTTGTTCCGGGTCGTATGGCAATGACCTGCTGTGCAGATGATACTTCTTTTATCGGCTATGTCTGCAAATGCGCAAGCGCCAAATCTCTCGTAATGGGTTCCTGGGTTGACGTGACTGCAACGGTAAAATGGGGCTATATGAAGGTTTACGACGGCGAAGGCCCGGTTCTGTATGCAAAAGAAATCAAACCGGCCAAAAAGCCGGAGAGCGAGCTGGTATACTTTAACTAAACATTGCCGAAGCATTTCAGCGAATAAAAGAGCAGGAAAAAGGCTGCTCTTTTGTTCGTGTTCTTTCTTTATGACAGATGGAAAAACAATATATCATTTTTCGGTGCGGCGAAGCAGCTATTCGGTTATGCGCAAGTAGCGAAGTGGATGGAGAATATCCGTTTTGACCGTGACGTGAACAAAAACTGCGCCGGAAAATGGTCTGATGACAGGAGAATTTATGTATATTATAGTAGGTCTGGGAAATCCAACGCGCCAGTACGAAGGGACGAAGCACAATGTCGGATTTGATACCATCGATTATCTGATCGATGAATATCAGATCCCTTCCTCCGGTACAGGCCACAAGGCTCTGTTCGGAAAAGGCATGATCGCAGGTCAGAAGGTTATCGTCGCAAAGCCGATGACATATATGAACCTGAGCGGTGAGTCCGTGCGGGAGCTGGTGAACTATTACAAAGTGGATCCGGAGAGCGAGCTGATCGTGGTTTACGATGATATCAGCCTGGCGCCGGGACAGATCCGTATCCGCAAAAAAGGAAGCGCGGGCGGCCACAATGGCATCAAAAACATCATCGCTAATCTTGGCACCGACCGTTTTATGCGTGTGAAGGTCGGCGTCGGTGAGAAACCGAAAAACTGGGATCTGGCGGACTACGTGTTAAGTCCGTTTACGAAAGACGAACGTCCCCTTGTAAATCTGGCGATCGAGCATGCGGCAAAAGCAATCGAGCAGATGCTGAACGGGGATGTGGACGCAGCTATGAATGAGTATAACCGCAAATCTGCAAACCCGGCAGAGTAAGGAAAATGAAAGCGTTATTAGAACCGATCAAAGAAATTGCCCGTTTTGACGAGCTGTTCCGTGATCTGAAAAAAGGAACCGCAGGTGTGACGGTGATCTCGGGCTGTCTGGAAAGCCAGAAAGCCCACATGATCGCAGGCCTCTCCGAGGATGCCCCGGTGCGGCTTCTGATCGCGGAAAATGAATTAAAAGCAAAAGAATTATATGAGGATTACCGGCTGTGCGATGCGGAGACGCTGTATTATCCGGCGAAGGACCTGATTTTCTATCAGGCAGACATTCACGGAAATCTGCTGATCCGGCAGCGGCTTCAGGTGATCCAGGCACTTCTTGAGCGGAAGGAAGTTACCATCATCACCAGTGTAGGGGGATGTATGGACTTTCTTCTGCCACTTGACGTGTTCGAAAAACATTGCATCCATCTGCGCAATGACAGCGAACTCGATCTGGATAAAATAAGAAAAGAGCTGGTGCGGCTCGGCTATGAGAGTACCTTTCAGGTGGAGTCGACCGGCCAGTTTTCCGTGCGCGGCGGCATTCTCGATATTTATCCGCTGACGGAACAAAATCCGATCCGGATTGAGCTCTGGGGCGATGAGATAGATTCCATCCGAAGCTTCGATGCGGAGAGCCAGCGGTCGATTGAAAACCTCGAGGAAATCACAATCTATCCGGCATCGGAGCTGATTTTAACAGAGGACACGATTGCGCGCGGCGTAAAAGCTATAAAAAAAGAGGCGAAAGCGCAGAGCACAAAATTCCGCGACAAGATGATGACAGAGGAAGCGGCAAGGATCCGCCATGCGGCAGAGGAAATCTGCGATCAGATCGGCGAGGGCGAAATTCTGCAGGGAGCGGAGCAGTATCTTCATTATTTTTATCCGGAGACCGTCTCGTTTCTTGAGTATCTGCCGGAGAACAGCCGCATTTTCCTCGATGAGCCGAACCGCATCATCGAGTGTGCCGATGCGCTGGAAGCAGAATTTCAGGAGAGCGTGAGCCACCGTCTCAAAAAGGGATACCTCCTGCCGGGACAGGCGAAGCTGATGTGCAGTACGGCGGAGCTTGTGGCAAAACTGAACCGCTGCGGCTGTGTTGCCGTGTCGCTGATGGAGCCGCAGAAGGGCGAGTGGAATATCCGTGACGAGTTCAGTGTGACGGTGAAATCGGTTAATTCGTATAACAATCAGTTCCCGCTTCTGGTAAAAGATCTGAAATCCTGGAAAAAAGCGGGTTACCGTATTGTACTGGCGAGTCCGTCGCGGACGAGGGCGCAGCATCTGGCGGAGGACCTGCAGAATGAGGAGATTCCGGCCTTCTACAGCGAGAATGAGGAGCGTGTTCTGAAACCGGGCGAGGTCATGCTGATCCACGGCGCGGCCCGCAGAGGCTTTGAATATCCGATGCAGAAATTTGTGCTGATCACAGAGACGGATATTTTTGGAAAAGAGAAGAAGAAAAACCGGAAGAAATCGGAGTATTCCGGTCAGAAAATCCAGAATTTTGCGGATCTTTCGATCGGTGACTATGTCGTGCACGAGAGCCACGGTCTTGGTATTTACCGCGGCATCGAGAAAATTGAGATGGACCGCGTAACGCGTGATTATATGAAAATCGAGTATGCGGGCGGATCGAACCTCTATGTGCTGGCCACCCAGCTCGATACGCTGCAGAAGTATGCGTCCGGCGAAGCTGCAAAGGTGCCGAAGCTGAATAAAATCGGCGGTCAGGAATGGAATAAGACGAAAACACGGGTTCGCCATGCGGTAAAAAATATCGCACAGGATCTCGTGAAGCTGTATGCCGAGCGGCAGGCGTCATCCGGCTATCAGTTCGGAAAGGATACGATCTGGCAGAAGGAATTTGAGGAACTGTTTCCGTTTGAGGAGACGGACGATCAGCTTGCGGCGATCGAGGCGACAAAGGCGGACATGGAGAGCAAAAAGATCATGGACCGCCTGATCTGCGGCGATGTCGGATACGGCAAAACCGAGGTTGCAATCCGTGCAGCGTTCAAGGCAGTACAGGAGAGCAAACAGGTCGTCTACCTCGTTCCGACCACCATTCTGGCACAGCAGCATTACAATACGTTCGTTGAGCGCATGAAGGACTTTCCGGTGCGCGTTGATCTTCTGTGCCGGTTCCGCACGCCGGCAGAGCAGAAAAAAACGCTGGAGGATCTGAAAAAAGGACTCGTGGATATTGTCATCGGAACACACCGCGTTCTGTCGAAGGACGTAAAGTTCAAAGATCTTGGCCTTCTGATTGTCGATGAGGAGCAGCGGTTCGGCGTGACGCATAAAGAAAAAATCAAACAGCTGCAAAAAAATGTGGATGTTCTGACACTGACGGCGACGCCGATTCCACGTACCATGCACATGAGCCTGATCGGCATCCGGGATATGAGTGTGCTCGAGGAAGCACCGCAGGATCGCCAGCCGATCCAGACCTTTGTCTGTGAATACAATGAAGAAATGGTCCGCGAGGCGATTAACCGTGAACTTGCGCGGGGCGGGCAGGTTTACTATGTCTATAACCGTGTCCAGTCGATTGCGGATATGGCGAACACGATCCAGAAGCTCGTGCCGGATGCAAATGTGGGCTTTGCGCACGGGCAGATGAAGGAGCGCGAGCTCGAGAAGATCATGTACGGCTTTATCAACGGAGAGATCGATGTGCTCGTGTCAACAACGATCATTGAGACAGGACTCGATATTTCGAATGTCAACACGATGATTATCCACGATTCCGACCAGATGGGACTGTCACAGCTCTATCAGCTCCGTGGCCGTGTCGGACGGTCGAACCGGACTTCCTACGCATTTCTGATGTACCGCAGAAACAAGATGTTGAAGGAAGTGGCGGAGAAGCGTCTCCATGCGATCCGTGAATTTACGGAGATGGGAAGCGGCTTTAAAATTGCAATGCGTGATCTTGAGATCCGAGGCGCCGGAAATCTGCTGGGCGCAGAGCAGTCGGGCCATATGGAATCGGTTGGATACGATCTCTATTGTAAAATGCTCGCAGAGGCTGTCCAGGAGGCGAAGGGCATCGCACCGGCAGAAGCGTTCGAGACAACGATTGATCTGAATGTCAGTGCCTATATTCCGGACAGCTACATCAGCAACGAGTCTCTGAAGCTTGACACCTATAAGCGAATTGCGGCGATTGAAAATAAGGAAGAGTATGAGGACATGACGGAGGAGCTGACCGACCGCTTCGGGGAACCGCCGAAAAATGTACAGAATCTTCTGGCTGTTGCAGAACTGAAAGCGCTGGCGCACTGTGCGTATGTGACGGAGCTGAAACAGATGGGCGATTCGGTACGAGTCACCTTACAGCAGCATGCAAAAATCGATGTGGCGCGGATTCCGGAGCTGCTGCAGAAATACCGAGACGAACTGAAATTCCAGATGGAGTCGCTGGCGTTTGTCTACACGCCGCGGCGGAGAAATTCAAAGGAAAAGATCGATCTGCTGGAGAAGAGCCATGCACTGGTGGAAGATCTGCTGCAGATCACACAGGAGTGAAATACTCGCATAACCACAAAATCGTGTGAAAAAGGCGTGAACAGGGAAGAAAAAAGTTGCCCTGTATCAACAAAAAGGGTATAATAGGAAAAGCGTTTATAAAAATCGATGCAGGACCGGAAATTCGAACGTGTAAAAAGAAAAACTCTTTTTGAGCATACATTTCGCCCTGCATGAGGAGGAAGTAATGAAAAATTTAAAAGCAAAAGCAGTCTGCGTTATGCTGAGTGCTTCGATGGCAGCGATGGGACTGACTGGCTGCGGTTCCGACAATGTGGACGGAACAAAAACGGCAGTTACTGTAAATGACGAGTCGATTACACTCGGACAGGCAAATTTCATGCTGAGATATCAGCAGGCAACCATGTACAATTATTATTCCAAGATGTACTCGATGTACGGAATGCAGATGCCGTCTGAGATGTACGACAAGGAAGGCGACGATGGAAAGACTACCGGGGAAACGTTCAAGGAGCAGTCTCTTGATACGATCGAAAAAGAGCTTCTGATGCGGCAGCACGCAGAGGAATACGGAATTTCCCTGACAGACGAGGAAAAACAGCAGGCGAAAGAGGCTGCACAGGCATTCGCAGATAAGAACGGTGACGATGTGATGAAAAAGCTGCACGCAACCGTTGAGGACATCCAGGATGCACTGGAGCTGTATGTTATTCAAACCAAAATTTATGATCCGATCATCGCAGATGTAGATACCGAGGTATCCGATGAAGAGGCAAAGCAGACCTCCATCAGCTACATCACGGTATCCACAGCAGGAACCGAGAAGGATGACGATGGAAAAACGATTGATTTGACGGACGAGGAAAAAGCGGCAAAGAAAGAAATCGCACAGAGATTCCTGGATCTCTTAAAAGAGTCTGAGGATCCGGCAACCGCATCGTTTACTGATCTGCGCAAGGAGCTGAACGATCAGTTAAATGCGGAGAATACCGCAGATTCCACCGATTCTGCAGATGGCTCCGATGAGAGCAGTTCTTCTTCCGATGCTTCCGACACAAGCGCATCCGACGCTTCAAGCGCGAGCACATCGAGCAGTTCCGACAGCGATTCCTCCTCAGAAGTTTCATATCTGACCTCTTCCGAGACATCCTTTGGAACCGGATCGGAGAAAGACGATGACGATACCTGTTCTCTTGGAGATAAAGTAGCGGAAGAAGCAGCAAAGCTGAAGGATGGCGAGTATTATGACGGTGTCATCGAAGGCGACGATGCATATTATGTGATCCGTGTAGATAAAGCATTCGACGAGGATAAAACCGAGTCCAGAAGACAGACCATCATTTCCAACCGCAAATCGGATAAGTACAACGATACACTGGATGGATGGGTAAAGGAGAGCGATATCAAGGTCGCATCCAACTGGAAAAAGCTTGAAGTAACGGACGCAGATCTGTATACGATGACAGTTGACAGCGCTTCTACCGATTCCACAGATGGAACCACAACCGACAGCACAACAACGGACAGTACAACGTCTGACAGCACGACATCAGGCAGTACCGAAACGACATCGACAAGCAGCACAGGCACTGCTTCGACGTCTTCAAGCACTGCAGAATAAAAGCATACGATACAGGACAAACGGCAGCCGGATCCGGGAGAGGGGTCCGGCTGCTGTTTGTGTCTGAAAATATTTTGGAACAAAAAAGGTAACGATTCAGAGCCCCATCTCGATTCCGCTTACGCTGCATCTCGATGTTGCTTCTCGCCATATGAAAAGGAAG
>OLOZ01001939.1_pt1 | contig 12944 bp, 14 predicted proteins | sample 1673021 | NCBI WGS metagenome assembly OLOZ01 (sample SAMEA3136747, study PRJEB25190) | human gut metagenome | biome: human gut; feature: human-associated habitat; material: faeces | place: Austria | collected 2013
AGCTTCTGGCTGCTTCTGTTTTTCCCATTTCCACGAAGTCCGCCAAACAAAGCACGCCTTGACTCGGTCAGACTCTCTGCCGCCACAGTCTCTGCCTTCCTGTCTCCAGTCAGCTTCTCTTCCTGCGCTCCCGCTGCTTCCATCTGCCCTTCAAGCTCTGCTCGCTCTGAAGCCGTTCCGGAAAATGTATTGCTGCCTGAAACCTCCTGCTCTGCGTCTGCTGCAGTCTGGGTTCTTCGAACCAGTTTTCCTTCCCGTTTTCCTACCGTTCTGACCCCTCGCAGCCCGGAACGCTCCTGTGCCGTTTTGTCTCGCTGACTGCCTTCTCCAGACATACTCCGTGCCATTCTGGGATACATCACATTCTCCAGATAGTCCTGAAGCGCTGCCTGCAGCTGTTCTCTCCAGCCGCCTGCCACACCGTTATCAAAAAGCATGGTGATCATTGCCAAGAGGACTGAGCCTCCTCCGTACAGAACAATGTAAAAAGTATCCAGCCGATACCAGTAAGAAAGAAATGCTCCAAGACCTCCTGCCAAAAGGCAAAGCCAGGTCCACTGCATACACAGGTTGCTCCAGCCTGACAGATTCACGCCCATAATCTTCATTTCATACAGCTGGTGCTCCAGCCATGCTCCACTGTCAGACATCCCCTGGTTCATCCGATATGTATTTTCTGCTTTCTGCCGCAGCTCCTTCAGGCTCTTATTTTTTGTCAGCGCCAGATTTGTACTTTCTTTTATCAGTCTTTTGTAGAAGCGTTTGGTAATCGCTCTCGTCATAATGCCGAGTACGCAGATTCCTGCCAGCACATACAGTGCCTTTCCTGTTTCCAGTAATTGTAACATAAAAACAGCTCCCCTTTCTTTCTTGATGACATCCCCATTATACCGGGCAAAATCACTTTTGGAAAGTTCAGGGAGCCTAGAATCGATCATCAAATTCTGCTAAAATTCGATTCTTAACTTCATATTGAATATTCTTTCATGGAAAATTTTGTCAATTTTAATATGCCTCAATAAGAGCTTTTGTCAATCTGGTGCTGTGAAGAATAGCCTGACGCTCAAATTCCGGGTAATCCATAGATGCGCTGTCATCTGCCTTGTCGGAAATTGCCCGAACAATCAAAAACGGAATCCCGTTTAAATATGCTGCCTGGGCAATAGCTGCTCCTTCCATCTCAGTACAGAATCCCTGGAAGGTATCTGTCAGCCACTGTTTTTTTTCTTTATCAGAAATAAACTGATCTCCAGTCACAATCCGGCCTTCAAAAACTCCCAGCTCCGGGTTTACTTTCTGGCTGCAGGCAAGAGCCATTTTTCTCAGTTTTTCGTCCGCCTCGAATGAAAAAACATCCATCTGAGGAATCTGACCAACCGGATATCCGAATGCTACCGCATCTACATCATGCTGAACTGCATCTGTAGAAATCACGATATCCCCGATATTGATATCTGCATCCAGAGAACCTGCCACACCTGTATTGATCAGCGTATCCACACCAAAACAGTCAATCAGAATCTGTGCGCAGATTCCCATGTTGACTTTTCCGATACCACTTCTTACAACTACAACTTCCTTGCCACTCATAATACCTTTGACAAAAGTCATTCCGGCACGTTCCAGCGTATCCTGAACTTCCATCGATTCTTTTAAGATTGCCACCTCTTCATCCATTGCTCCGATAATTCCTATCATTTGAAAATCCTCCGTTTTTCCTACATATTGTTTTTATCTATATCTATAGATTTCCCTTCAAAATTACAATAGCTATTATATCAGATTTCTTATAATATGCACTAGCATTTTCTTATAAGGCTGTGTTATAATCATTGAAGCAATTTTATAAGGCACAATAATAGTATAAATATAAAGGAGGACTATACTCATGGAATTTACACCACACGGCGTCTGTTCTAAGAATATTCACTTAGAAGTAGATGAAGCTGGACGTATTCATAATGTTGAGTTCACAGGCGGATGTAACGGTAACTTACAGGGCATCGGACGCCTCGTTGAAGGAATGGATATTCACGAAGCAATTTCACGTATCGAAGGTATCAAATGCGGATACAAAGCAACATCCTGCCCGGATCAGCTTTCACTTGCTTTAAAAGAATATTTAAGCAATAACCAGTAATCAAATAATTTTTTCGCAATTTTGCGTCAAAACAAGCAGGTCAGGAATTATCCCGACCTGCTTGTTTTGGTCTAATTCAGTTTAACATTAGTTAGGCTTCTTGCTTGCTCTGATGTTCCATACTCACATACTTCGCGACCGGGTTGTATTATTTGGTCATATGCTTTCTGTCCAATCAGAAAATACGTTTATTAGTTGTGGTCTTTACAGTTCTGTTCGCCCTCTTGTCAGTCTGCAAGACCGGAGATGTTGAACTTTATCAACCTGCAATTCAGACAGGTGTTAAAAGGAATCTTCCCATCTCCCTCCCTCATATTGTTCCCTTGTCCTTACTTTCGCTAACTGCCGCACCGGTTGATAGTCGTATGAATATTTTATAAAAAATATTTTTGGTTTGGTGGTGCGGGGTGGGTTAGTGTGGGTAAGTGGTTGGGATGTTTGGTTTGTGATTTTTAGATGTAAATGCCGTCTGTGTACGAATCACTTACATCTGAGTTTGCATAATGGATGCAATATACTCTGTAATAATATCCAGTTGGTACAGATAATGTCTTACTTGAACTCACATAAACAGAATTATAGTTTGTTTTCATCCATGAAGTGTAATAAGCCCATTTACCATTCAGTAATCTTTCCACTGTTACATTTACGGTAATCTTAGATACAGTTTTTTGTCCAACAGTATTACCACCTGCACCAATCTTTCCGGTACCAGCTCTTACAATATTTGAAGATCCGCTTTTCAGATAAATGCCTCTACTCATTGAACCAACTGTTACTTCCGATGAATCATCATTTGTCAAATATGATCCATCCACGCATTCCTGTCCATCCGCCGCCTGAACATTTTGCTGTGCGCCAATAAGCAATGTACAAACCATAATCATTGCTACAATCAGCGATAAAATTCTGTTTTTTTTCACCTTTCGCCTCCTCTCTACACTATATTAACAATTGAGAGAGAAAAATCTCACGCCATATTTAAGAAAAATACAAATTTTTTAAAAATTCCTTAAATTCTTTTTCACTCATAGTTGCATTTATCGTATAAAACACGTCATTGTACACAAACTGAGCTACATATTCTTCTTTTCCAGCATCTAATTCGTACTGAATAATATCTATGGTATTTCCATCGACTACTATTTGTTCTTTTTTTGTTTTTTCATCCTCTACATCATATGCATAAGATTTATTTTCACTCTGAATTTCCATTTGATATTGAATAAGTGTTTTATTATTCTCATAAATTAAACAAACTCTTTTCAATACCTCGTCTATATCGCTTTGAATCAAAACCATGTCATCTGTTTTTTTCAAAAATCGAACAGCATCCACTCCAAATTTATTTTTGATCTCTTCATATACTTTTGCTTCATCATGATCATCCGTTTTATTCTTATCACCATCCTCCCTTTCCGTATTAACCTTAACCATTTCTCTATCACCAATAATATCATTCAACACCCTGCCAAAGAACGGCGTCCCACCAATACTCACCATACTCCACATCATAGCAAGCACAGCCACGATCGCCACAATTCCATATGCCTTCCAGTGCCGTTTTCTCTTCTTAACTTTCTTCTTCCCGGCTTCCTTCCCGGTCTCTCCGTTCGTACCGTCGTCACTTGCTTTATTATCTGTTTCATGCTTCACATGCTCAATTGGCACAACATTATCTATATAACTGTCACTCTCCACATCTTTCTTAAGACGATCCTTCGTATCCTCCCCTCCGCGAAGCGCCTGAACCTCTCGTCCGAGACGGATTGCCTCCTTGTCGTCATCTGACAGTTTTTCATATGCTTTCTGCTGTTCTTCATATTCTTGGATTTTACTCCACATCTTTTCATCCAGGTCTTCTGGAAAGGAAATGTCCTGCAGTGATTCGTCCGAGTCCATTTCTTCCATGATTTCCCCGGCTTCTTTTTCCAGTTCAGCTTTTAAAAGCTTATCCAGATTATCTTCATGTTTTTCCATTTTAAACCTCATTCTTTTGGATTTCTTTTCCCTTTAACTTGACCTTTTTCCTTCACCTGTTTAATATTATGATATCAGGGCAGTCTCTCTGCCTGTATCAACTGCGAATCTTAATTCGCACCATCAATGGGAGGATTTTTATTATGAAACGCATCATTCTGACCGGCGGAGGTACTGCCGGACATGTTACACCTAATATTGCACTGCTTCCCCGTCTTCGGGAACTGCAGTATGACATACATTACATCGGTTCTTACAACGGTATGGAAAAGCAACTGGTTGAACAGCAGGGAATTCCATATCATGGTATCTCTTCCGGTAAGCTCCGCCGGTATTTCAGCCTTCAGAACTTTACGGATCCGTTCCGCGTCCTGAAAGGCTTCAGTGAAGCCAACCGCCTGATCAAGCAGTTAAAACCGGATGTAATTTTTTCAAAAGGTGGATTTGTAAGTGTTCCTGTTGTTATTGCCGGAAAGAAAAACCATGTTCCTGTTATCATTCACGAATCGGATATGACTCCGGGACTGGCTAATAAGCTTTCCATTCCTTCAGCTGCAAAAGTATGCTGTAACTTCCCGGAAACTTTAAGTTCCCTTCCTCAGGATAAAGCTGTCCTTACCGGATCCCCTATCCGTCAGGAGCTTTTCACCGGAGATAAAGAAAAAGCCCGCGCTTTCTGTGGTTTCAAGGAAGTAAAACCAGTTATCCTGATCGTCGGAGGAAGTCTTGGCGCAGTCGCAGTCAATAATGCAGTACGCAAGATTCTTCCTGAACTGTTAAAAGATTTCCAAGTTGTTCATCTCTGTGGTAAAGGCAAGCTCGATGAAAAGCTCACCGGTCTGAACGGCTATGTTCAATTTGAATATATTCAGGATGAACTGAAAGATCTCTTCGCCCTTGCCGATGTTGTAATCTCAAGAGCAGGTGCAAATGCAATCTGCGAATTGCTTGCTCTTCGCAAACCAAATCTTCTGATTCCACTTTCAGCTAATGCAAGCCGTGGTGACCAGATTCTGAATGCCCGTTCTTTTGAACGTCAGGGATTCAGTATGGTTATGGAAGAAGAAGAGCTTACAGATGAAAAGCTTCTCGCAGCTGTCCACAAGCTTTATGATTCCCGTGAAGACTTCATAAATGCAATGAATCAGTCTTCTCAGCAGGATCCGATCAAGACAATTATCGGTCTGATCGAAGATGCTGCTTCCAAATAATTTTTTAACAACAGTTATTTACATTGTTCAAAAACAGGTGCCGGAACGACACCTGTTTTCTTTACATATCCATCGGTGCTATTTTGTGTAATCATCAGAATTGTAATGTATCTTTACCCATTTTCTTGCTCTGTACAGTACACCCGTCAGTGCTTGGATACTGATCCCCATAGATTCAGCCACATCTTTTTGTTTTCTCTCCAGACAGTAAACCATGGTAATTGCTTCGTACCAGTTTTCATTTTCTTCGTACAATGCATCCAGAATCGTCCATCCATAACCCACTTTTTCTTTTTGTAAAATTTTGTGGAATACATGCTCCTCTGCACTTTCCGCATATTCCTTCGAGTACAGATCCGAAAACAGCTCAATATCTGCCTTCGGACATTCTCTTGCCCGCTTCTTCATATAATTGATAGCTGTATTTTTCGTTGTTGTTACCAGCCATGCTGCCATGTATTCTTCATCCACTGTATCAAAGTGTGTATATAGTTTTAGAAAAACCTCCTGGAATATCTCTTCCGCTGACTCTTTGTGACTGCCAGAATAATCCATTGCTATCCGATAAACGTTGAACTTATTTTTATGGTACACGTTCTCGAATTCCTTTTTATTCTTATTCTGAAAACTCACTCCAGTACCTCACTATTTTATTTTTCTTTCAGTTTTTCCAGGATTTCATCCCGATCTTCATCTGTAAGTTTACCCGGTTTCCAGCCGAATCCGCTCTTGTCATTTTTATATCTCGGAATCAGATGCATATGGAAATGGAATACGGTCTGACCGGCCACTTCCCCGTTATTCTGTACGATATTATATCCGTCACATCCAAGTACATCTTTTAATCTTGTTGTGATCTTCTTTGCAAGCTTAAATGCTTTTCCTGCCAGTTCTTCATCAATAGAATAAATATCTGCCGCATGTTCTTTTGGCAGGATCAGTGCATGTCCCTTTGTCGCCGGTCCAAGATCCAGAATTACTCTGAAATCATCATCCTCATATATGGTTGCAGATGGAATTTCTCCATTTGCGATTTTACAAAAAATACAGTTCTCATCCCTCATGTTTTTTCCTTCTTTCTACATTTTCTTCGATTAATCTCGAATTTGTTTACGAACCAGACTTTCAATGATAAACTACAACTACTTTATATCATGGAAAGGATGGTCGTTACCATGCCATTTACTGCAAATGATTATGAAAAGTTACATCAGCTTATGAATTCCAGTCCGGAAATTCGTGAATTACTTCAGAAACTCCTGGATTCACAGCAATATACAATCAGCAAGATCAGTCATGAAGTTCGCAATCCACTGACGCTGATCTACAGTACCTTTCAGCTCATAGAGTCCAGTCACCCTGAAACCAGAGATTTCAGCCACTGGTCAGAGCTTCGCGAAGACATCGAATACACAATCTCTCTGCTGCAGGAGCTGTCTGCCTATAATAACAGTGAACATCTGCATCTGAGCACGTTTTCTGCACAGGACTTTTTGGGACAAATCTGCCTGTCCTTTGCCGCCTCCTGCGTAGATACCGACATTGGATTCTCTTCTCTGATAGCCCCTGATCTTCCATCTCTGACGGCCGACAGATTAAAGCTGCATGAAGCGATTCTCAACCTTTTAAGAAACGCCCGTGAAGCCATTTCGTCTGCCGGTTCAATCCGTCTGGAAGCAGTCCTCAAAGATCAAATGCTTCAGATTACCATATCTGATACCGGATGTGGAATCTCACCGGAATATCTCGACACGATTTTTGATCCTTTTGTCACTTACAAACCAGACGGCACCGGTCTTGGTCTTGCCATTGTCAGCCGGACAATCACAGCTCACGCCGGAACAGTAACAGTTACTTCCTCCTGTGGAAAAGGCACTTCTTTTTTGCTTTTGTTACCAATTACATAATCATTTTTATTATAAAAAACACGTAATTGTTTTACAAGTACTTCTTTCCATAAACTGGAAAATGTAGTAAAAAGAAAAACATGTCCTATCTTACTTATTCCTCTGAATCATCCGCCATTATCTCATCCCATTGGGATTCCCGTTTTTTTCTACGTTTCTGAAGGCGCTGATTCAGAAATCCCCAGACGCTCTGCCTGTCCTTTACAACCTGCCCTTTCATTTCCTGTTCTGCAATCCAGTCATCCAGGATCAGTTCCTCCTGCAGATCATATCCTGCTTTTTTCTCCGGCTGTATACTCTCCATTTCATTCTCCTTTTTCTCCAGTATCCGCTCCAGCGCATACTCAATATTATAATTTTCTTCCATTGAAGCCTTATGTAATTCATATGCCAGATAGACTGCCTCTTTCTGTTCATAATCTGTCTCCCTGACAAAATACTCTGTAAGCTCATGAAACTTTTCCAGAATATTACCTTCCAGTCCCGGACAATAACAAAAGTAATAGATTTCATCCGATACATAAATATGTCCCGGATCCAGGCTCAGACAGTTCACGTCCAGCAGATAATTCTTCACTGCATAAAGCACCTGGATAAACTGTCTCATAAATTTTTCCAGATCTGCAAATTTCCAGTTCTCTTTTTCTCCCTTTGCCTTCACGGATATCTTCCCACTGATCTCGTAGCGGTACTGGCTTTTATCATCTTTTCCCTGCCCTCTTACCGACAAGAGTCCGGGAATCGCATTTTCCATCAGCATCCGCATCTGATAATCTTCTTTATATAGCTCATCTGTTTCCAGAATCATCCAGGCATGATGTAAATCTCTTTCGTACTCTTCTCTCATTCCTCCTGGTCCCTTTCTACAATCTCCTGCAATACTTTTTTCCTGCGTATTTTTTCCTCTGGCACGGTCAGTGCCGCACTGCGTTTAACAGATACACGCATTTTTCTCTTTTGCGCTCCTGCTGTCACTTCAAATTCATCTTTTACTACCGCAGTTTCCACCGATACTGTATCAAAAAATATCAGTTTGTTTTCAATTCTTTTCTGAAAATACTGCTCCATTTTTCTATCTTCTATTTCCTTTTTCCATCGCCATTCTTCACTTCCGACAATCGCAGTCTCATATGCCGCCCCACCGATAATATTTTTATCATGGTAATAAAAAAGCGCGAAAATGACTGCCATCCAACAAAGCAATACTACCGGCATCAGATACGCCATCTCAACTACTGTACTTCCTTTTAGCTTTACCATATAAATGTCCCCAGATAGCCGATCAGAAGAAAAGGATAAAACGACATTCTTGTTGTCCGTTTCCATTTTCCGCTCCAAAGACCTGCTCCTGCTGCCATCGCAGCCACAAGAAATGCAAGCATCAGCATTCCAAGCAGATTCCAGATCCCAAGAAAAATACCCATATTCAGGATCATCCAGCTGTCTCCGTACCCTATTCCCTCCTGTGACCATTTCGATATCATGAGAAATACAATTCCACATCCCAGTCCGGCAACCCATACACTCCAATGCATCCGTCCAAATAACGCACGGTACAGAATCGCCGCACAGCTTCCTGCGAGCAGATATTCTGTCGAGATTTTCTGATATTTTATATCCTGTGCTGCTCCGAATCCTAAAAAAAATAATCCTGCCAATTTTGCTATTTTCCACCACATTTTGAACATGCTCCTTTTCCTTTTACTTCTGACAGCGGAACTGTATAAACTTTTCTCTTCAGTCCGCTGCATGATAATGAAGTATGATAACAATCCCCGTAATCTGTGACATAGCAGTTGCCATCATTTCCCGGCATCCATCCACACCGTTCACACAAATGATAAATTCCTCCACTGCTGTTTCTCAGTTCCCCTAACTGTGTTTTCGCAACACTGCGCACGGACGGTTCCAGATAAGTGCACTGATAATTCCGGTGATATACGATCCCTGTTTCTGTCACATATACAAGCTCATTATCTCCAATTCCTGCTTCGTAGGTCTTTACATAACCGGTCCATGTCTTCATCCTCATTTTTTCTTTATAATGCAGTACCGGAATATGAAAGACAGGAACCGGCAATTCTACTTCATATTCTGCCGTCAGTTCCAGCACTCCCATTCCCGGTATCGCCCAGGATCTTTTACAGCTGACTCCTCCGCTTCCGCCAACAATCATACTTCGATCCATTCTTTCTTTCCCGACCGCATTTACAAGATCTGCATGCAGGCTTATCGGGTTCAGCACCGGAATTTCTGCAAAACTCTCTGCCACCTGCTTTCCTGCACTCTGCAGTCCGCATCTTACTGCAAACTGGATGCTTCTGAGCTCCAGCATCCAGATCAAACTCACCGCCGCATATAGGAACAGCGGAACACAAAGTACAGCTTCTACTGTTACCGAGGCAGATACAGATGCCTTTTCTTTGACACAAGATATGGCGATCAAATCAGGTAGAAAATCAAATCCTTCCTCCTTTCTGCGAATATCAAATATGTGTTTGTAATTCAATATTTTTCTGTACATCATCAAAGGAATTTTATTTATTATTTCGATTGTCCTCAGAAAAGACACCTGTATCCACCTCCTAACATTTTCATTTTTTGTTACTGATATTGATATAAAATATGATACTGATACCGGATTCCTCTTCTCAGATAACATGTCATGTCAAAGTCTGCTCCTGATACGCAGGCATCTGCCCGGAAAAACGTTTTCTCCATTCCAGATCGCAGATTTATTTCCACCAGATCCAATGCTCTCATCGACAGTTCTTCCTTTGATTTTAAAACCAGCATCATTTGCAGATACTGCTCATAAGAATTTCCCTCTTCTGTCTCCTTCCCTTCCGGAATACTTCTGTTCTTTGCCAGTTCAAGCAGACCATCCAGCGTCAGATTCCAGCTTTCCTTACTCTTTACAGCCGGAACCTTCTTCCCTGCCAGAAGCGTCTTAACATCCGTAAGGCTTTCTCCATAAGCCCATGCAAGAAGCAGCGCATGCTTGATCACAGGTCCGATCTCCGGCGAAAGAAACACCGCACTCAGTGTCGTTGCAAGGGTATCCACCTCCATTTGCATGTCCTTATCGGTCAGCAAATATCCATAATTCACTGCAAATCGAAGGATTCGGATTCTCCCGATCACATATTCCAGATTGTCCTTGTCGCTCGCCTTTCCTCCTAACAAATACTCCATCTCATAGTCCAGTACCGTATTCTTTTTCTTATTTGCAGCATTGCCAAACTTATCTATAAGGTACAGATTGAAAAAAATGGTATCTCCGGCTCCATTATCTTTTTCCTTCATGGTTCCGTATCCCTGCCTGAGCTTTCGGTTCGATACAGTCTCTTCTGACTTTACAGCTTTCGATGACAGCGTAAATCCTTCCGGACTGACCAGATTTAACAGTGCTTGCGCCTGTATATCCACAATATCCGCCAATGGATTATTTTCTGCAGGAAGTTCTTCTTTTTCACTTTCCAGCATCTGGTCAAGTTCTTTACTCGTCTCTATATTCTCTTTCCCATATTCATTTGCTTTCAGTTCCTGCTCCTTCCATTCGGATACCTTTCCCGTCAGATTCTCTATCGCCGCAGCTCCTGTCTTCATTTTCTCGTATTCAACCGCCTGCCGCAGAAATTCTTTCCCATTCTGGTCTGTCAGATAACGGATTGCCGCAATCTCTGTTTCTATATTTTCTGCCCCGTAAAAGGACAGTCGGTTTAAAATATTTTCTTCAGACATTGTTCCGGATTCATAACTGCCTTCTATTGCAAAAATACCATATCGCTCCAGAAGATCTTTCTGATATTCTGCAAACGCAGATTCCACTGCCCTGCCTGCGTCTGCTCTTCTCTCATTCTTTGCCAGCTGGATCGAGGCACTTTCCAGCAAAGCCCCAACCAGAGTAAGAAGCAGAAGAAAGACCAGGCTTAGAAACACAGTAATCTCTCCCTTTACCATTTTTTTCATCTCTGTACACACTCATTTCTGAAATAAAATTTTTATTTTAGATTCCTGAACTTTCATTTGTTATTTTTTCAAATATTTTAGTTACAAGTTCATTAAGCTGTTTCTTAAAAATGATAACCAGACCGATAATGACGACCAGTACAAGGATCAATTCTACCGTTGATATCCCGTCTTTTTCCGTCAGAATCTTCTGAATTCTGATCCATCCTGTCCACAGCTTCTTTTTTACCGCCTTCATTCTCTCACCTCCTACACCTGGATCGACAAAAATGCCGGTACAACTACGATCGTAATCACGATGATCAGCATCAAAAGCATTGGGATCAAAAGTCTGGTTCCTGCCTCTTCTCCCAGCTGTCTCGCCCTGCTCTTTCTGTCCTCCAGTGCCTGTACTGCCTCCATACGAAGCATTTCAGAAATTCCTTTTGCACCCTTTTTCAGATTCTGTGAAAGAAGTGCTCCCATTTTCATATACGGAATCAGATCACATCTTCTTGCAAATCTTTCATAACATTCCATCTCCGGAATCCCACTTTTCATTTCCTGCCAGGTTTTCCAGATTTCTTCATATGCTTCTCTTTTTCTTCCCGTTTTTCCCCTGGTGATCCCATAGTCTTCCGCAATCCTTTTCCACACATTTTTTGCTGTCATTCCGGCACCGGTCAGCATCGTAAACTCTGTGATAATTTCCGGATAATCCAGCATCATCTGCTCTTTTCTCGTCTTCTTCTGATTGTTTTCTTTCTGTATTTCTCTTCCGACAAGCAGAATGCTTATCGCCATTCCGAGCATCAGAATCGGAATCACTTTTGAATCTTTCTCCTCTGTCCAGGCAATTTTTCTTCCGTCCAGACTGGGTGGCAGTGTAAGATATGCTTTCTGCCTCGTAGCACTGTCCTGTAATCTTACCAGTTCCAGAACCCGCTCTTTCGTGGAAAGCGTTTTCTCCTGTCCTGCAAAAATAACAAGATCCATCTCACACGGATATACCTTATCTTCATAATGCAGAACTCCGGTAATATTCATCCCAATCCCCTGATTCTCAGGATCTTCTTCCCGGATTTTTCCCTGATCCAGTCTCCCAAGCGAATCCATTACATCATATCTGCTAAGTTCCCAGGAAACCGAAAACGGAAAATCGTCTAATGCTGTTACCAGATCCAGATCTGTCTTTATATGCGACAGATCCTTATTTTCCCCGGAAATCACTTTTGCAAGCTCTTTCCTCGCTTTCTGAAACTCCTTTTCCAGCCGTTTTTCACTGTAAATCTTCGGTGACACACGAATTTCTATATCCTGCTTTTTTTCTCCTTCAACCTGCATAGAAAGCGCCGCTTCTTTTTGTCCTTCCCCGTACCCGTTCCGCTTTATCTGCATGGTTTCAGAGTTTTCCTTCCCTGTCTTCTGCACGATTTCCGACAAAAACAAGTGTTTTTGTCGGAAATACAGGCAAACCCATTGTTTTAGCCGCAGATTTGTGCTACGATAATTTTATATTTTCCTGCTTGTCTGCGGCGTATCGACCGGCAGGGAAAAGATAGAGTGAGGTGTATTACGCAATGCAGTTTTTATCCTCCCTGATCAACGGCATCAGCCTGGGCAGTATTTATGCGGTCATTGCCCTGGGCTATACGATGGTGTACGGCATTGCCCGTATGCTGAATTTCGCGCATGGCGACGTCATCATGGTGGGCGCGTACATCTGCTTCTATGCCACTTCCCGCTTTGAGCTCC
>OLOZ01001945.1_pt1 | contig 12908 bp, 12 predicted proteins | sample 1673021 | NCBI WGS metagenome assembly OLOZ01 (sample SAMEA3136747, study PRJEB25190) | human gut metagenome | biome: human gut; feature: human-associated habitat; material: faeces | place: Austria | collected 2013
CTCTCTTCTTTAATAGAGCCATCTACACGCTGGCTTTCTTTAACCTTTAAGAAGTGGAGTACTCCTACTTCTCATAGAGTTAATTATACATAATTCATCAATAAAAGCAATAAAAAAACAATGAAATTTTTAAAAATGATAATAATTTAACATGATACCAGAGGAGAAAAGAAATTTTATCTACATAAGTTTACTTATTTGTTGATAAAATAAAAAAATCATCTACAGGATCAGAGTTTCCTGTAGATGATGATAAAGTAAGTAATCTCCGCGATGGATGTGATGATCCAGGAGAACAGATACAGAAGAAACAGTGCTGGGATGGTATGAATCCAAGCAAATACGGTGTAGATCCATACGATACGGAACACGCAGGATCCCATGATGATAATGATCGTCGGGATGATAGTCTTTCCGATTCCGCGCGAAGCCGCGATCGTGCAGTCCATAAAAGACGAAAAACAGTACGAAAATGCCATGATTTTGATTCGCTGCATGCCGGCGTCAATGACTGTTGCATCCGTGGCAAACAGAGACAGGAACTGATGTCCGAAGATAAAGAGGAGCAGTCCAAGGATCAATCCGATCGTGAATGAATAAAACAGACTGATAAAGTAGCTCTTGAGCACTCGTTTTTTGTTTCCGGCGCCATAATTCTGTCCCATGAAGCTGGAACATGCAATGTAAAATGCATACATGACATTGTAAATAATTGTGTCTGCGTTGGTGGCAGCAGCACTACCGGAAACCATGTAGGTATCAAAGGAATTGACACCGCTCTGTACGAACAGGTTTGCAATTGCGAAGATTGCATTTTGAATGCCGGCCGGAATACCGATGACCAGAATGTCAATACATGCTTTTTTGTGAAAACGGATTTTTTTCAGTGAAACATGACATTCATCTTTTCGGCGGAGCAGATGTACCATGATGAGCATTGCAGAAACATACTGTGCGATCGCAGTGGCAGTAGCAACACCTGCGGCAGCCATATGTAATACAATGACGAAAAACAGGTTCAGTATAACGTTCAGTACACCTGCGGCAGCCAGATAATAAAGTGGCCGTTTTGTATCCCCCCGTGCACTTAAGACACCGTTACCAAAGTTATACACACCCATGGCAGGAAGTCCGATCGCATAAATCTTCAGATAAAGAGATGCCTGTCCGATCAGATCATCTTTGGTGTGTAGCAGTTTCAGCATTCCACCGGAAAAGAAGAAACAGACAGCGCCTACCAGCAGTCCCATCAATGCACACAGAATAAGTGCTGAATGAATGGTATCTTCTGTATTCTGGAGATTTCCGGAACCAAGTGCATGGGCAGTTCGTACATTTACACCGCTGCCCATTCCGATCAGAAATCCGACAAATAAAGTAACCAGCAGGGTGGTGGAGCCAACTGCTCCGAGTGCTTTATAATCCGCGAACCGACCGACAACGGCAACATCGCTCAGGTTAAAAACAACTTCCAGAAGCTGTGAGCACATTAGCGGAATGCTGAATAAAAAAATATTTTTCCACAAAGAACCCGTTACCATCTCAATGGAACGGGCCTTTTTCTTCGTATTTTCACACATAAAGAACTCCCCAGTAACTCAAAAATTTCTCATCCTGTTATAAGATACGCCTCTTGTTTTGGAAAGTAAAGTACTTATGAAACAAAATGATCAGGATTCCTGTTCATGATATTTCTTTCGGTATTCACCAGGAGTCATACCATAGTTTTTTTTAAAAGTCCGCATAAAGTGTTCAGGACTGTCATAGCCAACCAGCTCACAGATTGCGATATTGCTTAAGGAAGTTTCACGAAGTGCCCGACATGCCTGCTCCAGTTTAATACTGCGGATGATCTGAAGAAATGTCTGCCCTGTTCCTTCCTTAATTAATGTGCTGAAGTGAGAACTACTGTAGCCAAAATGAGAAGCAGTTTCACGGAGTGTAGCTGTTTGATAATGTTGGCTCAGATAATTGAGAATATCAGTCATGGAATTACCGGAAGTATCTTTGGCTAGGATGGACTCGATATTGCCTCCATGATAACGAAGCAGCATCGCCCATAACAGAATCAGCATGGAATTTAAAAAAGTATAGCTGTACTTTTCATGGCCAAGATATTCTATATAGAGATTTTCTAACATTTCACGTATTTGCGGATCGTTTGCAGTATGGAAGATAAGATAATTGCCCTCTGTTTTGCGGTACAAAACATGAGCAAAAAAATGAGCCAGAGCACTGTCTTCTGTCAGAGACTGAAAGAAAGTGGACTGAAATGTACTGCCACGAATCAGGATATTAAAAGCGATACTGTCATCAAAAATACCGATACTGTGTTTTGTATGTGGCGGAATGATGCAGACATCGCCTTTATGCAGAGTATGCTCAATTCCCTGAATAGAGGTATGAGCCTGGCCATCATAAATACATAGAATTTCGAAAAACTCATGTTCATGAATGAATTCTGGTGTATAACGGTAATGCTTGTATAACATGATGTTATCTGCTGTATCACAAAACATGGCTTTTTCTTCAAAATAAGAATGCCAGCCTTCTTTTTGTAATTCCGGAACATATAATTGCCGTCTGGAAATCAGATCACAATCAAGATTGAGACAAAATTTGTGAAAAGTCTCAGGATGTTCCTTTTTTTCGAAATATAGTGTCCGATAAAATAGCTCGTCTTCATTATAAGTATATAAAAATTTTTGAAAGTCTTCTCTAGTAAGCTGCATGATTTTCTCCAAAATGAAATGGAATTTTTTAAGTTATGAGACTGAAGATTTGTTAAGTGCTCTAAGTATAACATTGAATCAATCGAAAAAAAAGTCAGTGTTTTACAAAAAAAATAACAATTGGAGGAAGTATAAAAAAGAAGTAAAGTGATGCTAGAAATAAATTGATATTAATGGAAGGAGAGTAAACATATAATGGCAGAGGTAAGTATTGATCTTAATATGGTTCGAGTGACCAATGAAGATTTTGTAAAAAAAGCAGAAGCATGTGTACCGGAACTTCTGAAAACAGTAGTTCGTCCGGTTACTATCGTAGATATCGTGAAAACAGAGGATATTTATCCGAAAGTTCAGAAAGCAGATGATATTGAAAATCTTTCCGCTTATCATCTTGCAAAAGGCGACAAGATCTGTCTGGATTTCGGAGATCATCAGGTAGGCTATGTTACCCTGAAGCTGAACTCCGTAGGAAGTCCGCAGGATTCACCGGCATTTTTCAGACTGAAATTCGGTGAGATCGCAAAAGAAATGACCGAGGATTCAAAAGATTATGACGGATGGATCAGCCGTGGATGGATTCAGGAAGAATTTATCCATATCGATGTCCTTCCGGCAGAACTGAAACTTCCAAGAAGATACGCATTCCGTTATATGGAAATCGAGGCAATCGACACCTCTCTGAAATGGCAGATGGTAGTGGAAGATGTATACTGCACCAGTGTTTCTTCAGTCCGCATGGAAGATGTGAAACCGGTAGAGAGTGATGACGAAATGATCCGTAAACTGGACAGAGTCAGCCTTCGTACCCTGCACAACTGCATGCAGTCCGTATTTGAGGATGGACCGAAGAGAGACCGCCGTCTGTGGCTCGGAGACTTAAGACTTCAGGCACTTGCAAACTATGAAACATTCCATAACATGGATCTCGTAAAACGATGCCTGTACCTGTTTGCAGGGCAGACAAAAGACAATGGTCAGGTAAGTGCATGCCTGTTTACAGAGCCGAAATTCATCGTAGATGATACCTTTCTTCTGGACTATTCCATGTTCTTTGGTGCAACACTTCTGGATTATTATGAAGCATCCGGAGACAGAGAGACCCTGGAAGATTTAAGTAAATGCGCTTACCGTCAGATGGAGATCGCAGGAGAGCAGTTTGATGAAAAACATCTGATGAAAAATGGCGAAGGATTCTGGGGATTCATCGACTGGACTGATGGATTGAACAAACAGACTGCTATGCAGGGTGTTTACATCTACTGTGCAAAAAAAGTACAGAAGATTGCAGAAATCCTCGGAGATACAGAGAAAGCAGAAGAGCTTAAAAAAGAAGCAGAAGAAAAGACTGCAGCAGTTAGAAAATATCTTTTGGATGAGAAAACAGGCCTGTTTGTAAGTGGCGAAGAAAAACAGATCAACTACGCAAGTCAGGTATGGCTGATCCTTGCAGGTGCAGTCAGCATTGAAGAAGGCAGTGCAATGCTCGATAAGCTGGATGAGCTGAAACCGGAAAAAGGAATGGTCTCTCCATACATGAACCATCATTATGTAGAAGCACTTCTGATGTGTGGCAAAAAAGACCAGGCAATGGATTATATGAAATATTACTGGGGCGGCATGATCAATCACGGTGCGGATACTTTCTGGGAGCTCTACAATCCGGAAAATCCGGCAGAGTCTCCATATGGAAGCAGCATTGTAAACAGCTACTGTCATGCATGGAGCTGCACACCGACCTATCTTCTGAGAAAATATTTTAACTAACTGGAAAAGGAACGTCAGATTATGGTAAAATTAACAGTAAAGATCGTATCCATGCAGGATGCAGACAAATTCAATAAACTTTGCAGTAAATTTAACTGTGATATGGATCTGCAGAGTGGTAAATATTATGTAGATGCAAAATCCATTATGGGAATCTTCAGCTTGGATTTAAGTAAACCACTGATCCTGAATGCTGACACGGACGATGAAGAACTTATAAAAGAAACATTTGCAGATTTTATCGGAGAGGAATAATCATGACACGTACTTTAAAAGAAAGAACATTTTCCGGAACAACGAATCCGGAAATTCAGCCATGGGAAACCGAACACCGTAAACTTGCCCGCCTTGCCGCAGCAGAGGGCATTGTTCTTCTGAAAAATGAAGAGCATGTTCTCCCATTAAAAGCAGGAAGTGCAGTTGCTATTTATGGTGCAGGAAGCAGGAAACACGACAGCCCGTGAAAGAGCAGCGGAGCAGCAGGCGCAGAAAGAAAATCTGACAGTTGTGGAACTGCATGCGAAAGATTTTACTACAGAAGTTGTAGAGTACAAGAAAAATAATGCATTATATGAAAAAGAGGCAATGGATTTTGTTGATACGCTGTCTGAAGAAGAACTGATCGATCTGGCAGCTGGAGATCCGGGAAAAGCACAGGGCGGAAACCTTGGTGCGGCAGGAATCTCTGTTCCTGGTTCAGCAGGAGAGACACATAGATGTGCTATCGACAAAGGGCTGGCAAGCATTGTTCTTGCTGATGGACCTGCGGGACTTCGTCTGATGAAATACTATCATGTAAACGAAGGCAGCATTGTTACCATGCCGTTCGAATTCAGCCTGGAGGGTGGACTTTTCTACGATGATTCCAGAGAACTTCCGGGAGAAAGATATTATCAGTACTGCACAGCAATTCCGGTAGGAACTCTTCTGGCACAGACATGGGATGAGAAACTGATCCGTGAAGTCGGTGCGATGATTGGAACGGAGATGGAACATTTTGGTGTGACACTCTGGCTGGCTCCAGGTATGAACATTCACAGAAATCCGCTTTGCGGAAGAAACTTTGAATATTATTCCGAAGATCCGTATGTGGCAGGAACGATTGCAGCAGCTATGACAGAAGGTGTGCAGTCCAATTACGGATGTGGCACGACCATCAAACATTTTGCATGTAACAACCAGGAAGATAATCGTATGGGTTCCGACAGTGTGGTATCAGAGAGAATACTCCGCGAACTTTATCTGAAAGGTTTCGAGATTGCAGTGAAGGAATCTCAGCCGATGTCCATCATGACGAGTTACAATCTGATTAATGGTGTTCATGCAGCAAATAACTATGATCTCTGTATAGATGCTGCCCGAAATGAGTGGGGCTTTAAAGGCATGATCATGACAGACTGGACAACAACAGAAATTGATGAGAAATGTACAGCATCCGGATGTATGAGAGCAGGAAATGATCTGGTTATGCCGGGATGCTTTGGTGATCATGATAATATGCGTAAAGCGCTGGCTGAGGGAACTCTTAAGATTGAAGACCTGAAGGCTTGTATTGCACGACTGGTAAGTGTGATCTGGAAATCTAATCAGTATCTGCAGTAAATTGGATAATGTGAGAACAGAGTAATAAATGATATGAAAACAAGGCAGGGTAGAGAAAATCTATTCTGTCTTGTTTTTTCAGGTGGAACAGATGCGAGAAAGCTTTTGCCGTGAAAACAGGTTTACAGATGAGAGCTTTCGGTATATGATTAAAAATCAGTAAAGAACGTTATTTCAGATCATATAAGATGAGATGGAAACTTGCAGATAAATGGAGGACTCATGGCGGACAGAGATTACACAGAATTATATGCATCGCTGCAGAAAGAAACAACGATTCTGACGGCACAGATTCGGGCATTATACAGAGAACTGGATAAAAAATATCATCTTCGCGGAGCGCAGATTCCAATTACATTTGGATTTGAGACAGATGCGCTGGGGTCTTATACAAGAGCCGGTCACCATGAAAAAGAACATTTCCATTTTTCGTTGCTTTTTGTTGGATACGGAGTAAAAAATCCTCTCAGTAAAGAAGACCGTATGGATCTGTACAAACATGAATATGCCCATTATATGGAGCATCACATCACGATTCCGAGAGAATATCAATGGCAGCCGGGGCTTCACGGAAGTGCCTGGAAATATTGCTGTTCATTGGTCGGAGCTGCACCGACACCGTATTATAAGGCGGGGGAAGCACTGATGAAACACGACTACGAGAAGAAACTGAAAAGTCCGATTCATGATAAAACGGTGGCAATCCGTGATACATATCGCCGGCAGCAGGAGCACAAAAGCAGCCAGGCCAGCATCGTACAGTATGAAGTGGGAGAACAGGTAAAACATCCGAAATTCGGAGATGGATGCATTGAAAAAATTGAACAGTCAGTCGGCTCTGTGACACTGCACATCCGGTTTGGAGAGGATGTAAAAGTGATTGACCAGAAGTGGCTGCTGCGGACAAAATATCAGAAAAAAGAATAAGAGCAAGTGGGCATAAATGAAGCAATGGAAATGAGAGTGAAGATATGGAGCGACTAATCTTTCATATAGATGTGAACAGTGCGTTCCTTTCATGGGAGTCAGCACGAAGAGTAAAGCAGGGATTGCAGGATTTGAGAGATATTCCGGCATGTATCGGCGGTGATCCGAAAAAGCGTACTGGCATCGTTGTGGCAAAGTCTATTCCGGCGAAAAAATATGGAATACAGACAGGTGAACCGATGGCAATGGCCATTCGAAAATGTCCGGAGCTTGTTATTGTCAAAAGCGATTTTGAACTTTATATCAAATGTTCCAGGGCGTTTAAAGAAATCTGTGCATCGTATGCGCCTGTGATGGAATCTTTTTCTATTGATGAAGTTTTTCTGGATATGACAGGAACTTCACTGATTTATCCAGATCCGATTCAGACAGCTCATGAGATCAAAGATAAGATCAAAAATGAGCTTGGATTTACCGTCAATGTAGGAATTTCCACGAATAAACTGTTGGCCAAAATGGCATCGGATTTTGAAAAGCCAGATAAAGTACATACCTTGTTTCCGAATGAAATACCAGTCAAAATGTGGCCGTTACCAGTACGCGATCTATTGTTTCTTGGCAAGGCATCTGAGAAGAAATTAACAGAAGCCGGCATGTATACGATTGGGGATATGGCACATGCAAGAGAGACTGAAATACAGGTATTGCTGGGAAAGAAAGCGGGGCATCAGCTGTATCGATATGCCTGCGGAATCGATGATTCTCCGGTCAAAGCACAGCCAGAAGAGGCAAAAGGATTTAGTGTGGAAACGACTTTTAATGATGATATTGTTTCGGTGGATCAGGTACTCCCGATACTGCTTGAACAGTGCGATGTTGTGGCAACCAGAATGCGTCGAAAAGGAAAGAAGTGCATTTCTGTATCCGTGACATTTCGAACGTTGGATTTCAAAAACAAATCTCATCAAACAACACTTCCGAATGCAACTGATACAACAGATGAGATATACAAAAAAGCCAAAAAACTTTTTACAGAATCCTGGAAGGGGGAACCGCTTCGACTGATTGGAGTTGCATTGACGAACCTGACAGATGAAAGTTTTGAACAACTGTCTTTATTTGAAGATAACGAAAAGAAGGAACGAAACAGGAAACTCGATGCGACAATGGATGCGATTCGCCAGAAGTTTGGAAATGACAAAATTACCCGCGCCAGCATCATGAACAGCAATTCGGGAATCGCACGAAAAGCACGAGCACAGATGAAAAATGAGGATGAGAAGCCGGAGTAGAGAATTAGCAAAGGAATGAGTTAAGTAAACGAATGATAGGAAGCTCCAGAAATACAGTTTGGAAATATAGGAAAGAATTTGAAGTGTATAAGAAACCAGAAGAACTTAAAAACGAGGATAACAAAAATGGAAATATTTGATGTGATAGATAAAGACGGAAATCCGACAGGTGAGACTGTCACCCGCGAACAGGCACATACAGAGGGCATCCCACACCGGACAGCACATATATGGATTCTTCGCAAAAAAGAAGGACGCATACAGGTGTTGTTACAGAAACGGTCGAAGAATAAAGACTCTTTCCCGGGAATGTTCGACACTTCTTCAGCCGGACATATCCAGGCAGGTGATGAACCGCTCGAATCTGCACTCCGCGAACTCGAAGAAGAACTCGGGATTCATGCAACACCGGAACAGCTCCACTTTGCTGGAACCTTCCCGATCTCCTTCGCGAAAGAATTCCACGGAAAAATGTTCCGCGATGAAGAACTCGCATTTGTGTATATTTATGATCAGCCAGTGGATATCACGGAGCTGATTTTACAGAAAGAAGAAGTAGAAGCCGTAGAATGGTTTGACCTCGAGAAGACTTACGAAGAATGCAAGTACTGCAGAGATACGTTCTGTGTACCAAGTGGCGGATTTGAAGTGGTGAGGAAGTATTTGAGGGAAAATCAATAACAAAAGACTGATAACAGACAGCAAGAAAAGAAGGTACAAAATATGCAGATCAGTTTATTATTAATGGAAGAAATCGCAAAGCTTTTTGCAATTATGCTTATGGGATATGCAGTTGTAAAAGCCGGACTTATGAAGTCATCGGAGAGCAAAAGTATCTCTGTGGTCATGGTTTATCTGGTCATTCCATGCGTGATTTTAAATGCTTTTCAGGTAGAGTATACACCGGATGTACAGAAGGGACTGCTCCTGGCATGCGTGGCAGCAGTTCTGGTACATATCCTGTTTTTGATGCTTACAGCAATCTTAAAAAATATCCTGCACCTGGATGTGATTGAACGTGCAACCGTTATTTATTCAAATGCGGGGATTCTGGTAATTCCTCTGGTACAGGAATTACTTGGGCAGGAATATGTTATTTATTCCAGCGCGTATATTGCAGTACAGCTGATTCTAATCTGGACACACTGCAAAAATATGCTCTGCGAAGAAGATAAATTAGAGTGGAAAAAAGTATTTCTGAACGTAAACATTATTTCAATTATTGTAGGAGTAGTGCTGTTTATTTGTAGAGTCCAACTGCCTTCAGGTGTACAGGATGTCATGAATATGATGAACAATATGATTGGTCCGATTGGCATGCTGCTTGCAGGAATGGTCATCGCAGAAGTACCACTCAGAACGGTATTTACCAAGAAAAGAAACTATGTTTCTACGGTGCTGCGATTGATCATTTATCCAATATTTGTACTGATTTTAATGAAAGTAATTAACACATTTGCAGGAATAAATGATTCCAAACAGATACTCCTGACTGTGTATCTGGCATCCGTAACACCTGCCTGTGCGACCGTGACATCCATGGCACAGCTGTACGATAAAGATGCTGCATATGCGAGCTCATTGTATGTACTAACGACATTGCTGTCGATTGCGACTATGCCGGTAATGGTGGGATTGTATGAGATGTTTGTGTGAGAAAAGAGAATAGTTGAGATGAGAGAGACACTGACTGCGGTTGGTGTCTTTTTTATGTAATAGGAAATTACTTCGTAATGTTCCTATTACATAAAAAATTTGTTGAGATTGACATTTTTTTGTCAAAATGTTACAATGATGGAAACCAAAAAACCAAAAAGAGTTTCCGGGTTTCCAAATGGAGGATTGAATGCGGGAAAAAATTATTGATGCAACGGTTGAGGAATTTAAACAGAACGGCCTGAAATTTACAATGAATGATCTGGCTAAGCACCTTGGAATCAGCAAGAAGACAATTTATACAGTCTTTGAAAGCAAACAGGCAGTTCTGGTAGCTGTGTCAGATCGTTATGCGGCAGATTTAAACAGTATGCAGGAAGAACTGGAGGCGAACGTAAGTCTGAATGTAGTGCAGAAACTGGAGAAGCTTTTGTGTGCACTGCCAGAAAGGTATTACAACATTGGACTGAGTCGGATCTACGAACTTGCGGAAAAGTATCCAAAGCCATACCGACATCTGATGAGGTCAGTAAACAATGGATGGGAACAGGCAGAAAAGTATCTTGAAAAAGGCATGGAAGAGGGCTTGATTCGAGAAGTTTCCATTCCGGTAGTAATGGCAATGGTAAAAGGCACTGTATATTGTTTTATGGAGTCAGATATTCTGTATCAAAATGAACTGACTTATGAACAGGCAAAAAAAGAAATGGTAGAAATACTGATGAAAGGAATAAAAACAGGTGGGAAAAGTAAGGATTCTGGAAATTAAAGAGAGCGTGTTTGCGGACAATGACAGACAGGCAGATCAGCTTCGGATCAGACTGAAAGAAAAAGGTGTCTTTCTGATGAATCTGATGTCGTCACCTGGATCAGGAAAGACGACAACTCTGAAAAGAACGATAGCAGCTTTAAAAGATGACCTTCGTATCGGGGTCATGGAGGCGGATATTGATTCAGATGTGGATGCACTTGCAATTGCCGAAACCGGGGCAAAAGCAATTCAGCTGCATACAGGTGGCATGTGTCATCTGGATGCAAAAATGACAGAGCAGGGGATCGAAGGTCTGGGCATTGAAGATGTAGATCTGGCGATTCTCGAAAACGTAGGAAATCTTGTTTGTCCGGCCGAGTTTGACACAGGCGCATCAAAAAATGTAATGATTCTTTCTGTTCCGGAAGGTCATGACAAACCTTTGAAATATCCATTAATGTTTGAAGTATGTGATGCAGTTCTGATCAATAAGATTGATGTACTTCCATACTTTGATTTTGATATGGAACTGGTAAAAAAATACATTCACCAGAGAAATCCAAAAGCGGAGATTTTCCCGGTCAGTGCAAAGACAGGAGAAGGCATAGAAGCATGGACTACATGGCTGAAAAAGCAGGTTACTGACTGGAAATCATAACAAAACAGAAGAGAGAAGGGAAAGGAAAGAGAGATGAAAAAAGAACTCGATAAGGAGCTTTATCCGGATTATGTGTACCCGGAATTTACACCGGATCCGGGTAAACCATTTCGCGAGCCAATTGCGAAACTGGGCAAAAAGATCACAGACCGTATTCCGCAGAAGCTGGGTCTTAAAAAGATCACCAGAAATGATCCGGAGTATTGGGGACTGGCCGGAGTGCTTACTGATGAGGAAGCACTCCTGGCATTGAAGCTTGGGGTAAGAAAGCCAAAAACACTGTCGGAGATCGTGAAAATTTCAGGGCTGGAAAAGAAAAAATGTGAGGCACTTCTGGAAGAAATGTCACGCAAAGGACTTCTCGAATACAACTGGGAAAATGCGGCACATGAGAAGCAGTATGTCCTGCCGATGTATGTACCGGGATGTGCGGAATTCTTTAATATGAACGCAAAAATACTGGAATCCAACCCGGAAATGGGTACATTTTTTGAACATATGTCCCGTTTGCCACTGGAGAAAATTACTCCATTTGTACCGGAGGGCGGTGCCGGAATCGGCATGCATGTCATCCCTGTTGAAAAAGCAATCGAGATGGAAAATGAATCTGTTGATCTGGAACATATTTCCTACTGGCTTAGTAAATATGAGGGAAAATATGCAGCAAGCCCTTGTTCCTGCCGTCGTTCCCGACTGACACATGACGAAGGCTGCGCCGATGATCCGGAAGGATGGTGCGTTGCAGTTGGTGATATGGCAGATTATGTTGTAGAGACACAGAAAGACGGACGATATATTTCCAAAGAAGAGGCACTGGATATTTTCAGACAGGCAGAAGAAAATGGTTTTGTACATCAGATTACAAACATTGACGGAAAAAACAAGATTTTTGCTATCTGTAACTGCAATGTAAATGTCTGCTATGCACTTCGTACATCACAGCTTTTTAATACACCAAATATGTCGCGTTCTGCATACATCGCAAAAGTTGAGAAACAGAACTGCGTTGCATGTGGAAAATGTGTGGAAGCCTGTCCGGCAGGAGCGGTGAAACTGGGACAGAAACTCTGCGATAAAGAAGGATGCGAGATTACATATCCGCGGATGCCGCTTCCTGGTGACCAGCCATGGGGCGAACATATGTGGACACATAATTACCGTGATGTCAATCGTATCAACTGCTATGATACCGGTACAGCACCGTGTAAAACAGCCTGTCCGGCTCATATCGGAATACAGGGATATCTGCAGCTTGCAAAAGAAGGCCGCTATGAGGATGCACTTGCACTGATCAAGAAAGATAATCCACTTCCGGCAGTCTGTGGGCATGTATGTAACCGTCGCTGCGAAGATGCCTGCACAAGAGGCACAATCGACGAAGCTGTTGCAATCGATGAAGTAAAACGTTTTATTGCAGAACGTGATTTGAATGCAGAAACACGTTTCATTCCAAAGAAAACAATTCCATCCTTGAAAGGTGGATTTGAAGAAAAAATAGCGATCATCGGAGCCGGCCCGGCAGGATT
>OLOZ01001958.1_pt1 | contig 12831 bp, 10 predicted proteins | sample 1673021 | NCBI WGS metagenome assembly OLOZ01 (sample SAMEA3136747, study PRJEB25190) | human gut metagenome | biome: human gut; feature: human-associated habitat; material: faeces | place: Austria | collected 2013
TGCTGGACCGGGACGGCAACATCTATCTGGAAAACAACGCCACCAGCTATCAGGCCCTGACCCCGCAGACGGCCTACGTCATGAACCGGCTGCTCAAGAATGTCCTGTACTCCAACGTCGGTACCGCCAGCGGCCGCTACCCCAACTCCAACGGCATGGAATCCTTCGGTAAGACCGGTACTGCCAGCGACGAAAAGGACCTGTGGTTCGTGGGCGGCACGCCCTATTACGTCACTGCCGTGTGGTGGGGCTACGATGCGCCCTATGATATGACCAACACCCTCTCCAAGGATCAGGCCAAGACCCGCACCTGCGTTATGGCGTGGAAGGCCTATATGGAGCAGGTTCAGGCGAACCTGCCCTATAAGGCATTCCCGGCCGCCGACGGCGTGGTGGAGCGTGCTTACTGCACCCAGAGCGGTCTGTTGGCCGGCCCCAACTGCCCCAGCCGCGCAACGGGCTATTACCGCGCCGACGACCTGCCCGATACCTGCAACTACTCCCACTCTTCGGGCATCGTCGCACAGACGGTGGAGCCGGACACCACCAACCTCGACACCGACTGACCGAAAAACTCATACTTTTTCAGTCTGCGGGTGCCATTCCGGCAAGGTGACCCGTCACTTCACGCATCAAAACTGGACAATCTGCCAAAAGTACATCCGGCCTCTTGCAATGCAGGGGGCCGGATGTTATTATATTTTCTGCAAGAACACTTGTGTTTGTGAGGTGAACAAGTTGGAACGCCGCTTTTATCTGGTGGACGCACAGGTCCTGCCGGAGGTTTTCCTCAAGGTCGTCAAGGCCAAGGAGCTTCTGGCCAGCGGAGAAGCCCGCAGCATTTCGGCTGCGACCCGCAGCGTGGACTTGTCGCGCAGCGCCTTCTATAAGTATAAGGACTGCATCTTTGATTCCGAGAACGGCCGCGAGGTCATCACCGTGATGGCAACATTGCGGGACGAGACCGGTGCGCTGCAAAGTCTGCTGGCCGGCATCAGCGCCGCAGGAGCCAGCATCGTGACCATCAACCAGTCCACGCCGGAAAACGGTGCGGCGCTGGTGGCCGTCACCATCCGTACCGACACCATGCAGATGACCCCGGAGGAACTCACGGAAAAGCTCTCCCGGCAGCGGATGGTCGTCGGCGTGCACTGCGGGTATAATCTGTAAGTTTGAATTTAGTGATAGGAACGAGGGGTTTACCATGGCAAAAATCGCGATCTTAGGCTTTGGCACGGTGGGCAGCGGCGTGTACGAGGTGCTCTGCCGCAACGCAGCGGGCGTGTCCCGCCGGGCGGGGGAACCCGTTGAGGTGAAGTACATCCTCGACCCCAAGGACTTCTCCAACCATCCCGCCGCCCATCTTTTCATCAAGAACTTCGACACCATTCTGGAAGATCCGGAGATCAAGGTCGTCGTCGAGACCATCGGCGGCACCCGCTTCGCTTACCCGTATGTAAAGGCGTGCCTCGAAAGCGGCCGCAGCGTCTGCACCTCCAACAAGGAGATGGTGGCGACCTACGGCGCCGAGCTGCTGGGGCTGGCCAAGGCGCACAACTGCGCATTCCTGTTTGAGGCGTCCGTCGGCGGCGGTACCCCCATCATCACCCCCATGCACCAGTGCCTCGCGGCCAACGTCATCACCGAGGTGGAGGGCATCGTCAACGGCACCACCAACTTTATGCTGACCAAGATGGTGCACGAGAATCTGGGCTTTGATGAGGCCCTGAAGATCGCGCAGGAACTGGGCTACGCCGAGACCAAGGACCCCGGCGACGATGTGGACGGCCGCGACGCCTGCCGCAAGATCGCCATCCTGTCCTCGCTGGTCTGCGGCCATCAGATCTACCCCCAGAACATCCCCACCCGCGGCATCCGGGATATCACGGTGGACGATGTGGCCTCCGCCGAGAAGCTGGGCTGCGTCATCAAGCTCATCGCGTGGATGAAGCGGGGAGACGATGGCAGCGTGGCTGCGGGCGTGGAACCCTGCCTTGTGCCCAAGTCGAACCAGCTGGCCGGTGTGGATGACGTCTTCAACGCCGTCCTCGTCAAGGGCGATATGCTGGGCGATGTGGTCTTCTACGGCAAGGGCGCGGGCAAGCTGCCCACCGCCAGCGCCGTGGTGGCCGATGTGGTGGATGCCCTCAAAAACGGCTCCAAGGTCCACGACAGCCTGTTCTGGCAGCCCGCAGAGCCTGTGGAAGGGCTGCTCACCGACCCTGCGCCCGCCGCATATTATGTGCGTGTAGCGGGCATTGCTCCGGCCGTCGTGGAGGCCATCTACGGCACTGGCAAGGTCGTGGAGGAACGGTTCGACGGGTGCGCCTACTTCGTGGAACAGGCCGACGAAAAGGCCTTGGCCGAGGCAGCCCGGAAGGTGGAGGCCGTGGGCGGCAGCGTGAAGCTGGTGCTCAAGCGTCTGCCGGAGGAAGCATAAAAGGGAAGGGACAGCTATGAAGATCAAGGTCTCTGTTCCGGCCACCAGCGCCAACGTCGGCTCCGGCTTCGACGCGCTGGGTCTGGCCGTCACGTTGTACAACACGGTCACCTTTGAGGAGAGCGACAAGCTGGATATCTCGGCGGCGGACGGCACCCGCATCCCCCGCAACGAGTCCAATCTGGTCTACCGCTCGGCCAAGGGACTGTTCGATAAAGTCGGCAAGAAGATCCCGCCGCTGAAGATCGTCCAGACCAACCCCATCCCCATGGCCCGGGGCCTTGGCTCCTCCTCGGCGTGCATCATCGCCGGTCTGCTGGGCGCGAACCGGATGCTGGGCGATATCCTGAACACGCAGGAGCTGCTCACGCTGGCCACCAGCATCGAGGGCCACCCGGACAATGTGGCTCCGGCTCTGCTGGGCGGTCTGACCAGCAGCGTCTATGAGGACGGCGTGGTCTATTCCGTCAAGCGGGATGTGGACCAGAGCCTCTGCTTTGCGGCCATCGTGCCGGATTATAAGCTGCTGACCGAGGCGGCCCGTGCGGCGCTGCCGAAGGAAGTGTCCCACAAGGATGCCGTTTACAATCTGTCGCGTGCCGCGCTGGTGCCCGCCGCCTTCTGCGAGGGCCGCCACGAGCTGCTGGCCATTGCGACGGAAGATAAGCTGCACCAGCCCTACCGGATGCCCCTGATGCCCGGCTCGAAGGAAGCCTTCGCGCTGGCAAAGGAGTGCGGGGCCAAGGCCGTGTATGTGTCCGGCGCCGGTTCCACCGTCATGGCGGTGGCCGAGCGGGCCGACGCAGAGGGATTTTACAAGGGCCTTGAAACGGGCCTCGAACAGCTGGAAGGGCTGGACGGATGTGAAGCATTTACGCTGCTGCGCTTGGATGCAGACAATACCGGCGCAACCGTGGAATGATATAAGGCGTACTCCCTGCGCAAAAGCGGCAGGGCAGAAAAAGAGGAGAGTGACAAACTATGGCGTTGATCGTACAGAAGTTCGGCGGTTCTTCCGTGAAGGACCGTGACCGTATTTTCAACGTGGCCCGCATCGTGGCCAATACCCACAACGCAGGCAATGACGTGGTGGTCGTGGTGTCCGCACAGGGCGACACCACCGACGACCTGATCGCAAAGGCGGCGGAGATCAGCCATGACCCGTCGGCTCGTGAGATGGATATGCTGCTGGCCACCGGCGAGCAGATCAGCATCTCGCTGCTGTCCATGGCCCTGAACGAGATCGGCTGCCATGCCATCAGCCTGACCGGCTGGCAGGCAGGCTTCCGCACCGACCGTGCCTACACCAAGGCCCGCATCACCCGGCTGGAGACGGAGCGCATCTCCTCTGAGCTGGAGCGCAACCGCGTGGTGGTCGTGGCGGGCTTCCAAGGCCTGAACAAGCTGGACGATATCACCACGCTGGGCCGCGGCGGCTCCGATACCAGTGCGGTCGCCATTGCGGCGGCTCTGCACGCGGACCGCTGCCAGATCTTCACCGATGTGGAGGGCGTTTACACCGCCGACCCGCGCAAGGTGCGCAACACCCGCAAGCTGCAGGAGATCACCTTCGACGAGATGCTGGAACTGGCATCCCTCGGCGCACAGGTGCTGAACAACCGCAGCGTGGAGCTGGCTAAAAAGTATAACGTGGAGCTGGAAGTGCTTTCCAGCCTGAACCCTGTTCCGGGTACGGTCGTCAAGGAGGTTGCAAAAATGGAAGGTATGCTGATCAAGGGCGTCGCAAAGGACACCGACGTTGCTGTTATTACGATTCTGAATGTTCCCGATGAGCCGGGCACGAGCTTCAAGATCTTCGGTCTGCTGGCCCAGAAGAACATCAACGTGGACATCATTCTGCAGTCCACCGGCCGCGACGGCAAGAAGGATATCTCCTTCACCTGCGCACAGGGCGAGGCAGAGACCGCTCTGCGTGTCCTGAAGGAAAGCGCTCATTACGCCGACGTCAGCGTGGACACCACCTGCGCCAAGGTCTCCATCGTGGGTGCCGGTATGCAGAGCCACAGCGGCGTTGCTTCCAAGATGTTTGAGGCTATGTCCAACAACAACATCAACATCAAGATGATCTCCACCAGTGAGATCAAGATCTCCTGCATCATCGACCGCGACGACGCCGATAAGGCTGTCAGCGCCATCCACGAGATGCTGTTCGATTAAGCGCTCTCCGGCGCTGCGCACCAGCTCTCCCGGAGGGAGAACCCTTGGTAAGCCGGTTTTGGCTGTGGGGAACGCTGAACGCTTGAACCATCGTAAAAAGGAGTGCTCCGCTGTCTTTGGCGGAGCACTCTTTTGGCTTACTTCCAGAGCGCTGCAATTTTGGCTTTCACCAGCTCGATCTGGAGCGGATTTTCGGATGTTTTGGCACCGGCCAGAAGCGGAAAGATGAATTTTGTTGATTTTTGAAAGCGAAGAGGTGACTTTTTTGCCGTTTGCTTTCGCAATTCAATCTGGAAAAGTTCTTTTCCTTTCCTTTTGCTCGTGCTATACTAAAACCTATAGGGAGCGCGGGGCCGCGGTGTAAGGGTCTCCGGCTCCGGGGCATCCGCAGGGAAAGCCGGGAAAATGCCCCCAATCTGATAGAGAGAGGCGAAGGAATATGTTGGAATCGATCAAATGCAGCACGGGCGGCGCATACTATCTGCACGGCCAGTGGGTCCAAGCAGATGCAGACGCCCCGGCGGTGCTGGCCGCACAAGGGGTTGACGCCGCCGCTGCGGCAGAGGCCTACAAGGGCACCATGGCCTATGGCATCCTGACGGCACACAATACCAGCGGCGACGACGAGAACCTGAAGATCAAGTTCGACGCCATGGCCAGCCACGACATCACGTTCGTCGGCATCATCCAGACAGCCCGCGCGTCGGGTCTGGAAAAGTTCCCCATCCCGTATGTGCTCACCAACTGCCACAACAGTTTGTGCGCGGTGGGTGGTACCATCAACGAGGATGATCACCGCTTCGGCCTGTCCGCCGCGAAGAAATACGGCGGCATCTTTGTGCCGCCCCACCTCGCCGTCATCCACCAGTATATGCGGGAGCGGTTCGCGGGCTGCGGCAAGATGATCCTCGGCTCTGACTCCCACACCCGCTACGGCGCGCTGGGCACCATGGCCATCGGCGAGGGCGGCGGCGAGCTGGCAAAGCAGCTTCTGGGACGCACCTATGATGTGGCCCGCCCCGGTGTGGTGGCCATCTACCTGACCGGCTCTCTGCCCGCCGGCTGCGGCCCTCACGATGTGGCCATCGCCTTGGTGGGCGAGCTGTTCAAGAGCGGCTACGTCAAGAACAAGGTGATGGAGTTCGTCGGCCCCGGCATCGCCTCCCTGCGGCAGGATACCCGCAACGCCATCGACGCCATGACCACCGAGACCACTTGCCTGTCCTCCATCTGGGAGACAGACGAGAAGACCAAGACCTTCCTCACGGTCCATGGCCGGGCAGGGGACTACAAGCCCTTGAGACCCGCAGACCTTGCCTATTATGACGGCGTGGTGAGCGTGGATCTTTCGAAGATCCGCCCGATGATTGCGCTGCCGATGCACCCCTCGAATGCCTTCACCATCGAGGAGCTGAACGCCAACCTCTGCGACATCCTCCACGACTGTGAGGAGAATGTCCAGAAGCTTGTGGGCCGGAAGGACGTCAAGCTGGATCTGTGCAGCAAGATCGAAAACGGAAAGCTCCGGGTGGATCAGGGCGTCATTGCGGGCTGCGCGGGCGGTCTGTTCGACAGCATCTATGAGGCCGCCGCCATCCTCAAGGGCCATACCGGCGGCTGCGGCGACTACGCCCTCAGCGTTTACCCCGGCAGCCAGCCCATCATGATGGAACTGGCCCGTACCGGTGTCCTCACCGACCTGATGGCCAGCGGTGCCACCATCCGCACCGCCTTCTGCGGCCCCTGCTTCGGCGCGGGTGATGTACCCGCCAATGGAGCGCTGTCCATCCGCCACACCACCCGCAACTTCCCCAGCCGTGAGGGCTCCAAGCCCGGCAGCGGCCAGCTTTCCGGCGTGGCTTTGATGGATGCCCGCAGCATTGCGGCCACCACGGCCAACGGCGGCATCCTGACCCCGGCCACCGCCATCGACTATGACCCCACCGTGCCGGAGTACCACTACGATGCTTCCAGCTACGACACCCGCGTGTATCAGGGTTTTGGCCACGGCGACTACGACGCTCTGCTCAAGTTCGGCCCCAACATCAAGGATTGGCCGGAGATCGCTCCGCTGGGGGACAATCTGCTGCTGAAGGTGGCGTCCTACATCACCGACCCTGTGACCACCACCGATGAGCTCATTCCCTCCGGCGAGACGTCCTCTTACCGTTCCAACCCCTTGGGTCTGGCCGAGTTCACCCTCAGCCGCAAGGACCCGGCCTACGTGGGCCGCGCCAAGGCCGTTCAGGCCGAGGAAGCCGCCCGCCGCGCCGGGAACGGAGACGCCGCCCTGCTGGAAAAAGTTCACGCTGTGCCCGGCTGTGAAAAGCTGACGTGGAACGATATCCAGCTTTCGTCTACCATCTTCGCGGTCAAGCCCGGCGACGGCTCCGCCCGCGAACAGGCGGCGTCCTGCCAGCGCGTGCTGGGGGCTGGGGCGAATATCGCGGTGGAGTACGCCACCAAGCGCTACCGCTCCAACCTCATCAACTGGGGAATGCTGCCCTTCCAGCTGGCCGGGGCAACGCCCTTCGGGCTGGGGGATTACATCCTCATCCCGAACATCCGTGAGGTGCTCAAGGGCGATCTGCAGAACATCCCGGCCTATGTGCTGGGGGAGGAAGTCAAGCCCTTTGCCCTCTATATGGCACCGCTGACGGCCGATGAACGTCAGATTCTGGCCGACGGCTGCCTCATCAATTTCTACAAACACTAAAAATAAGCCCAAAAGCATTCGCCCTTTTGAGACGAATGCTTTTTGGGCTTTCTTGGAGGAAAGAAAATGCCCGGCGATCTGCATAACCACTCGACCTGTTCCGATGGCTCCGTCCCCATCCAGCGTCTGCCCGTCCTCGCAGCGCGGGTGGGGCTGGATACTATGGCCATCTCCGACCACGACACGCTGCTCAGCGTCCAATACGGTTACGACCACCCCACACAGGACGGCGTAAAACTCATCCCGGCCACCGAGCTGACCGGCTACGACTACGAGCGCCAGCACCGGGTGCATCTGCTGGCCTTCTGGCCCGACCCGGAGAGCCCGGCCCTGCGCCGCCACTGCGATCTCATGCGCCAGCGCCGGAACGAGTGCTGCTTGCAGAGCGCACGGGAGATCGAGGCCATCTACCCCCAGTTCCGCACCGAACAGGCGCTGGAATACGCCAAGGACAGCGGCGTGCTTTACAAAAGCGGCATTATGCAGGCGCTGCGGGAACTGGGGCTGGCCGACAGCATCTACGGCGAGACCTACCACTACCTGTTCGGCTGGAACCCGCGGGGCGTCGTGCTCCACTCGCCGGAATATATTCCGGTGCAGGAAGTGCTGGCCACGGCCAAGGCGGCGGGGGCTGTCGTCGTGTTTGCCCACCCCACCGTGTACAAGAGTATGCCGCTGCTGCGGGAGCTGGTGAAAGAGGGAATGGTGGACGGCATCGAGATCGATCACCCCAGCAACAGCCCCGAAGACCGCGCCGAGTGCATCGCCCTGTGTGAGCAGTACGGCCTCATCCGCACCGGCGGCACCGATTTCCACGGGGCCAACCACAAAAAGGTCCATCCTGTCGGCACCTGCACCACGCCGGACGACCAGATCGCCCGGATCGAGGAACTTGCACACAAACGGAAAAAATAGTATAATGAAAAAACTCAAGAAAAAGAGAGGATGTACCGAAATGAGCAAATCGTTTGAGTTTCCCAACGTGGGCACCTGCTCAAAGCTGACCAAGATCGTCCTGAACGAGGATCACACCATTGAATCCATCGAGGTCGTCGGCGGCTGCAATGGCAACCTGAAGGGCATCAGCCGTCTGCTGAAGGGCATGAAGGCCGAGGACGCCATCGAGCGGATGGAGGGCACCACCTGCGGCCCCCGCCCCACCAGCTGCCCCGACCAGATCGCCAAGAACCTGAAAAAGGCGCTGGCTGAGCTGTAACCCCAAAAATCGCACCCCTGCCGAATTGCACGTTTTGTGTGGTTCGGCTTTTTTGTTGATTTTTTTCTCTCCGGTCAGTCTATACTTCTGCTGTATAGGATTAAACAGCAAGGAGCAGACAAATGAGCATTTGGGAAGCATTCGGCATGGGCAGATACAAGGGCTTTTCGCGGGAGGCGGGGCTGTTGCTGGACGAGGCGGTGGAGCTGGCGGGCGGCTTCGGCTGCAAAAAAGCCGATACAGGGCATCTTTTGCTGGCAATGCTCCAAATCGACCATGGGGCTGCCGGGCGGTTCTTGGCCGGAAAGAACATCACCGAGCTGGCCGTGCGGCGGCAGCTGGCCGAGGAACGCAGCGGCCCGGCGCAGCATCTCGACCGTCATGCGATGGCTCCGGACCTGCGCCGCGCCATGGACTATGCTCTCATTGGGGCGCAGAACGCCCACCAGTCCCGCGCAGAACCGGAACACCTGCTCTGCGCCATGCTGGAGGATACCGACTGCGCTGCCGGGGTGCTGCTGGCGTCTATGGGGGTCCAACTCACCGAGGCCGTGCGGGAGTGCCGCCAGCTTTCGGGTCAGTTCATCCTGCCCAGCCAGCCCCGCGCTTCGGCTATGCCCCGCGGCAGCCGCGCCAGCGACAAATACTGCCGTGACCTGACCCGCCGCGCCGCCGATGGTGAGCTGGACCCGGTCTTCTGCCGGGAAAAGGAGCTGGATCGGATGGTGGAAATTTTGTGCCGCCGCCAGAAGAACAACCCCTGCCTTGTGGGGGAGCCGGGCGTGGGCAAGACCGCGCTGGCCGAAGGGCTGGCGCAGCGCATTGCCGCCCACGAGGTGCCCCGGATGCTCCAAGGCCGACGGCTGCTGGCGCTGGATATGGCCAGCCTTGTGGCGGGCACGAAGTACCGGGGCGACTTTGAGGAACGGTTCAAGAACCTGCTCGAAGAGCTGGTGCGGGATGGTTCCGCCATCCTGTTCGTGGACGAATTCCACACCATCGTCGGAGCCGGGGCGGCGGAAGGCGCCATCGACGCGGCCAGCATCTTAAAGCCGGTGCTGGCGCGGGGCGAGCTGCAAATGATCGGTGCCACGACGAATCAGGAGTTTCGCAGCCACATCCAGAAGGATGCCGCGCTGGAGCGCCGGTTTGGCCGGGTGCAGATCGAAGAGCCTACCCCGGAACAGGCCGCCGCCATTCTGGAAGGGCTGGCTCCCCGGTACGAGCGGTATCACAATGTGCGTCTGCCCGCCGAGACGCTGCGGGAGGCGGTGGAACTGTCGGTGCGGTATCTGCCGGGGCGGTGTCTGCCCGATAAGGCCATCGACCTTGTGGACGAAGCCTGTGCCGCCGCCCGCATCCGGGCCGAGCGGGAGGGCATCACGAACCCCACGCTGACGCGGGAAGAGATCGCCCATGTGGTCGCACAGGCCAGCGGCGTGCCCGCCGAGCGGGTGGGGGAGAAGGAGCGCGATCGGCTGGACAAACTGGAAACCCGCCTCAACGCCGAGATCGTCGGCCAGCAAAAGGCGGTGGCGGCAGTCGCCGGTGCCATCCGCCGCAGCCGCACCGGGCTGGGGGAGCCGGGCCGGCCCATCGGGGCGCTGCTCTTTCTGGGGCCCACCGGTGTGGGCAAGACCGCGCTGGCCAAGGCGCTGGCCCGCAGTTGGTTCGGCAGCGAGAAGGCTCTGCTCAAGTTCGATATGTCGGAGTATCAGGAGCAGCACACCACGGCCCGCCTCCTCGGTGCGCCGCCGGGCTACCTCGGCCACGACGAGGGCGGGCAGCTGACCGAAGCCGTCCGCCGCCGCCCTTACAGCGTCGTTCTTTTCGACGAGATCGAAAAGGCCCACCCGGATATCCAGAACATCCTGCTGCAGATTCTGGAGGACGGCCAGCTCACCGATGCCATGGGCCGCAAAGCCGATTTCCGAAACACCATCGTCCTGCTGACATCGAACCTTGGTGCGCGGTTCTTGGCCGGGCAGAGCGCTCCGCTGGGCTTTGCGGCGGGCAGCGAGGTGCTGTTCGAAAAGCAGTCGGCACAGGCCATCGAAGAGGCAAAAAAGTGGTTTCGGCCGGAGCTGGTGGGGCGGCTGGATGAGCTGATCGTCTTCCGCCCGCTGGCCGATGAGAGCCTGTGCGCCATTGCCGAAAAGCTGCTGGGCCAATTGGAGGAGCGGGCCGCCCACAACGGCTACCAGCTCACCCACACGCCACGCGTCGGCCCGGCGCTGGCGGCGCGGGCACGGTCGCCCTACGGAGCCCGTGAACTGCGGCGGCAGGTGGACCGGGCCGTGGAACAGGCCCTCGCAGACCAGATCGCCGCCGGGGCGGCTCACACCGGCCAGCACTGGACGGCGGACTGCACCGGAGATGGTTCCGTTGTGCTGCGGGAAGGAACGATCGAGCCGGTAGGGCAGGGCATCGGGTAGCTTTCCCACGCAAGTGAAACGGGGATTCCATACCCCGCCCTATTGCCTTCGGCAACAGGGTCCCACCCGTCGGACACTTGCTTTGGGAAACTACCCGATACCCTGTCGGGAAAGCACTTGATTCTCCTGTGAATTCTGTTATCATAAGGATAAAAGAATTTCAGGAGGACGCCAATGCGCACATTGTTTTTGTTGAACCCGGCGGCGGGCAAGCAGGACTGCACCGCTTCCCTCATCCCGCAGATCGAGGCGGCGGCCCGGCGCGCGGGGCTGGCAGAGGGAGAATACACGGTCTGTGTGACCGAATATGCGGGCCACGCGCGGGAGCTGGCCCATGCGGCGGCACAGGAGACGGCCCAGAGCGGCGAGCCGCTCCGCATCTACACGGCGGGCGGCGACGGCACTTTTATGGAGGCCATGACCGGCGTGCAGGGCTTCCCCCACGCGGCGGTGGGCTGTCTGCCCTACGGCAGCGGCAACGATTTCCTGCGCACCTACGGCACGAAAGAGGAGTTTGCCGACCTTGACGCCCAGCTTGCGGGCGGGGAAGTGACCATCGACCTGCTGGAAACGAATCTGGGCCTGTCCGCTACCATCTGCGCGGCGGGGCTGGACGCACAGGTGGCCTACGGCATCCCGAAGTTCCGGCGCATCCCGCTGTGCGGCGGTGAGGTGGCCTATCTGCTCTCCATCGTGGAGCAGCTCTGCGGACACATCGGCCGGAAGCTGACCTTCACCATCGACGGCGAGGAGCTGACGGTGGACTGCCTGATGTGCGCCATCTGCAACGGCAAGGCCTACGGCGGCGGTTTCCTCGCCGGGCCGGAAGCAGTCCCGGATGACGGCTGGCTGGACGTTTTCATTGTCCGCAAAGTCGGGCGGCTGACCATTGCAAAGCTGCTGGGCATGTACAAGAAGGGCCGCCATTTTGCCCATGGCCAGTTGACCGAGGAGGCAAAGCCGTACTTCATTTACCGCCGCGCCAGATGTGTAGCCCTCCGCCCGGTGGATGGCCGCGGCCCCATCGTCGCGACTGCTGACGGCGAGTGCGCCCCCTGCGATACCGTCACGGCGGCCCTTCAGCCGCTGGCGGGCCGCATCCTCCTGCCGAAACCGGCTTACGAAAGATTTTTGAAAAAACACGCGGTCGTATGATGAAAAGCGGCTCTTCGCAAGAAGAGCCGCTTTTCTGTCATAAAATCTTAACAAAAAAATGCCGCAAACCTCTTGATTTTTGCAGTCGAGATGAGTACAATACACTTAGCACTCAGAGAAATGGAGTGCTAAACACCGGGAACGAAGAAAACGAGAGCTTCCGGGCCAAAAAAGTTTATCATTATATTTATTATAGGAGGGCAAGAACTATGAAGATCATTCCTCTTGCAGACCGTGTTGTTATCAAGACTGTTGAGGTCGAGGAGACCACCAAGGGCGGCCTGATCCTGACCGGCAGTGCCAAGGAGAAGCCTCAGGTATGTGAGGTCATCGCTGTCGGCCCCGGCGGCGTTGTGGACGGCAAGGAAGTCAAGATGACCGTGAAGGTCGGCGATAAGGTCCTCACCAGCAAGTATTCCGGCACCGAAGTCAAGGTGGATGGCGAGGAGTGTACCATCGTCCGTCAGGGCGACATTCTGGCCGTTGTGGAAGACTGAGATCTTCCCCTCTATTTTTGAAATTGAGCTTTAAAGGAGCGATTTGATTATGGCTAAACAGATCAAGCAGGGCGAGGAAGCCCGCAAGGCGCTGTGCGCCGGTATTGACACGCTGGCAAATACCGTGAAGATTACCCTTGGCCCCAAGGGCCGCAACGTGGTGCTGGGCAAGAAGTTCGGCGCCCCGGTCATCA
>OLOZ01001961.1_pt1 | contig 12819 bp, 7 predicted proteins | sample 1673021 | NCBI WGS metagenome assembly OLOZ01 (sample SAMEA3136747, study PRJEB25190) | human gut metagenome | biome: human gut; feature: human-associated habitat; material: faeces | place: Austria | collected 2013
AGAGGGCGAGGATTTGTCCCGCCACGACAAGTGGCTGTGTATGATGTACCCGCGGTTGAAGCTGCTGTACAAGCTGTTGGCTGACGAGGGTGTTATCTTTATCAGCATTGACGATGCCGAATATGCCAATCTTAAATTGGTGTGCGATGAGATATTTGGCAGTAGTTGTTTCGTTTCCAATGTATCTTGGCAGAGAACCTACTCTACCCGCAACGATTCCAAGGGAATCGTCAACGAGGTGGAGCACATTCTGGTTTACAGCAAAAAGCCGGACTGGATGCCAAATAAACTCCCGCGCACCGATGAAATGAACTCAAAATACAAAAACCCTGATAGCGATGTTATGCCGTGGACAAGTAGCGATGCTTTTGCAGCTGATGCAGCTACACATCAAGGCATGGTATATGCAATACAGCACCCATTTACAGGAAAAATGATTTATCCTTATAATGGCGCGCATTGGCGTTACCAGCAGGACACCATGTTGGAGATAATGAACGGCTGGACGCGCTATGAGTTAAAAGACCTCCACGATGAGAAAGAACGTGCGCATATCTGCGGCGTTGCTGTAGAGGATGTGCGCCCGGAAGTCAAAGCAATCGTGCTGGCAGACCCGCTTGAAATTGCGGCAGAAAACGCACAGCGCGTCTTGGAGCGTGGGCAATGGCCGCGCTTCTACTTCACCCAAAACGGAAAAGGCGGAATCCGTAGAAAAACCTATTTAGACAGTGTAGAGGGAAAACCTCCAACAAATTATTGGCCATATATCGATGTTGGTCACACCGATGAAGCAGCTAAGACACTTAGAGCTATTTTTAACGGGAAGGCAACTTTTGACACGCCAAAACCCAGTAGGCTTATTGAGCGTATTTTGCAGATTTCCGGCGATAAAAACACTTTCATTCTCGACTCTTTTGCCGGTTCCGGCACCACCGCCCATGCCGTTCTGAATATGAATAAGGCAGACGGTGGCAACCGCAAGTTCATTCTGATTGAAATGATGGACTATGCCGACAGCATTACCGCCGAGCGCGTCAAGCGGGTCATCCAAGGCTATGGCGAGGACAAGAAAGCCGTTCCCGGCACAGGCGGCAGTTTCAGCTACTATGAGTTGGGCAAGCCGCTGATGAACGGCGACAACCTGAACGAGGAAGTTGGTCTGGATAAGATTCGGGAATATATCTGGTACACCGAAACCAAAGCCGACTTCCACGAACCGGATGCGGATAAGCCCTACTACCTCGGCAGCAGCAAGCATACCGCGTATTACTTCTTCTATAAGCCGGACAAGGTCTGTGTGCTGAACCACGAGTTTTTGTCCACCATCACGGTCAAGCAGGACAACTATGTGATTTATGCGGATCGCTGTGCCATTTCTGCCGAGGATCTGCAGAAGTTCGGCATTATCTTTAAGAAAATCCCGCGTGACATTACCCTGCTGTAAAGGAGACCGCTATCTATGGAACTGAAAAAGTATCAACAGCAGGTCATTGCGGATTTAACGCGCTATCTGAACCTGCTGCAAGAAACCAACAATATCATAACGGCGTACAATAAATTCTGGAACGAGAAAAGCATACCCGTGGGTATGGGCGGTGTGCCACCCTATCAGAATGTGATCCCCAATGTGCCGGATCTGTGCCTGAAGGTCCCCACGGGCGGCGGCAAGACCTTTTTGGCGTGCAATGCCATTGCGCCTATTTTTGACGCAATGCCGTTCTTAAAAATGAAGGCGGTCGTTTGGCTGGTTCCGTCCGAAGCGATTCTTACCCAGACATTGGCGGCGCTGCGCAATGCCGACCATCCCTACCGGCAGAAGATTGATATGTACTTCGGCAGCCGTGTGGAGGTGTACAGCAAAGACCAGCTTTTGATGGGGCAGAACTTTAATGTTACCACGCTGTCCGAACAGCTCAGCATTATGGTTTTGTCTTACGATTCGTTTCGCGGGCGCAAGGAGCAGCTGAAAGCCAAACAAGAGAACAGCGCCTTGGCACCCACCGCGAACGCCTTCGGCACCCCGGATTCGCCCATAGAGGATGCCGACAGAACCTCGCTGTTGCAAATCATCAACCAACTGAACCCGCTGGTCATTGTGGACGAAAGCCACCACGCCCGCAGCAGTCTGAGCAAGAAAATGCTGCAGGACTTCAACCCCTGCTTTGTGCTGGATTTGACAGCCACCCCCACCAAGGAAAGCAATATCATTTCCTATGTGGATTCTGTACAATTAAAGCGCGAGAATATGGTAAAATTGCCGGTTGTGGTGTATAACCGCCAACGCCAGAACGACGTGATCCTTGACGCTATTGATCTGCGCAACAATCTGGAGCAAAAGGCAATGGACAGCCGCAAGACCGATGGTTATATCCGCCCTATCGTTCTGTTTCAGGCGCAGACCAGAGGCAAAGAGGACAACACTACCTTTGAGGGACTGCGCAAAAAACTGGCAGACATCGGCGTACCTGACAACCAGATTGCGATCAAGACCGCCGATGTAAACGAGCTGAAGGGCGTAGACCTGATGAGCGAAAACTGCCCGATTCGGTACATCATTACGGTCAATGCGCTAAAAGAAGGCTGGGACTGCCCCTTTGCCTATATTTTGGCATCGCTTGCCAACCGTACCAGCAAAATCGACGTGGAACAGATTGTCGGGCGTATCCTGCGCCAGCCGCACACCCGCCAACATACGGTCAAGGCGCTGAATATGTCGTATGTGCTGACCTCGTCCAATGACTTCGGCGCAACCCTCAGCAGCATTGTGGAGGGCTTGAACGGTGCAGGTTTCAGCCGCCGTGATTGCCGCGTTGCCGCAGAAACCGAGGTGCCGACTACACCGCCGCCTACGCCTGTTCAGCCGGACTTCAGCGACGCATTGGCACGGCAGGACGACACCGACAACACGGCTTCTTCTGCCGGTGCAGGGGACGATGAGATTTTCCACACGGACACGCCGGAGTTTATGGACTTTGACCCGGCGGCAATTCGCGCCGCGCTGCAAAAGCAGGGCGACGACATCAGCAAGTCCACACAAGATATGTTGGACAAAGCCGAACAGCAGCAGGACGCTTTCTCTGCCGCTATGCAGGACAGCGACAACGACGGTCTTTCTGATTTGCCGCAGGAGGTGCGAAAACTCGTGGACAGCTTTGCAATTGCGGATGAGTTTAAGGACGAAGTGGAGGCACTGCGTCTGCCACAGTTCTTTGTTAAGGTGCCGGGCAGCCTTTTCTCCAATGGTATGACGGAGTACCTGCGCAAGGAAACCTTGTTGGCAGAGTTCAGTCTGCATGACCAGCCCTCGAAAATCAACTTTGAAACCGCCGATGATGAAATTGCCGAGGTAGATGTCTTGGATGGCAGCGGTGTCCCCAAGGTTACCTCCATGGACAGTGCCGCGCAACAGTATTTCCGCGAGCAGTTCAGCAAGCGCTCCTCTGACGAGCGCATCCGTGTTTGTAAAGACCTGATTCACCATCAGCTGAACAAGATGGATTCTGTGGATTCCGACGAATTGCGGCAGTATATCGACCGCGTTGTAAGCGGTATGAACCGAAAAACGCTGGATGGACTGGAAAAGTCGCCCAATGCGTATGCTCAAAAAATCAAGAAATACATTGAGGCGCTGCAAGCCGAACATCAGGAAAAAGTGTTCTATGATTGGCTGGAGATTGGGAAAATCGTAGTGGAGAACAGCTTTGCATTTCCCCGGTATATTACGGCCTTAAAGAGTACCGACCGCTTTACTAAGAGTCTGTACACCGCCGAAGAAGATGACATGGACGGTCCTGAAACTGATATGGTTTTGAAATTGACCGGATTGCCCAACATCAAGTGGTGGCACCGTAACAATCAAAGCAACAATACAAGCAAGGGCTTCTGCCTGAATGGTGCCCGCAACCATTTCCCGGATTTCATCGTTATGACTACCAGCGGCAAAATCGTACTCATCGAAACCAAGGGCGACCATTATGACAATAAAGCCTCCAGACAAAAGCTGCTTTTGGGGCGCAAATGGATGGAAAAGGCCGGCGAGAACTACCGCTACTATATGGTGTTTCAGGACAACACCCTGAATATGGACGGTTCCTATACTTACGACAGCTTTATGAAAATTCTGCCGGAACTGTAATTACGAATACCAAACTAAAAGAGAAAGTGGAGCCGAGGCTCCACTTTCTCCTTTTTTAGACCCTGAATTTCCGGATGACCTGCAGGAACTCAATCAGCAAAGTCTGATACAAGTCCTCATCGCGGTAACCATTCACCATGCTGCATTTCAGCAAAAGCGGCAAAAACTGTTTATACAGCAGCTCCACAGCCTTGCTGTCGCCGTTCTTTGCCCCTAAAAGGGCATCTCTAAATGCTCCCATCTTAGTTTTCCTCCATTTCCTTACGGATTTTCTCGCAGGCGTTGCGCCGGTGTGTACTTACGGTGTTCTTTTCGACACCCAGCTTGGCAGCCGTATCGGACACAGAAAGCTGTTCCACATACAGCGAGATCATAACCTCGCATTCCTTCGGCGTCAGCTTATGCAGATACTTTCGGATGCTCTCCCACATCAGTTTCGATTCGACAATTTCCTCCACCGGTCTTGTCCGAGGCATATACATTTTATCCACCTCCTCGGAATATTCCTCAATAGAAATCTCGTTGGAAGCCTCCTCCGCTTTCGCGCGCAGATAGGATGCACGGCGATTGTAAAGAGCCTTCGTCAAACACTTCGTAAAACGCGCAGCCAGTTGCGCATCCTCACCACTAAACCATAACTTGTTTTTCTTTGCCATCGTAAACCTCCTGAATTTTGAGTTTCATTGAATAGACCTCAAAATTCAGGAGGGGCGCGGGCAGAAAATGGCGGCCCTCTGCCGCCAAAACAAAAAAGAAACAAAAAAATACGCCAGATGGTTATAAAAACCATCTGGCATACGAATAATACACGAAAAACTACGCGGCGAAGGGACTTTTGAAAGGATACAGTAGCGCTTGATATTTTACCAGCCTTAATACGGCACGGCTCCGCTTACCGGAGCGTCAAGCACATCTGCCATGCAATACGCCTTTCCACTAAATAAGCCTAACAAAAGAAAAAGCCCGGCAAGCAAAAAACTTGTCGGGCAGAAAGCGAATCTATTTTTCTTCTATCCAACTAAGGAATGTCTGCAATTTTTGCACGTCACCGTCATCAAGGTCTTGCAGTCGGTTAAAAATGTTGATACGTTCGGATTCATCCCCGGCACCGGCGAAAAACTCCTGTGGCGTGATATGGAAGTATTCACAGATGCGCAGGAATTCGTGCATCGAGGGCAGAGCCTTGCCTGTGGAAATGTTGCGCATATAACTGCCGCTTTTGCCAAGGTCAAGACTCATTTTATGCTCTGATATATGCTGCCGCTGGCGCAGCTGTGTGATGCGCTTGCGGACATACTGCTCATATTCAGCTACCTGTGCCAAGCAGATACACCCTTTCCAATTTATACTACGATATATAGATATTGTAATATAAATCGCGGCAGAGCGTTCAGGACTGATGTATCAGTTTTTCTGCGATATAGCACAAATTAGTAATTAAAAAGCGAATTACGAAAAAAGTTTATCTTTTGCGGTGTTTCAGATAAGCAGCAGGTCGGGGAAACACAAAATATGGTCGATATGAGCAATCGCCCCGGCTAATGTATCAAAGCGCCCCTCGCACGGATCGGGTACTTCGGTTAAGACCGCGGGGTCTACTGTGATACCATTTTCTGCCAGCCACGCATCAAACGCCCTGCGCATCGCTGCGGCGTTGGCGCGCTTTTCCTCGTTGGTGACACACTCATCAAGGTAGATAATGGCATCGTATTTGTCGGTTGCCGTGTTATGTGTAATTTCAGCAAAGGTGAACCTGTCTATATAGATATGGAATAGGAGTTCCACCCCCAACCTGTGCAGTTCGCCTTCAGTGCGCTGGCGTTCGGAAATCTGTGCCTTTTCGCCCAACACAGTGCGCAGCTTCCGGAACAACTCGTCCCCGTCCGCAGGATACAACGCAGTACCCTTGGTGTCCTCGATTTCCTCAAAGCAGTACGCCTGCTGCGAGGGCGACAGCATCCCCTGTTCAGCCAGCTGTATGGCATCGAGAAGATCCTGCCGATAGGATTGCGATAACGACATTACGAATTCCTTTTTCATAAAAGATCACTCCTTGCTTATAATTGGTGAATCTAGTATGAATTATAATTCTTATTCGTGTCGAAATCGCTCGAAGGCAAGGATATAGAGGAAGAAATTCATACAACAATCATCAAGAAGCAAAGGAGTAGTTTCCAACAAACATCCGGTGTCCCGATATGCTAGGCGTGGATGTGTTGGTCTACAGATTTGGACATCTGCTAACAAGTGCGTCCCTCCTTGTCAAGTTCCGCGTCACGCTACGGCGGAGCAACAGGAAGGAAGTTGTTATATAGTTGACCCGCTGTGCCCTGTTTCAGCCGGGATAAATCGTGTATTTACAGCGTGTGTTGCAAAAAAGCAGGATATTTGCTACAATACTTTTAACAAGCAAAAGGATGGTGAGCGCATTGTATAGGGTGGCAGTCTGTGAAGACGAAGCAATTCTATGTGCAAACCTGTGCGCACAGTGCGAATCTATTCTGGACAAGCTGAAGGTCGAACACAGAATCACATCATTTTCATCTGCCGAAAAACTGGAAAATGCGCTCTTGGCAGGAGAAGAATTTTCGCTGCTTTGTCTGGATATTCTGATGGGCGGAAAAAGCGGCATGAAACTGGCGCAGGAACTGCGGCAGCGCGACGACAAAACCAGCATCCTGTTTATCACAAGCTCTACGGAATTTCTCAAGGACGGCTACAGCGTCCGCCCTATCCAGTACCTGCTCAAGCCGGTTCAGGCGGCTGAGCTGGAACAGGCAATTACAACCGATCTGCGGTTGTACCACCGCCCTTCCACAGTGACCTTTCATGCGGGCGGCAAGACGCTTGTTATACCGATAGAGGATATTTACTATGCCGAGAGCCGGGAACACGGCACGGTTCTTCATATGACACATGGCGAGAAATTTTTGCCGCTGTCGCTGAGCCAAACGGAGGGAATTCTTCCCGGTTCACTTTTTTGCCGCTGCCACAACAGCTTTCTCGTAAATCTTTCCCACATTTGCGAAGAGGGAGGTCGGACTCTGTACCTGACGGATGGCAGCGACCTTGCCATTGGGCGGCGATATATGGAGCATTTTCAGAATCAATTTGTCCGATACCTCAACCAAAACTGAATACATTTGATTTTACCAGTGAAAAATGCGGCATCTCCCGTTTGGAAGATGCCGCATTTTCGCGCCTTATCGTTTACTGATTTTTCTTTTCCGGCAAGAGCTTCAGAGCTGTCATAACCGTAAATCGGTTTTCGTCATAGCTGATGTCCAGTACGCTGCTATACTTTTTTGCAATAGCACGCATTTTCATCAAGCCAAAGCCGTGGTCGGAAGCATCGTCCTTGGTCGTCAAGAGTTCTCCGTTTTCATCGGTGCGCAGGGTTCCGCTGTAGGTGTTTTCGCAGCGGATGGCAAGATACTGCCGGCGAATCTGCATCGAGCAGAGAATTTCTCCCTGCTCTGTCTGCGCGGCTGCCTCCAAAGCGTTGTCCAACATATTGAAAAGAAGGCTGCACAGGTCATCCTCTCTGATTTGCAGCATTTCCGGCAGAACCGCACTTACGCGGAAGGTGACATCCTTTTTCTTCGCCTGTGCCGCGAAACGCTGAAAAATCGTGTTGACTGTCGGGTTGGCAGTAAAATTCCGGGGCGAAAGCTGTTCCAACTCCCCGTCCAATCGGTCTAGATAGTTCCGAAGCTCCGTCTGATCCTGCCTCTGTGCCAACAGGTGCAGGGCGGCAATGTGGTTTTTCCATTCATGGCGAAACGCCGCCGTCTGGCGAACCGATGCCTGCGCCTGCTCGTATTTCTCTTGTGCTGTCTGGCTGCTGATTCTCATCATCTGCATTTGCCGTTGACGAAGCAGCATACTGCGCACAAATTCAACGACTACCTGTACAGCGCACAGCAGGCCGACAACATTGCACAGCAGCGCATAAAATGCGTGCGGATATCCGCCCAGCATGGATGTTACCGGGTTGCTGAACGGATAGAGTACTTCTACGCCGACATAACGGGTGACACCCCAAATCAAAAACAGAAAGGCCGCAACCGCACACAGGCACCAACTGATTCTGCGCTGCATTTCTTCGTGCGAGAACAGCATCAGAACAATCGCTACGACCAATAAGGAGAAACCGAGCCAGTCACCGACTTTTTCGGTGAGAAGCGGCACCGCCGCAAAACTCCGCAAGGCAGTAAGCAGAATATGCAGCAGGGCTGTGGCAGCCAAGCCCCAACGTTTTTTGCCCCGAAGTTCGGCTGCCAAGTAAATGTACAGAAAGTCCATGTGGATCAGGCAGACCCAGTTCAGCAGACCACTGTCGGCATTCAGCCCCGAAGCACTTTCCAGAAAGGTGTTGCAAACGCCTGACACTGCCGCCAATAAAAAGTATCCACTCAAGGGCAATAGCTTCCACAGCGGCTGTCCGGCCTGAGCACCAAGCACCAGCACCAAAAGCAGGCTTAGCGCCAACATAAGCCTTACCGTCACGGCGGTCATACACCAAACAACGCCGGTGGTCTGCACCACGGCATCGGAAAAACGGCTTGCCTGTGAGGGAAACACAGGTACGCGCAGCCCGTTTAGGGACGGCCCGTAGGTGACAATGCGAAGTGCTTTCCCCGCGCAGTCTGGCGGCAGCGGGATGCAAAGCCCGTTGTAGTTAATGCCGGCAAAATCTGCATTCTGCAAAAATACATCGACGCGGTTTTCTTGCTGCGGAAAATCCGTGTAGAGAAGTATATCCTCCAAAAACACCTGCAGACCCGCATTGACGCAGCTAAACTGCAAAAAGCATCGTTCGCCTGGTTCCTCCATGACGCGCTCCGCTACAACAGGACCGGCGCCTTCCGCCGGTACGCCGTCGATGTAGCCACCAAAACCGAACACAGGTTCGGTTTGCCCGGCTTCGGTGTAAAATGTCCAGCCACCCCGATCTGATGCCGTGCAATTCAGAAAGATGGATTGTTGCGCTTTGTCCGGTTGCGACAGACGAAACAAAAATAGCACGACCATTGTTGCCGCTGCGGTCAGCAGCACTCCGGCAGCGCAGAGATTTCTTTTTTGGGTGTTCACCGTCCCACCTCCTTGTTGCCTTAATTGTAGCAAAAACACAGAACGCGCACAAGCAGAGAAGCGCGGCTTCCTGCTAAACGACACGATTTTGCCCCTAAACGACACAGAAAAAAGACGAATAATATAGTAAAATAGATTATAGTAAGTTGCCATTGCGGTCTATGAAAATGCAACGGGAGGATCACAAGATGGACAAAAGATCTATATTCGAGCGAGGGTTTGCCATACTGCTGTCGGTTATTTTGATGGCGGCTTGCTTTCCGCTGTCAATCTTTGCGGAGGACACGACGCAAGGCCCGGATTTTTCGGGTACAAATCTGATGAATCTGGAAAACGTACAGCCCAGCGGCTATACGACGACCACCAACCCTTACGGCTATGACATTGGCGAGCCGTTTCTGATGGTAGAACAGAACGAGCTGATGTATCTGAATGCCTGGGACAATAAGGTTCAGCAGGCATCCTATTTTTCTATGGGATCAGAATCGGCGCTGAAGACCTTCGCAACGAACAAATCAGGCAGTAGCGGTACTTTTTCTAACCCCAACTACAAGTTGATGCAGGCGGTGTCCTTTGACCCTACCGGCAGTGGTCGCCGGGATCATGTTGCCTTTGTAGGTGTTTCCGGGAAGGATAAAAAGGGCTATATGTGGGTCATTGACACCACAAAAGGAACGGATTCAGACCTCAGCCAGCTGGTAGAGATTGGCGACTTCAGCTATATGTTTGATGCAAGCGCTTTTAAGGTTCCGACCTACTCCAACCGCAGCTTCCTCAATATCGTGGCCGGTGACTTTGACGGTGATGGCAAGGAAAGCATCGTGGTCTATACCCCGGAGTCCTACAATGCCGGAGGCTGCCAGATTCAGCAGTGGGATTATGACGGTGACAGCCTTTCCCAACGCGGCAAGAGTAACAGTCTGTTGATGGGCTATTATAACGTCCATCCCTGGTATGATGTGGAGCGCTCGGAGGGAAACCAGCGGCGCAAGCTGGGTGTCTCTATGGCCGTGGGGGACTTCAACGGCGACTGTGTGGACGATCTGGCGGTGCTGTCCTACTGTCACCGGCTGCCCAATGACGAGGCCCAGATCGACTACTACCGTCCGGTGGTCAAGATCGTCTACGGTACAAAGGAGGATACCGGCAGCTCCATCGTGACCAAATCCGCGGCACAGAGCGAGGAGTTCTACACCAGCAAGGGACGAAGCGGCGGGCGTGATCGCTATGAATTTCCTGTGGGAGCCTCTTTGACCTGCGGAGATTTTGACGGCGATGGTGATGTGGATCTGTTCCTCGCAGGTATGCTGGGGCAACTGGGAACATGGAAAAACAACAACCAGCAGGTGAACGAAACCATCGACATGAAGGCTGGGTATCTCTATATTGGGAAACTGAGCAATTCGGGAAACGGTTTTGTTAAGACTACCAATCAAACCATAGAGTCCAACGGCTGGACAGACGGCGGCTACCATAATGCCGATGATGTATGGCAACAGTTGGCTGTGGAGTCTGTTGCGATCAACGGCAAGGGGCGCGGCGCAAAGGAGCTGGTGTTCCTCAGCGGCACGCTCTATGATGCCAGCAACAATAAGCCTGTGGCGGTATATACCGGCGATTACTTCAAGAGTGCCGATGACGGTGCAGGCAGCACCACCCGAATCTCCAACTGTGATATTCAGTCCATTGCCGTGGGCAACTTTGACGGAAACACTGCCGGGCGGGAACAGGTGGTGTTTACAATTGCCCTCAAGCACGCAAATAACAACCAGTCCCACCTGCTGACGGGCTATATGCGGGGCATAAACTATAATGATAAAACGGTAAACGGCGAAATAAAGGAGTACGGAACAGCTGGCGGATATGACTGCCTTGTTCCTACGGACAGCTATGTGAACACCAATGCCCAGAATGCGGTCAGCTTTCTGGTTATCCCCGTGGACAAGAACAACGACGGTGTCCTTGCCAAATACCGGGGTGTAACCTACGCCTACACGGACCCGGATGTCAAGGCGGTCTTGCAGGCGGCGCCCTATTTTGATGAGGTAATGGATGCGGGCAATAACGAAACAGAGTATGTCCTGACGGAAAGCTATGAGCTGTCTGACTGGGACTCTGACAGCGTGTCCTTCAGTATAGGCTACAGCACCGAATTCAAATTCCTCGGCGGAGAGGCATCCATTGAAACAGGTTATGCACTGGACTGGACGAAGTCCTTCGAGCGTTCTCTGCACGAGGAGTGGAGTCAGAGCTTTTCCGCACAAGCCTACAACAGTGTTGTTGTCAGCCGTACACCGGTGTTCGTCTACGAATATGACATACAGAAAGCGGACGGCACATGGAACGATAAAACTGTCATGCAGACTGCCATTCCGCAGGGACCTGTGTATGAGCAGCTTTCGGTGGATGCCTACAACAAGTTTGCCACAGAGTATAACAAGTACATGGCCGACCGCACAAATAAACCGACCTGCTACCTGTTGGAGGAGATCGTTCCCGCTGCCAACTGGATGGACGGCAACGAGGGCGACCCCTACCGCTATAACCATGATGGCTGGGACGCTTTGAATCCGGATATTCAGGCTTCCGCCATCAGCAAATCGGAGTTTGCTTTGGGCTATAACGGAACGCTGGATAAGGTGGCATGGACGAAGGAAAACACCACCACAAAAAGCGTAGAAATGTCCCACGGGTTTTTCTTCAACAGCTCCATAAAATGGGGCGATGAGAAGGTAGGAATGCACGGTGTCACCACAAGCCTTGAATATAGCGATGGCAAGGGAAATTCCACCTCCAAAGGCACTGCGGTGGGAGCGAGCTGCACCGTCACCAGTCTGGACAAGCAGAGCCTTGTGGCGGAAGGAATTCCCGCGCCTGTTGTAGACGCCTATCGATTCCATTGGACGCTGGGGCAGTGGCAGCGCCACCTGAGTGGTGCAGCGAACAACAAGACACCCTTTATCGGCTACAGTGTTACCAATCTTTCCTCTCCGCCGCGAGCCATCGACAATTTGGACAAGACAATAACCCGCGGCGAAGGCAACTTTGACCTGAAGCTTTCTTGGACAAAGCCGGACTGCAAAAACGGTCATCCGGAGATTACTGGCTACTATGTTTACAGCAAGGACGAAAGCGGTGCATATACAAAAGTATCCGAAAAGCTGTCTGCCGAAGCAACGGAATATGAGATCAAACAACTTGACCTGAATGGCAAGTACACCTATGTAGTGACGACCGTAGCAACGGTAGACAGTAAGGATTATGAGAGCGTTTGGTCCAACGAGGCGCATTATCGCGCAGACGAAGCGCCTTACATCGGTAGCAATGGCAACTGGTGGGTCGGGGGAACCGACACCGGCGTAAAAGCGGTCGGTGACGACGGAAAGCCGGGCAAGGACGGCGAAACTCCGTATATCGGTGAGAACGGCAACTGGTGGATCGGCTTTACGGATACGAAAGTTAAGGCGGCAGGCACCGACGGTAAGGATGGTGAAAAAGGCGAGGACGGTGAAACGCCCTACATTGGCGAAAACGGCAACTGGTGGATCGGTGAAACCGACACAGGCGTAAAGGCTGTCGGAACGGATGGT
>OLOZ01001976.1_pt1 | contig 12711 bp, 9 predicted proteins | sample 1673021 | NCBI WGS metagenome assembly OLOZ01 (sample SAMEA3136747, study PRJEB25190) | human gut metagenome | biome: human gut; feature: human-associated habitat; material: faeces | place: Austria | collected 2013
TTGTGTATATTCTGATTTTTAGACTAGTGGTGCAGTTGGTGATATAGGTGGTGCATTTTATGCGATTAGTGGTGCTGTTCCTTGCAAATAATCACTTAATAAATCTGCTTTTCAAAATCTATCACTCCCTAATAGATATATTATATATTACTTTTCAAATGCTTGCTTTCACATAAGTCTCCACAATCCCTTATATAAAGGTGTTAAAACAAAAAAATTGTATTTTTCTACTATAATAAAAAAGAACGGCAAAAACCGTTCTCATCTTGACAAGGAAGACCTGCCATAAACTATCTTTTGAAAATCTCACAAGCACTTATAAATTCATTTTTCATAGTTCTCTTATTAATGACATTTAAAAAGTCCTTCACTATACTATCCCTGTACTTCTTATCAGTTTTAAACAAGTTACTAATACTTGTTACCTCATTACGTGCTTCACAATTCTCATACGTATCACATAATGAATCTAATATCATTTCGATTAATGATTTGAGTCTTTCTTGATAATCATCTGCTTTATAATTAGAAATAAACTTCGAATATACTAAATCAGGACTCTTTAATACAGAAATATCATTATTTAAATCATCACGTGAATAATCCTCATTTACAAGAAAATATGATAATCCTAATAAAGAGAAAATGACATACTTTGCATTACTTAAGACAATCTTCTCATCATCTGAAATTGCAGTTCCATTCTTTAAATCTGCTTCTATTATTGTATAATCTTCCGACAACTTAATCAAATCAAGAATAAACTCTTTTTTATTTGGATCCTTCTCATAATTCACCCTATACAGTTTATTATAAAGTGGCTTATTCTCAAATATACTTCTCTTACCACTTCTAGCTGTACCAGGCTGCTGATATCCAAATGAAAGTAATAGCTGACCAAGCTCATCGTTTTTTATATTTCTTGTATTACGTTTTCTCTTTTCACCACGTTTAATTTCTAGATAAATACCTTCTTTTCCAAGCCATCTCTGCAGCATCTTCATTTCAGGAGAATTTGATTTTAAGTCTCTTGGGTTAATTGGTTTTTGAGAGTTTGTAGCCTCAGCTATCTTAGAATAAAGCTTTTGATCATTATTCTTAATACTTATAATCTTACAAGGAAGATAAAATTTGTTAGTATTGCTCCCTTTATAATTACCAATTCTATTAGTAGTCTGTCCACCATTAACAATTGAAAAATCGTAAAGTTTAACTTTATTACCATCCAAAACATACTCACTACATGCAATTGTTAGACCGTTATTATAAAACCAGAAATTGTCTCTTTCTTTGTCTAGTGTTTCCTTGATGCCTTCATCAACAGTTTTATTCTTAATGTATTTTCTAATATTTAAATCAAACAAACCTTCATCCTTAAACTTATCATACATACGAACAAGAGATTCTGAAGACATGTTGACCATGATTCCTGATACATTATCAGTTTCATATTGCAATACATTATGTGGATGATCAATTTCTATCTTATACTCATTTACAGTTTTAGCTTTTTCAATCAATTCTTTAATCTGTGAATTGATTTCACTCACACCATAAACTGATACCATATCTTTTGAATATAGGTTATTTTCTGCATGAAGTTTGTTAGTGACATCATTTTGATTTATATCTGATGTAGTAAAGATACAATACTCAACATTTCCTGCACTTTCATCAGGTAATCTATCTAATGCGTTTTGCAGATTAGTTTTAAGTTTCTTATTATATGTACCTGTATTAGCCTTCTTGAAATTTTCTACAGTACTACTCATTTTATTTAATTCAGATATGATATCATTCAATTTCATATTTTCTGTATATTTGCATTGTCCCAACACAACTTTAGGTTCTTCATCATCATAATATACAAAATCAATACCACCATCATTTGGCCCATTGGTAATAGAACTTTCAATATCATACAACTTAGGCTCTATATTCTTAATTTTATAACAGAAAAACTGCATTGCTAAATACTCGAATACACTTTCATCTGCCACCTTTTTCTTGCTTTTTTCCAATTCTTTCTTAATACTTCTTAATTCATTCATTCAAAAGTACTTCACTTGCCATAAAGTACACCTCCATAATCATAACTGATCTTATTTAGTAAACTATTATTAATTATATCTCAGGTTATGATTCACATAAAGATCTATCACGAAATTTGTAATAGAAAAGAATCCCCAAGTATGACATATTCATTCCTGGGGTTCTATCTTTATTCTGTTTCTACATAAATTGTTGTGAACTTACAATGTGTAAGAGGCTTAACATGAATAGTATTATCTACTACTTCAATACTATCTGCATACTCTTCTTTTAAATCTACATAATATGCTTTCTTAATATTTTGAGTAAATACTAATGTATCACTTTCTTCTTCATGGAACTGTCCATTATAAAGTCTGATAATATATCCGTCTTTATCTTCAGCTTTCTTAATTGCACTTACTACAAGTTTATTCTCTGTAGAGAATAATGAATAACTATCTTCTTTTGTACCTTCTACTTCAGGTTCAGAGAAGATTAATCTACCATTTAAGAATTCTGAATACTCTCTTGCAACAACTGGAGTATTGTATGCTTTTGCTGTATTTGCGATATGTGCACTATTGAAATCACCTGCAAAAGTTGTGAAACCAAATGAGAAATCAAGTGGTTTCTGTAATTCAGCATCACGTGTTTCAATAATACGTTCTCCGCTCGCACGTCCTGGACGATAGATAAGATTTTCTTTACCCATAAATGAGTAAGTTCTAAATAGTGTTAAACGGATTGCATAATCATCAATAACTTCATATTCACGTACACCCTGAGGAATTAATGCTATTCCTCTTTCACTATTACTTAAGCTTACAAAGCTCTGTGTAGGTTCAATAGAGATAGGTGGTTCCTGCCATGTAGTATCACTCTGCTGGAAGTTTAGTGGTAAGTCATTATTCACTTCTTCTTTTATTGTTTTTGATCTTTCTAGTGCTGCATTATAAAGAGCCATTTCTTTTTCATGAACATTTTCTCTTTCAATAGCACCAAACTGTTCATCCGCAATATTTACTTTTGAAACAAGATCAGCATCAAATACAACACAAAGACGATGTGATTTACCAACATTATCTACATGTACATCAAAATCAATAACAGATGAGCCTTTTCTTAATGATACAGACATCTTAACTGGAAGTTCAATTGAACGTTTACCTAATGCACGTTCGTCAAGATTACTTGGAATTGGTAATTTATATTCTGCATTTAATGTAGCATATAATTCAGATGCCTGAATACTACTATCTACTAAATGATCTTTTGAATATGTCACTAAATCCTGATGTGCTGGTGAATAGTTGAAAGAATCTCCTCCATCACCATTCTCTTCAAATACTGCCTGATTCTTATAAACATGATTATTTGTTTTATCAACAATAGTAAGAGTTCCATCTTCTTCTAAATGAATAGAATAGAATTCATTTTCTACTGTTGTAGATTCTTTTAATTCCTTCTTAGAAGAATGAGAGAAATCTAAAGTATACTGAACATATCCCATTGCTGGAAGGTCTTTGGCTTCAATTGCAATAGTTGCTTCAATAACACTTTCAGGTGTATAAACCTTCTTGCTTGGATTTAACTTAATTGTTTGAGATAGAACATAATCAGTTAAATCTTTTGATTCTAGAATTGTATAATTAACATCATTTCCATTATTATCTTTTAAAGCAAAATCTGTACCTGGAAGATAAACTTTTGCTGTTACAACTTCATCTCTGACAAATGGTAAAGTATTGAACAATGTAATAGTCATATCAGCATTATTTTTAATACTAGTCGCAATAAGTCTTGTATGTAATTCTACTAAAGCATCTGCAATATCTCTCACCTGTTTATAACGCATATAAACATCTTCATTAGCAGTATCTGAAATACATGAACCGATTGAATCATGTGCTGCATTTTCAAATAATAATTTCCAGATAGTTTCCATAGGACCATGTGGATACTCATTACCTAAAGAATAAGACATTGTCATTAAAGGTTCTAAAACATGAGTTATATAATTCTGAAGCTTTGTATTTAAAGCCTTTAAATCAGAACGAGATGAGAAAATAGATTTATGTACACGACTATGTTTACCTAAAATCAATTCTCCTTCTACTTCTTCTAATTCAGGATGAGCAGCTTTTACATCTTTAATATAATCTTCAATACAGCTAATAACATAAGTATTTTCTGGATCAGCTTCCTGCTGTTTTTTTACTAATTCAACAAGATTTCTTCTAATAGGAGCCTGATCGAAGCCATTTGGAAAATAAATATTGTCTGTTGCACCAGTTCCAGCTTTGATTAAACATTCATTTTTCCAGAATTTCTTAGCATCTTCATCATCTTCAGGAATATTACCACCGATATAGTATCCATGAGGAATCTGAGTTACAAATACTGTACTTCCATCATGTCCACGCCAGTTATAGTCTGTATGTTTGACCATATCATTAGTTACACCACGCCAGAATAATGTATCTTTAATTCCAAATGCATTATAAATCTGAGGCATATTTCCAGCCATACCAAATGAATCTGGTACATAACCTACATTCATATATGGACCATATTTAAGGCATGTTTTCATACCATAGTACATATTACGAACAATTGATTCAGCAGAAATAACCATTAAATCACTCTGTGTATACCAAGGACCAATAACTAATCGGTGAGCTTGTACTAATCTTTTGATTCTTGCCTCATCTTCTGGTCTCCATTTAATATAGTCATCTAACAATGAACCTTGTGCATCTAACATAAAGTACTTGAATTCAGGATCTTTTTCTAACGTATTTAGTACATCTCCTAAATCCTTCATTAAATATATTTTTGAACGTGATGTTGTGAAATACCATTCACGGTCCCAATGAAAATGTGGAACAATATGAATTTTCTTTGCCATAATCTTCTCCTTAACAAAATAAAGAAGGCAATGCCTTCTTTATTAAATTTTATTCAAATGAAATTTCTACGTCGTCTTCAGTCATAGTTTCGTCTGCTGCATCTGGATCAACGTTGAAGTTAGCAAGTAATGGAGCAACAAATGCGATGAATAATGCACCTACTAGCATACCTACTAAATAAGCCCATCCACTACCAATAGTGATGAAACCATAAATACCACCAACTGGAGGAATAGTAGCCTTAGCACCTAAAAGACATGTTACAGCAGCACCTAATGCACAACCAATCATGTTAAGTGGAACTAGACGAGACGCTTTTACTAATGTGAATGGGATAGCACCTTCAGTGATACCAACAAATCCCATTACCCAGTTACCTTTACCAGCATCTTTGAAAGAATCTGAATAGCATTTGCTCTTAATAACAGTAGAGATAGCATATGCTAGTGGTGGAATACAAATTGCACAGTTAATATAAACGTTAGGCTGATAGATTTTTTCTGCCATTAATACGTTACCTGCCATCCAAGCAGCTTTGTTGATAGGTCCACCCATATCAGAACCGATCATAGCACCTAAAATGATAGCTAAGAGAACCTGATTAGTACCTGATTTTGTCATAGTACGAATCCAAGAAATTAATGCAGTATTTAACATTGATAATGGAGTATTTAAGATAACACCCATTACAAGAGCAATAACAGCTGTAGCAAAGAATGGTGAAATAACTAAAGGCATCATTGACTGGAATGATTCAGGTAAGTTAAATGTCTTTTTACACCATCTTACAGTGTAACCAGCTAAGAAACCAGCAATAACAGCTCCTAAGAAACCTTCCTGATAGTTAGAAGCGATAGCACCACCGATTAAACCAGCACCAATAGCAGGCTTTTCAGCGATAGAGTAAGCAATAAAACCAGCTAGAACTGTATTAACAAGACCGATACCAGCCCAACCTACTTGCTGAATCTGCCATAAAGTGTGATAGAATCCAGTTGCCTTAGCATATGGATCTAAGCTCTGTACGCCAGTACATAATGCGATAATTAATGGAATTGCAACAACTAAAGAAGCACCAATGATAAGTGGTAACATGTAGCCAATACCAGTCATCATATGACCTTTAGCTTCATTAAAAAACTTTTTCATAAACTTTTTCTCCTCAATATAAATTTTTTGCTATATAATGAGAGTGCGTACTCACTATATAGTATGTATTCATAGGTCTCCGCAATAGGCCTATGAATTTTTTTATCCTTTTTTTGCTTCAACAGCTTTAGCACATTTCTTTAAAACTGCTTCAGGTGCCTTAATACAAGTTGTAATATTGACACGAATAACTGGTTTACCTTCAAAACGGTCCATACCATCAATATGCTGATCAGATGCAATTAATACAAAGTCAGCTGCCTGAGCTTCTTCTTTTGTAATAGCATTAACCTGCCCCATTGAACCCTGCTGTTCCATCTTGACATCAAAACCAATCTTCTTTCCAGCCTTTTCCAATGCTTTTGCAGCCATTGGAGTATGAGCTAAACCAGCTGGACAAGCTGAAATACCAACAACTTTCATTTTAATTTTCCTCCTCCATCATTTTTAAAATATAACGTGTTAATTCAGCCTTATCATTGGATGAAATAATTGTATCTTTAAATTCATCTTCTAATAATGCTGTTGCAAGTGAAGAAATCATCTTCAAATGCACATCACCAGCACTCTGCTTAGGTACTAGTAATGCGAAAATATATTTAACTGGCTTGTCATCTAGAGTCTGCCAATCAATACCATTTTTATTTCGTAAGAACATAACTGTTACTTTCTTAACGTTATCTGTTCTTGCATGTGGGATTGCAAATCCATCTTGTAATCCTGTTGAGAATTCTTTTTCTCTTTCAAGAAAGTCATGATATAAGGCATCTTCATCATCAGTAATATCAAGCAGTTTTGCTTTATGACTGATAAACTTAAGAATGCCATCTTTGTCTTTCTCATCAACATCTAGGAATGTTGTCTGTTCGTTTAGTAATTCGTTCATTGCTGTTCACCTCTCTTCGACAATACCTAGTATAAATAATCTTCTTCCATTTCTCAATTCATGCAATTTCCACTTCCAAAAGGAAATGTAAGTGTTATCATATTAAACGCTTCCACTTTTAAGTGGAAATGGTTTTGGTTGTCAATTTTAAAAAAGTCGCTAATATTAATAATAAAGATAGAGAAAGGAGGATAACCATGTTTAATTACAAAAGAATTGAAGATATTTTTAACTATATACGTAGTAATGATTACACTACTGCTGCCAAACTCGCAGATTTATTTAAAGTATCAGAACGCACAATTCGTACTGATATAAATAATTTAAACAATGAATTACAGGGAGCAAGTGTACAGTTAAAAAGGAAAGCCGGTTACTATTTGGAAATTGAAGATGAAGAAAAGTTCAATTCATTTCTAGATAACATTACATCTAAAGAATCAGATATTGTAGACCTTGATTCCAGTGAAGATAGAATACGTTTCATATTGAACAAACTGCTTTATTCACACGATTATATTTCAACTGATGATCTGGCTGACTTAGTTTATGTTTCAAAAAACACATTTTCTAATTACATAAAAATAATAAAGAAATGCCTACCACTTTATAATCTTGAATACATTGTAAAGCCTGGCGTTGGAATAAAAATCATCGGTAATGAATCTGATAAACGAGATTGTATCGTGAATGAAACATATCCGTTAAATGAATATTCAACTGTTTCTGCATTTTCTAAAGGAGAAAAGATTTACTACAACGATGTTGAAGTAAATTATATTGTTTCTTTGTTAATCAATGTTTTCAATAAGCATGAAATTCAAACAGATGATTATAAATTAAAAAATCTTACTATTTACTTTGCATTAATGATTTCCAGAATACTTAATGATGACTACATTAGTGTTATGAATAACACAGAAATTCCCAACAATATTGAGGAAATTATGAATGAGATATGTGAATCATTAAGTAATTATTATGACATAACAATTACTCGTGGTGAAAAACAATATATTTCACTTCATTTTATTTCTAATATTAAGTACAACAATAATTCTATAGATGATCGGTCTATACACAATCTTATTGATTCTTTCTTAGAAGGTATCTATAAAGGATACAATTTCGACTTAAGGGATGACAAAATACTAAGATCTGATCTTTTCTATCATTTCCGTACTTCAATATCAATGATGGAACTTCATTTAGAGAATAAAAACCCTTTATTAAATACCATTAAAACGAACTACCCTCTACCATTTGAAATATCAAAGACTATTCTTAGCCAGTCTTCTAATATTATTACTTTCCCTGAAGATGATATAGGATATATCGCTTTACATATTGGTGCAGCGATAGAAAGGTGTTTCTCTGGTTCTATCAAGAAAAAAGCCGTTTATCTTGTATGTGGTTCAGGACAAGCAACTGCGCGTATGTTAGAGGCAAGATTACATAATGTCTTTGCGAATAAGCTGACTGTTGTCAAAAGATTGTCTCTTATTGAGTATCTAAATTGTACAGAAAATGATTTCAAAGAGATAGATTGTGTTATTTCAACAATTCCTATAGATCAATCGTATGTACCAACGATTACTGTAGATTTCTCTCTTAACCAGCAGGATATTGAAATGGTATCTCGTTTAATTACATCTATAGACCAAAGTAAATATGAGAAAATAAAAAAGTTCTTTGACTCTTCTTTATTTGTTCACAAGAAAAAAGTGAACTCAAAAAAAGAATTGTTAGAAGAACTCAGTAATCTTTTACTTAATGAAAGTATTATTGGTGACGATTATCTTGATTCTGTATATAAACGTGAAGAACTCTCTAATACAAATATGAATGATGTATTTGCATTACCACATCCATTGAACGTTTTTGCAAAACAAACAAAAGTTGCTGTTGCAATATTAGATGAACCGCTTAAATGGAACGGTGATGAAACTGTTAGAATTGTATTCCTTCTAGCAATCAAGAACGGAGACAGTCTTAACATGGAACACTTATACGATGTATTTATTGAACTCGTTAATAACACCAAATTCCAGCGTGAAGTGATGTGTTCTAAGACATATGATCAGTTTCTTAAAACACTTATACAACACATACAATAAGCCATACAATTGATTACATATAAAAACAGGAAGGATAGAGTTTTCTCCTAATATTCCACTTAAAAAGGGTTACTGGATGCATAACATCCAGTAACCCTTCTATGATATTTGACTTATTTACCCCAAGGTAACAAATTTGAAATAAACTCTTGAAGTTCTTTGATGCTAAATAGCCATGAACCAATAACAACTATAGCAATTATCAAGCAAGTCCAATTCAATTTTTCTATTTTAAATAATTTCGCATCTTTATCATTAATTGTAAAGATAAACTTAACCAAGATGTAAATAGTATTAATAAGAACAAACGCTAAAAAATCAATAGTCAGCAACAACCTATATATACTAGCTGCGGAGATGCTTTGTAAGACAGATGTAGAAAATGTAATTCCACCAACAAACGCTAAAACGATCGAAGCAAATATACCCAGTATAGATATATACTCCTTTTCTACGCCTTTCACCTGTTGCTACAGTTTAACTTTCGCATCTTCAATACTAGCTGCAAAGATATTATTCACATTTTCTATTTGCCTTATCGCCAATTGAAAATGATCATATATTTTAACAATTATTTTTTTAGTATCTGCACTAACATGATTTTTCTCATCCAATGAATAGAGTAGTAACTTCTCAACATTAGTCGCGAAAATTCCTCTTTGTTCCATTTCTAAAGAGTAGATATAGTTACTAATTTCTGAATATAAAATCCTATCCAATCTGTCAGATGAATCTATATAAGCATCAATATTCTTAATCGTTACCTTTGGATCATATCTTAGAGACTCCATTGATAACGCTTTGCAAATACTATTCATTTTTCTCTTAGCATAATTATATTTTGATGATTTTTAGATTACAAAACGCTTTTTATCTTCAGTGCGCAATAATTTATCTAAATCATCATTAGGCATTAAAATACTCCTTTATCACATCAAGTGTAATCTCATTATTTCTATATGGAGCATAAGCATCCATCCAAGGAGACTGCCTATGTGTTATCGCAACAAGACCAGTTGCTGAATAATCTGAAAACTTATCTACAACTTTATTAATGCGATTTTTATCTTCATCAGTAATAACATCATCATTAAATTTTACTCTTTCAGTATTCCAAATATTGTCCGTATCAAATAAAATATAAGACTCTATTGTTGGGATATCTCCACTACCATATTGCTTATATTCATGATATGCAGTAGGAACAACTGGGCCAAAATCCCATGCTTCAATTTTATCATCAAAACAAGAAGCATTTTTTGTTTTATCAATTAGAAAATAAGCCTGAATAAAATAAAGAACCTTTTGTAGTTTTAAATTAGAAATACCATAGTCCTGTTCATTGCTGTAATTAATCACATGACGACATACTTCTAAAACATCATAACTCATACTTTATTCACTCCTTTTCCTAACCATAATAGAACATATTTCAAATGACAATGATTTTCTCAAACACTCTCTAATATAAGCAAAGAGCATGCATTCGCACACTCTTCTATTTCTAAATATTAGAAGAAAATGTTTTACCATCTTCTTCGTCTAATTATTCTCTTACCATTGAACCTTACCAAACAAACTTCAAGCCAGGCCATGAAACAGAAAACAATTTTAATAAACCACCAGATTAACCATAGTGGAAAGAACAGAAGATACATTAATAACCTAAACATTTAAATAACCCCTCTCTTATCAATTTTGATTGCACATTTAATGATCATACTCTTTACACCATAAGACATAATCATTCGACTCTTTCAATTAAATGATACACTATCCAATCATGTTTTAATATCAATTTAGAATTATTTCTGAATCTTTGCGAATTCAAAAACAACTAGAATTGGAAATACTAAAATCACCAACAATACCTTCAAAACCTTATCTACTAGTAAAAGCTTATCATCAGTAGTCATAGTAATAATCTCCTTTTTATTTGAATAACTCCCAGAAACTTACAGTCGTCTTTCTATAGATTTTTTATAGGTAGCTTTCTTAGGATTCGTAATCCATCCTCTGCCCTTCTTACCATATCCAGGTATAAGAGATCTCTTAATTGATCTTTTAGCTCTTCCTGTTGTTCTAGCACTAATAGATTAATGATGGTGTTCTTACTGCAAACTTCATATTACTCATCTTCATTCCTACTATTATCCTATACTATTTTTAATATTCATGTATCCTGTACCCCTCTGACAACGCCTTTCTAGAGGTGTTTCTAAAATATTTTGAAAATTTTATGATAAAAGGAGGTAACATGCACTTCTGTTATATTCACAATCTATATAATTAGAAAATCCTTACATTGTATAGACACAAAAAAAACGTTAACCCTAAAGTTAACTCTTTAAGTTAATCTGTGAGACTAATTACAAAGTTCATAATACCTGTAAATTTTAATCCTGGTTCTAAGTTAATCTTATCACCAGTTAAATAAAGATGACCATATACACCATTATTACTCTTTTCATTCTCATCACTTCCCTTTGACTACGACCATTATAGTAATAGTAGAAGTGATTCACTTGCATATTCTAGTTAAGTGTTAGTAAAGAAAGCAGTCTTAAAGGAAAGAATATATCTTATTGTGTAAAATACAAAATATTCACTCAATATATAATTTTAGTTTCTTTGTTATAATATTATGATGGAAATGAATAAAAGGTCGGTATGGAGACCTCAAAAACCATGTCCTTTGGTCTAAGCAGAGACCTAAAACCTGCATCTACATTAGGAACTCCTTGGAGTTCCTTTTCATTGCATAAAAAATCTCTCTAATAAAGAGGGACTATGTTAAAATGAGTTTGTTTGTTTTATAGAAAGGTTAGTTTATTTACTTTTTTAGCATAAATTATTTGTGTTTTGAATACCCACAAACCACAGGTTAATGAAAATTAAATTTTATTAACACCTATAAATCGGCGTTCATGAAGCTGAACTGAATACATGAATTTTCCATTTGTACTATAATTAGATTAGAAATCAGATGAAGAACTCATGCAGGATATTGTTTCAATACTTCATGTGGTCTCCTGCAGGTTGCAAAGGGCTTCGTAAGTATAAAAAAACAGATAGAAAGGGATGAGGAAATTGCTGAAGAGCTTCAAGACGGAAATAAATCCAACAGAGGAGCAGAAAGTCAGGATTCGTAAAACAATTGGTACTTGCAGATTTATCTATAACTTCTATCTTGCTCATAATAAGGAGCTTCATGAAAGTGGCAAAAAGTTTATGAGCAGCAGCCAGTTTAGAGTATGGCTTAACAATGAGTTTCTTCCGAGCCATCCAGAATATTCCTGGATCAAGGAAGCTTATTCAAAATCGGTAACACAGGCAGTAAATAACGGACAGATCGCATTTACAAAATTCTTTAATCACAAGAGCGCCTTTCCAAAGTTTAAAAAGAAAGGCAAATCTGATGTGAAAATGTATTTTGTAAGGAATAATCCAAAAGATTGTCACTGCGAAAGACACAGAATCAAGATTCCGTCACTTGGGTGGGTCCGCATCAAAGAGAAAGGATATATTCCTACAACAAAGGGTGGATACGTAATTAAGAGTGGTCATGTCTCAATAAAGGCTGACAGATACTATGTTTCAGTTCTTATAGAAATCC
>OLOZ01001979.1_pt1 | contig 12697 bp, 7 predicted proteins | sample 1673021 | NCBI WGS metagenome assembly OLOZ01 (sample SAMEA3136747, study PRJEB25190) | human gut metagenome | biome: human gut; feature: human-associated habitat; material: faeces | place: Austria | collected 2013
ACCTCACGGTCTGGGCGATTTTTCTGTCAGGGGAGTTTTTTTACAGCCCCTTTTTCAATCGTAAAACGTCTAATTATCTGACGATTTAAAAAGAAGTTTTTATTTACAAATTTGAAAAATGGGTGTATAGTAGGAAAAAATAAAAAATGTAAGAAAGGACTCAGATATTATGAACGGGCAACAGCGACAGAAAAATGCTGGCTTGTATCGTCCTTCGTTTGAACACGATAACTGTGGTATTGGAGCAATCGTCAATATCAAGGGCCAGAAAAGTCACGATACCGTGGCGAATGCATTAAAGATTGTAGAACAATTAGAACATAGAGCGGGCAAAGATGCCGAAGGTAAGACAGGTGATGGAGTAGGAATTCTGTTACAGATTTCTCACAAGTTTTTCTCCAAAGTCTGTAAACCTTTCGGCATCTTTTTAGGTTCTGAGAGAGATTACGGCGTAGGTATGTTTTTCTTCCCTCAGGACGAACTGAAAAGAAATCAGGCAAAGAATATCTTTGAAGTGATTGTGGAAAAAGAAGGAATGGAATTCCTAGGCTGGCGAGAAGTACCGGTACATCCGGATGTGCTTGGAAGTCGTGCAGTAGAGTGTATGCCATGCATCATGCAGGGATTTATCAAGCGGCCGGAAAAAGTTGAAAAAGGAATTGACTTCGACAGACGTCTGTATGTGGTACGCCGAGTCTTTGAGCAGAGCAGCGATGATACTTATGTAGCTTCACTGTCAAGCAGAACGATTGCTTATAAGGGAATGTTTCTGGTAGATCAGTTACGTCTCTTTTTTGCAGATCTTCAGGATAAGGATTATGAATCTGCCATTGCACTGGTTCATTCCAGATTCAGTACGAACACGAATCCAAGCTGGGAGAGAGCACATCCGAACCGTTTTATTGTACACAACGGCGAGATTAATACAATCCGTGGTAACCGGGATAAGATGCAGGCAAGAGAGGAAAATATGGAATCTGAAGAATTAAAAGGAGAACTTCACAAAGTCCTTCCGGCAATCAATGCCACAGGTTCTGACTCCGCTATGCTTGACAATGCCATTGAATTTATGGTCATGAGTGGCATGGAACTTCCGCTGGCAGTTATGATTTCTATTCCGGAGCCGTGGGCAAATAATAAGAGCATGTCCCAGAAGAAGAAAGATTTCTATCAGTACTATGCAACAATGATGGAACCATGGGATGGTCCGGCGTCAATTCTGTTCAGTGATGGAGATTGTATGGGAGCAGTTCTTGATAGAAACGGACTTCGTCCGTCCAGATATTACATTACAGATGATGATCAGTTGATTTTATCATCTGAGGTCGGAGTTATGGATATTGCACCAGAGAAAATCGTAGTAAAAGAAAGACTTCGTCCAGGTAAAATGCTTCTGGTCGATACGGTTCAGGGACGTGTCATCGGAGACGAAGAGCTGAAAGAAATGTATGCGGACAGACAGCCTTATGGTGAGTGGCTGGACAGCAATCTGATTGAGCTTAAGAATCTGAAAATTCCGAACCAGTTAGTACCGACCTACAAACCAGAGGAACTTAAGAGACTTCAGAAAGCATTTGGTTATTCTTATGAGGAAGTAGAAACTTCTATCAAAAATATGGCACTCAACGGTGGAGAAGGAACTGCTGCCATGGGTATTGACACACCACTTGCAGTACTTTCGGATAAGCATCAGAACCTGTTCAATTATTTTAAACAGTTATTTGCACAAGTTACGAATCCACCGATTGACGCAATCCGTGAGGAAGTGGTAACATCCACGACTGTATACATCGGAGCAGACGGAAATCTTCTGGAAGAAAAAGCAGAAAACTGCAAGATGCTCAAGGTCAATAATCCGATCCTTACAAATGTTGACCTTCTGAAGATTAAGAACATGAAACAGGATGGATTCAAAATTGCAGAGATTCCGACTATTTATTATAAAAATTCCAGTCTGGAAAAAGCAATGGATTACCTGTTTATCGAAGTAGATCGTGCAATCCGTGACGGAGCGAATATTTTGATCCTTTCTGACCGTGGTGTTGACGAGTATCATGTGGCTATGCCGTCACTTCTGGCATTGTCCGGACTGCAACAGCATCTGGTGCGCACGAAGAAGAGAACTTCCGTTGCAATCATTCTTGAGACCGGAGAGCCAAGAGAAGTACATCATTTTGCAACATTACTTGGATATGGAGCATGTGCAGTTAATCCATATCTTGCACATGAGACAATCCGTCAGCTTATTGATACAGGCATGCTGCAGAAAGATTATTACGCTGCAGTTGATGATTACAATCACGGAATCTTAAGCGGCATTGTAAAAATTGCTTCTAAAATGGGTATTTCCACAATTCAGTCTTATCAGGGAGCAAAGATTTTCGAGGCCATTGGATTAAAAGAAGAATTTATTAACAGATATTTTACAGATACAGTCAGCCGTGTTGGCGGCATCGGTATTGAGGAGATTGCACAGGATTATCTTGCAAGACATTCTCAGGCATTTGATCCACTTGGACTGGAAGTAGATCTGACACTGGACAGTCTCGGACAACACAAATCCAGAAGCTGTGGCGAGGAACATCTGTACAATCCACGTACGATCCATATGCTTCAACAGTCTACAAGACTTGGCAATTATGAAATGTTTAAGCAGTACACAGATATGGTAAATGAAGAAGGTGCCCACATTAATCTGCGAGGTCAGCTTGATTTTAATTATCCGAAGAAAGGGATTCCGATTGAAGAAGTAGAGAGTGTGGATGAAATCGTTCAGCGATTCAAGACAGGTGCTATGTCCTACGGATCCATTTCCAAGGAGGCACATGAGACGCTTGCAATCGCCATGAACCGTCTGCATGGTAAATCCAACAGCGGTGAAGGCGGTGAAGAAATCGAGCGTCTGGATACAGAAAAATGTTCTGCAATTAAGCAAGTCGCTTCCGGACGATTTGGTGTAACAAGCAGATATCTTGTCAGCGCAAAAGAGATTCAGATTAAAATGGCACAGGGTGCAAAACCAGGAGAAGGTGGACATCTTCCAGGAGGAAAGGTTTATCCGTGGATTGCCAAGACAAGACATTCTACGCCAGGTGTCAGCCTGATCTCACCACCACCGCATCACGATATTTACTCTATCGAGGATCTGGCACAGCTCATTTATGACTGTAAAAATGCAAATAAAGACGCAAGGATTTCCGTAAAACTTGTATCTGAAGCAGGTGTTGGAACTGTCGCAGCCGGAGTCGCAAAAGCAGGAGCCGGACTGATCCTGATCTCTGGATATGATGGAGGAACCGGAGCGGCGGCTAAGAGTTCTATCCACAATGCAGGACTTCCTTGGGAGCTTGGACTTGCGGAAACACATCAGACATTGATCCAAAATGGACTGCGTGAACGTGTCCGTATTGAGACAGATGGAAAATTGATGAGTGGTCGTGACGTGGCAATTGCAGCAATCCTTGGAGCAGAGGAATTTGGATTTGCGACAGCACCACTTGTAACTATGGGATGCGTTATGATGCGGGTATGTAATCTGGATACATGTCCGGTTGGTGTGGCAACACAGAATCCGGAACTTCGCAAGAACTTCCGCGGAAAACCGGAATACGTCATCAACTTTATGAGATTCATCGCACAGAATCTGCGCGAATATATGGCAAAATTAGGTGTTCGTACGATTGATGAACTGGTTGGAAGGACTGACCTTCTGAAAGTCAAAGAAGTGCCGACATCTGATCGTGCAGCAACACTGGATTTAAGCCAGATCCTGCAAAACCCTTATGAGGGAACAAAGACACCAATGACTTATAATCCAAAGAAGATTTATGATTTCGAACTGGAGAAGACGCTGGACGAAAGAGTCCTTGTAAAAGAACTGCTTCCGGCACTTGAAAAGCATCAGAAGAGAAGCCTGGAAGTCGATGTCACGAACACCAACCGTACATTTGGAACAATTTTCGGATCAGAAATTACAAGAAGATATCCGGAAGGCGTAGAGGAAGACAGTTATGTGATCAAATGTACCGGAGCAGGCGGTCAATCATTTGGTGCATTTATTCCAAAGGGTCTGACACTGGAACTTGTAGGAGACGGCAATGATTATTTTGGTAAAGGTCTCTCAGGCGGAAAACTGATCGTGTATCCACCGAAGGGTGTTACATTTAAACACGAAGAGAATATTATAATAGGAAATGTTGCACTTTACGGAGCAACCAGTGGTAAAGCTTTTATCAATGGTGTGGCAGGTGAGCGTTTTGCAGTCCGAAACTCTGGCGCAAAAGCAGTTGTAGAAGGTGTTGGTGATCATGGATGTGAGTACATGACCGGCGGATGCGTTGTTGTTCTTGGCAAGACTGGAAAGAACTTTGCAGCCGGAATGAGCGGCGGTGTCGCTTATGTACTGGATCTGAACAGTGATCTTTATAAGAATATTAATAAGCAGATGGTAAATATTGAACGAGTAACTTCGAAGTTTGAAATCAACGAGTTGAAAGAAATGATCGAAGAGCATGTGGCTTATACGAATTCTGAGAGCGGAAAAGAAATTTTGGACCACTTTACCGATTATCTGCCGAAATTTAAGAAAATCATTCCGATTGATTACGAGAAAATGCTTTCTACTATCGTTCAGATGGAAGAACAGGGCATGAGCAGTGAGCAGGCTAGAATTGAAGCATTTTACGCAATTAAAGAAGGAAGAAGATAGGGGGCGGACAACGTGGGAAAACCAACAGGATTTATGGAATATGAAAGACAGGATAAGCCGGCAGAGTCACCGAAGGAGCGAATCAAGCATTTCCGCGAATTCCACACACCTTTGTCAAAAGAAGAACAGGAGCGCCAAGGTGCAAGATGTATGGCGTGTGGCGTTCCGTTCTGCCAGGCAGGACAGATGATTATGGGGATGGCAAGTGGCTGCCCTCTCCATAACCTGGTGCCGGAGTGGAATGATCTGATTTACCACGGCAATTGGGAAGAGGCTTATTACAGGTTAAAAAAGACGAATAATTTTCCGGAATTCACTTCCAGGGTATGTCCTGCACTTTGTGAGGCAGCATGTACATGTGGACTCAACGGAAATGCAGTATCATCAAAAGCGAATGAGTACAGTATTATTGAAAATGCTTACGAAAAAGGATACGCTGCGGCAAGACCGGTGAAAGTCAGAACCGGAAAGAAAGTAGCTGTTGTGGGATCAGGACCGTCCGGACTTGCTGTGGCAGATATGCTGAACCGCAGAGGACATAGCGTGACAGTGTTTGAACGGGAAGACAAAGTCGGAGGACTTCTTCGTTACGGAATTCCAAACATGAAACTGGAAAAACAGTATATTGACCGTAAGGTAAATATTATGGAAGAAGAAGGAATTACATTTGTAACAAATTGCAATATCGGTAAAGACAAAAAAGCTTCTTCTATATTAAAAGAGTTTGACCGTGTAGTTCTTTGCTGTGGAGCTTCTCATCCAAGAGATATCAAAGCACCGGGACGGGACGCAAAAGGAATTTATTTCGCAGTCGATTTCCTGAAGTCCACGACAAAAGCATTGTGGGCAAATGATATGAAACTGGTGGATGGCACATACATTTCTGCAAAGGGAAAACACGTTATCGTTATTGGCGGAGGTGATACGGGAAATGACTGTATCGGAACTTCTATGAGACATGGCGCAAAATCTGTTCTTCAAGTAGAAATGATGCCCAAAGCACCAGATACTCGTGCAGATAACAACCCGTGGCCGGAGTGGCCAAAAGTCTGCAAAACAGACTATGGTCAGGAAGAAGCAGCGGCAGTCTTCGGACATGATCCGCGTGTATATCAGACAACGGTCAAAGAGTTCATCAAAGATAAGGAAGGAAATCTCTGCAAGGTCACACTTGTGAAGCTGGAGCCGAAGAAAGACGAGAAAACCGGACGCATGATGATGACTGAGATACCGGGAACTGAGTATACAGTACAGGCAGATCTTGTACTTATTGCAGCAGGATTTCTTGGAAGTGAAGAATATGTGACAAAAGCATTTGGCGTGGAAGTCAATGCGCGTACAAATGTGGCAACACCGGCAGGTGGGTATCATACAAATGTGGAGCGGGTGTTCACAGCGGGAGATATGCACAGAGGTCAGTCACTGGTTGTATGGGCAATCCGCGAAGGAAGAGAAGCCGCACAGGAAATCGATATCAGCCTGATGGGATATACGAATATGAATGTACAGTAACAAAATAAGTATCGGGTGAGAACTTCAAACAAGCTTGATTTCTCACCCCATATTTATCTCAGTCGAGAAGACTCCCACCTTCAGGTGGTGAGTAATAGCAAATTTGTCTCAGTGGGAGTTAGGTCTCCGACTGAGATAAACGCTCCGCGAGGATGCGCAGTGATTCTGATAGGAATATGTCAGCTTCTCTGACCAGAATCACGCGCCAAGTCTCACGGACGTTCGACTTGAATTTCCTGCATGGCTTGACTGGTCCAAATGTTACAAAAATGTTAAAAAATATTGCAAATATGTACTGACTCATGTATAATAACATCTAGATGTAGTAGCAAAACTATATAAAATTGTATACATTTGAGTGAGGAAGTTTTTATATGAATAAATTTGGAAGAAGAATACTGGCAGCATTAATTACGAGCAGTTTAGTAGTTACACCGGTTTTTGCAGCACCTTCAGTAGATGATCTTCAGAAGAGTAAGGCATCAGCGCAAAGTGAAGTAAACTCACTTCAGTCACAGCTTCAGAGTATTGTAAGTAAGATTACTCAATTGGAAGCTGATCTTACAACAAAGGGTGAAGAGATTATTCAGGCGCAGGCAGATCTGGAGCAGGCACAGGAAGACGAGAAGACACAGTATGCGGCTATGAAGCTTCGTATCAAGTATATGTATGAGGCTGGTGATGCAACAGCGCTTGAATCACTGGTAAGCTCAGAAGATTTTTCGGATCTGTTAAGTAAAGCTGAGTATGTTCAAAGTGTACATGGATATGATCGCGACAAGCTGGAAGAATATGTTGCAACTAAGCAGAAGATTGCTGATCTGAAGGAACAGCTCGAGACAGAGCAGTCACAGCTTGAGAGCATGCAGACAGAATATGAGACAGAAGAGTCTAATCTGACAACTCTGATTGATTCAAAACAGGCAGAAGTAGCAGATCTTGATTCACAGATTCAGGAAGCGGCAGAGAAGGCGGCGAAAGAAGAGGAAGAGCGTCAGAAGAAAGCAGAAGAGGAAAGACAGAAACAACTTCAGGCAGCATCTCAGAATAGTACAATAACGAATAGTAATTCTGGCAACTCCAATAGTTCAAGCAGCTCCAATAGTAATAAAGGCAACAGCAGCTCGAATTCAAGCAGTTCCAGTAACAAAGGAAACAGCAGTTCATCATCAAGCAGCAGTTCTGGTAGTTACGTATCCGGAAGTACAGTATCCCGTGCATATTCAGCACTTGGAAAACCGTATGTATGGGGAGCGGCAGGACCGAATTCTTTCGATTGTTCCGGACTTGTAAGTTTCTGTCTGACAGGAAGATATTCACATACATATAGCTCCAGTGATTTCGTTGGATTGACTAAGGTAAGTAATCCACAGCCAGGAGATATTTGTGTAAGAGTTGGGCATGTAGGTGTTTATATAGGTGGAGGTCAGATGATTCATGCACCACACACAGGAGATGTAGTGAAAATATCTGCAGTACCATCTAATATGTGGTACGTTCGTCCATAAAGTATATAAGAAAATGAATAATTTAATGCCAGTTCTTTTTTGAAAGGACTGGCATTTGTCATATACAAGAGCATGTCTAGACATCTTTGATGGAATTGTATCTGAAATGGTAAAAAAATGAACACAAAATGATAAAGATTGCGTCAAATTTGTAGCGGGTTGCGTAAACTATGAAAAATGTGTATAATAACGATGGAGCGTTTTCGAAAGAAAAATAATTAAAAGAGGGAAGATGAATATGAACAAAATAGGTAAGAGAATTCTGGCGGCGGCAGTTGCCAGTTCTGTACTTGTGACACCGGTTTTTGCAGATCCATCTGTTGACGATTTGAAAAAGAGCAAAGAGTCCGCACAGAATGAAGTAAGTTCACTCCAGACCCAGCTTAATACAGTAGTGGGAAAGATTACGGAGCTGGAGTCTCAACTTAGCAGTAAAGGTGAAGAGATTATTCAGGCACAGTCAGATCTGGAAGATGCCGAGGCAGAAGAACAGAAACAGTATGCAGATATGAAGGTTCGTATTAAGTATATGTACGAAGCTGGTGATCAGAGTGCTGTAGAAAGCTTAGTTGGTTCAGAGGATTTCTCTGATATGGTCAACAAAGCGGAATATGTAAGTAATGTACATAATTACGACAGACAGAAATTACAGGAGTACGTAGAGACAAAGCAGAAGATTTCTGAGCTGAAAGATCAATTGGAAGAAGAACAGTCACAGCTTGAAAGTATGCAGACAGAGTATGAGTCACAGGAGTCGAAACTTGATAACCTGATCGCATCTAAGCAGGCAGAGGTGTCTGATCTGGATCAGCAGATCGAAGAAGCTGAGCGTAAGGCGGCGGAAGAAGAGCTGAAGAGACAGCAGGAAGAAGCAGCAAGACAGGCAGCGGCAGCAGAAGCAGCAAGACAGCAGGCTGCATCGAACAGGAATAATTCTTCCAGCTCATCAAGCAATAGCTCAAGTAATAGCAATAAGGGAAATAGTTCCAATAAAGGAACAAGCAACAATGCTCCAAGTTATGTATCAGGAGACGCAGTGTCCCGTGCAAAATCTGCACTTGGAAAACCGTATGTATGGGGAGCGACAGGACCGAATTCCTTTGACTGTTCAGGTCTTGTAGGTTTCTGCCTGACAGGTAGATATTCACGTTCCTGCACATCAGCGTCATTGAATGCCCTTCCGACAGTGAGTAACCCACAGCCTGGAGATGTGTGTGTAAGATCCGGACACTGTGGAATTTACATTGGAAATGGTCAGATGATCCATGCACCACATACAGGTGATGTAGTAAAAGTAGCAAGTGTCCCTTCTAATATGAGAATCGTACGTCCTTAATAAAAGAATATTGAATTTATTTGCCAGGATTTCTTTTGAATCCTGGCATTTTTAATATCATGATGCCAGTGGGAGTGCAAAGCACGGAACAATCCGTAGGCATCATAGTTGGGGGGATGCCCCCAACATCTTTAGGAAATTACAATTTCCATGATATAAAAACTCTGAGGCATTCTTGAATTGAGTCATATTTGAACCATAGGTGGGTCACATTTGAAAATGTCTGAAAAAAACAATTTCATTATTGATAATTCAGTAAAATTATTGTATTCTGAACGTATAAGGCAAATGAAGAGTATAACATTCGGGCGGGGGAGAAACCTGAATGTAAAAGGGTAATTAATAAGGAAGGGTGAGAAAATGAAAGTACGAGTTGTTCGGGTGCTTATTGCCTCTGTTGCAGTGAGCACTTTATTTGTTACGACAGCGTTTGTAACACCAGTATTTGCGGAACCGGAGAATCAGGTGGAAACACTGGAAAATCAGAAAAGTGAGGTTGAGGCACAGGCAGATAGTATTAATTTCCAGTTGGTTTCATTGTTGGTCAGCTATAAGGCGCTGCAACAAGACATTGAGAATCAGCAGGTGAGAATTGGTGAGGTTGGACAAGACCTTGCAGTTGCGCAAGAGAATGAGCAAAAGCAATATGAAGATATGAAGCTTCGTATAAAATATATGTATGAAAATGGTGATGCATCATTTGCAGAGGCTATTCTGACTGCAACATCTTATTCGGATTTAGTCAATAAGTCTGAGTATGTCGAGAAAGTTCATGGTTATGACCGAAACAAACTAATGGAATATGTGCAGACAAAAGAAGAAGTTGCGAATTTGAAAACAGAACTTGAAGGCGAACAGGCAGATATGGAAGTCATGGCGCAGGAGATGAGTTCACAACAGGCAAATTTGGAATCAACTTTAACCCAGATGCGTGCCCAAATCGCAGATTTTGACAGCCAGCTTGCAAGTGCGCAGGCAGAGGCAGATGCAAAGGTAGCAAGAATGCAGGAAGAGCAGCAAATAGCTCAGAGTAAGAGTGAAAATCAGACGGGAAATGTTTCATCGGCTAATCAGGTGGGTTCAGCAGCCAATACAGGCACGACAAAGCCAACCGGAGGAAATGCAACACCGTCAACGGGAAATACAACGACGCCATCGACTGGAAATGTAAGTACGACAACACCGTCAACCGGAAATACAGGTACGGCCACACCAACGACCGGAAATACAGGGACAACGACAAAGCCGTCAACAGGAAGTTCTTCTAATACAAGCAAGCCGGGCAATGCATCTGCTGGACAGAAGATTGCCAACAAAGGCTGTGAATACATAGGGAATCCGTATGTATATGGAGGAAACAGTCTGACGAATGGAATTGACTGTTCTGGATTTGTGCAGCAGATTCATGCAAAATTTGGAATATCTACACCGAGAAATTCCACATCACTTCGTTATGGCGGAAAAGCTGTAGCTGTTTCAGATATGATGCCGGGAGATGTGGTCTGTTATGAGGGGCATGTCGCAATTTATATTGGTGGAGGACAGATTGTACATGCTTCCAACAGTAAACCTTATCCGGCAGGTGGAATAAAAACGTCCAACGCATATTACAGAACGATTGTTGCTGTAAGACGTTACTGGTAGTAAAAATTACGGATATTGTAAAAAATGTAAAAATATAAAATATACAAAAATCTAATATGATGTTTTTGAAAAACCCTTGCATTCGCAAGGGTTTTATGATATCATTTTAAGGTCGCAAAAAAGCACGCACATGGCTGTCTGAGACGGTGCCAGTCAAAAGAAAGAGACTGGTTTCAAGGACGTATACCGGTGCGGAAGTAAAAAAACCAATTGGAGGAAAGAAACATGAGCGTTATTTCAATGAAGCAGCTTTTAGAAGCAGGTGTTCACTTTGGACATCAGACAAGAAGATGGAACCCTAAGATGGCTCCTTACATCTACACAGAGAGAAATGGTATCTATATCATCGACTTACAGAAATCTGTAGGAAAAGTTGATGAGGCTTACTATGCAGTATCTGATATTGCAGCACAGGGCGGAACAATCCTTTTCGTAGGAACAAAGAAACAGGCTCAGGATGCAATCAAAGTAGAAGCAGAGCGCTGCGGAATGTATTATGTAAATGAGAGATGGCTTGGAGGAATGCTTACAAACTTCAAGACAATCAAGAGCAGAATTGCCCGTCTCAAAGAGATCGAGAGAATGTCTGAGGATGGAACATTTGATGTACTGCCTAAGAAAGAAGTTATCCAGATCAAAAAAGAGTGGGAGAAACTTGAGAAGAACCTTGGCGGAATCAAAGAGATGAAGAAAATCCCGGATGCTATCTTCGTAGTAGATCCTAAGAAAGAGAGAATCTGTGTTCAGGAGGCTCACACACTTGGAATTCCACTTATCGGTATCGCTGATACAAACTGTGATCCAGAAGAGCTTGACTATGTTATCCCAGGAAATGACGATGCAATCCGTGCAGTAAAACTGATCGTTTCTAAGATGGCAGATGCTGTTATCGAAGCTAATCAGGGCGAGGCTGGCGCTGACGTATACGAGGAAGCTGAAGCAGCTGAAGAAGTAGCAGAGGCAACAGAAGAATAAGAACCAGATAATATTGATTAATTACATTAATTAATTGGAGGACAAAAAAGATGGCAGTTACAGCTAGTATGGTAAAAGAATTAAGAGAGATGACCGGAGCAGGAATGATGGACTGCAAAAAGGCACTTTCTGCAACAGATGGTGATTTTGACAAAGCTATTGAATTCCTTCGTGAGAAGGGACTTGCTACTGCTGAGAAGAAAGCAGGAAGAATTGCCGCTGAAGGACTTGTAGCAACAACTATCAAAGATGGTGATAAAGTTGCAGCAATCGTAGAAGTTAATGCTGAGACAGACTTCGTAGCAAAGAATGAAGTATTCCGGACATTTGTTAAAGAAGTTGTTGAGCAGGCAGCAGACACAGATGCAGCTGATATCGATGCATTCAAGGCTGAGAAATGGGCACTTGATACATCTATGACAGTAGATGAGAAACTTGCAGCTATGATCGCTAAGATTGGTGAGAACATGAACATCAGAAGATTCGAGAAAATCGTATCTGAGGATGGAATCGTTGTATCTTATATCCACGCAGCAGGAAAGATCGGTGTTTTAGTAGAAGCTAAGACAGAGAGCAATGACGAGAGAGTTAAAGAGGCTCTTAAGAACGTTGCTATGCAGGTAGCAGCTCTGAATCCGAAGTATGTATCTACTGATGATGTACCGGAAGAGTACAAAGAGCACGAGAAAGAGATTCTTATCGCTCAGGCTAAGAATGATCCTAAGAATGCGAACAAGCCAGAGAACATCATCGAGAAGATGATTACTGGACGTCTTGCAAAAGAGCTCAAAGAGATTTGCCTATTAGAGCAGGAGTATGTAAAAGCTGAGAACAAAGAGACAGTTGCTAAGTATCTTGAGATGGTATCCAAAGAAGTTGGAACACCTGTAGAGCTTAAGAGATTCGTTCGTTTCGAGACTGGTGAAGGTCTTGAGAAAAAGAATGAGGACTTTGCAGCAGAAGTTGCAGCTCAGATGAACGCATAATCTTACAGTTCGCATAAGAATTTGAACC
>OLOZ01001984.1_pt1 | contig 12676 bp, 10 predicted proteins | sample 1673021 | NCBI WGS metagenome assembly OLOZ01 (sample SAMEA3136747, study PRJEB25190) | human gut metagenome | biome: human gut; feature: human-associated habitat; material: faeces | place: Austria | collected 2013
CAAACGATATTCTGGAGCAGCTTTTCTGGCTGGACGAGGAGCAGCCCGGCGTTATCAAGCTGGTTCCCACCGAGCGCGGCACAGCGCGGTATAATGCCAACCCAAACCTTGCGCTGCACTATGATGACAACGATAACTGGCCGCCGCGTTCCCCGGTGGCCATGTGGTTTGATGATACGATTCTGGATGATTTTCTGAAGGATTGGGCTGCGGTTCAGAAGAAGTTGTATGCAGGAGAGATCACGCAGGCTGAGTATTTTGAGTGGAAGATTATGTGGCCGGAAACTTAATCTGCGGTCTAGAAATGGAGTAAACGTCAATTTAATATTATCGTTTATTTTTGCTCCATAAAACAGTAGAATAATAAAATATATGTATGAAAGGATGCGTTCTTATGCCATATTTGTCTTTTTCTCAAAGAATGGGGATTAAGCCGATAGAAGTGCCGATTCAGACAGATTGTCTGAATGAAGATACACGGATGGACATTTGGAATAGTTTTTATCAATGGTTTAGTAGCTATGTTGTATCAGACTCTGACCTTATAGACTATATAAACGGAAGTGAAAGAGAACTTTGCATTCGGGTTTGGAGTCGGTATTTAAGGAGAGATCTATCACATCTTTCCTATGGCCAAAATCTGACAGGCGAAGTCAAGCGTTTAATTTTGTCATCCACAACCGCATGGTACGATATTTTAGATTTTTGCGAACAAATTATAAATGACCCCTATGCGCAGGTAAAATACTTTTCCAAAATGCTCAATGATGTATTTGAAAAAGATAACGTCGGCTATCGCATCATCGGCAAGCAGATTTCTCCCATCACAAACGAAACGGAAATTCAATCCATCGAATCTGCGCTTGCATTAGGCAGGCCGTTTTCCGGGGCCAGAATCCATATTCAGACCGCCCTTGAGAAATACTCCGACAAAACCGATCCCGACTACCGCAACTGTGTGAAGGAATCCATTTCCGCAGTAGAATCCATGTGCCAGATCCTTGCCGACAATCCGAAAGCTACCCTAGGCGCAGCATTAAAGGTACTTAATAATAGCGGCATTGACATCCATTCCGCCCTCGCAGCGGGGTTTGAAAAAATCTACGGTTATACCAGCGACCAGGACGGCATCCGTCATGCCATCCTGAACGAGAGCAAAACCGTAGAGCCGGAGGATGCGCTGTTTATGCTTGTGTCTTGCAGCGCCTTCTGTAACTATCTGCAGCAAAAAGCTGTAAAAGCCGGTATCATTTAACAACCCCACCCCGGCAGGGCACAGGCGGAGGCATAGATGGGTGAAGCCCTTTGCTACTAGCGCACGCGTCACATCGCGTTGGTATGGTCTGACACTCGCGTAAGGACTGGTTACTTGCTGCCTGTAAACAGGTTCTTTAGAAGTTCGGCATAGTGCTTTCCACATTCCCAGCCGCTTTCGTTGAGAAAGTCGGACGTCACAAATTCCAGTAACCATACTTTGGAAATCATATAAAATTGGACATCCCATAAATATAAGACTTACGCTGATGAAGGGTGATAAGGTTGTCGAGGGAATCAAAAAACTGTCCAATAGCTTTCTGTTCGTCAAATGTCGGCGCAAGACAGACTTCCCCCTCAAGAGCATCCGTATCGCTAATTAAAAGGGTGTTTTTAGCACCTTTATTAACGAGCGGACGGAGATAATTATTCAAACGAGCATCTTGCTCAAAATACATTTGAATAAAGTCAGCGTTTGCATTTTCTCTCGTGTGGTAAACGCCATAAAGTACCGATACTATGCCGGGTTTTCCTTTATTTGCTTTAATGATTCCATACGGGTTTGCCTTTAGTGGTGATTTTGTATAAACCACATCGCCTGTATGAACAACGCCATAATTGGACACTGATGCTCCAGCGAAAGAGCGACCTTGAAATTCAATTTGATTAACGACACCAAAATCACCCGACACCGATAGTACATCTTCTTTTGTGTACAGGTTATCAGTGTTCTTTTCGGCGGAAACAGTAAGGTAATCTTCTAACTTCCGCTGTTCCCAAGCAAAAGTAAAAGGGCCTCGGATTTTCCTTGGCCCTTTTGTTCGACTTATCGCTTATAAATATGCAGCCTTACACCTCGAAGCCGCCGGTTACAATAAATTCCCGCAGCAAACTGTCCACTTTCTGGTTTACCTTGGGCGGTATCAGCTTTACGCCCTCTTTTTTCTCAAAATAGGCTTTTGCCTTTGCTTTGTCTACGCTTTTCTTCAGTTCGTCAAGGCGGCCAAACTCGTTGATATTGGTTTTCGTAAGCCCCAGACCCATCATATTGCGGAGCTTTTCTTCATCCAAGCCAAACACAACGGCAAAACGGTGGATTTGGTCATTCTTCGCACGGCACTGGTACTCGGTAATGTAATCCCGCAGCGTCTTGCCGGGTTCGGGTGTGGCATCGCCGCGTTCAATATCGTGCAGGAAGATATTGGCAAACTTCTGTTCTTCCTGTGTCAAGCTGGCAAAGGACTTATGCAGTTCGGCTTTTGCCTGTTCTATGGATTCTCCCGATGCACCCGCCTGATTCAGCAGCTTCAGGTACTTATCAAAGCGGCTGTTCATATAGTTGGAATCAATCACACCGGTGTCGATTTCCGTCAAATAGCCCACCAAATCATACGGCGCATCGCCGTCATCGGAAGGGTCCGACGGCTCGGCGGACAGTTCCTTATAGCGCTGTGCCAAAATCAGATAGGCAGACTCATCAAACAGCATTTCGACATCAATGGTTTCATCGGCAGCGTCGTCCGGGCAATGATATACGCTTTGATTCCATGTGAAGCCCTGCACACGTGCTGCCTCCATGTAGTCGTTAAGCTCGCGGAACAGCTTGGCAAACTTGGCGCAGACGCTTCTGTCCTGCGGCAGCTTTTCAAAATCCGGCACACCCGCGCTCGTAAACAACTCCGCAATGTCGCCGTACACCTCGTTCATTTTTTCAAGGTTGTGGGCAAGGCGGTCAACAAACAATCCAATCGGACGGTCGCCGGAGTACAGCTTCACCGCTTTCAGCACATTTTGCTCCATCGTGTGCGGCTTGCGGTAATAGCGAATCACGCCGAACGGTTTATCCGGTCCAAACAGTCGGTTTGTGCGGGAAAACGCCTGTATAATGTTCTCGTATTCCAGCATCTTATCCATATAGAGGGTATTAACCCACTTGGAGTCAAAGCCGGTCAGCATCTGGTCAACAACGATCAGCAAATCAAGCTGTTGGTCGGGGGTGCGTTCAATGCGCTTATACTGCTCCTTGTGCGCCAGACGCAGCGACAGATCCTTCTTAAACCGTGCGTGGGTGGGTATTGTAAAATCCTGCCCATAGCGCTTATTGTAATCCTCGATAATTTCAACAAGCCCATCCTCTTTGTAAATGGCGCCGCCGTTATTATCGATGTTCGGGTCAAAAAGGCAGCTTGTTTTCAATTCCGGCATGGTGATCTTCATCATGCGGTAATATTCGATTGCCTCCGGGATGCTGCTTGTGGCAAAAATGGCGTGGAACTTACCGTTGTGGCTCAAAGTCAGCCAGTTTTCCTTAATATCCTCGATTACGGTCTGCTTATGCTCTGCCGTTAGATATTGTGTCTTGGGCAGATAATCCTCAATCCCCTTGATCCACTTCCCGTCCGGACCCGGCTCGCCGTACATTTTCACCTGCGTGTTGTCCATGTACTTATAGTACACAGCGGCTTTTGCGGGGTCATTCAGGGCGTCTGCAACCGTAGTTGCCTTCGCCTTTTCCAGTGCAACAGCCTGCCGCACATCTTTGTCGCGGAAAGTAAGTACCTTGTACGGGTCAAAGCCCAGCACATTTTTATCGCGGATGCCGTCCGCTATGCTGTAACGGTGCAGTTCATTGCCAAACACATCGGTTTGCGCGTTGTTCTTTTTGGCGTTTTCCTCAAACACGGGCGTGCCGGTAAAGCCGAAGAAAATCGCACGGGGAAAGGTTTCTTTTATAATTGCCAGCATATCGCCAAAGGTGGAGCGATGCGCCTCGTCCACGATAAACACCAGCCGCTTTTTGCCGATCAGCTCAATATCGCGGGCATTTTTGCCGCCCTCCTCGTCACGGATATTGCTCATCTTCTGAATGGAAGTCACAATCAGCGTGTCTGCGGTGGCAATGCTTTTCAGCTTGGAAATCAATACATAGGTGTTTTCCGTTGCCTGCACGGTCTCGTTTTCATCGGCAAAGGCGCGGTATTCTTTCAGCGACTGCGTTCCCAGCTCGATGCGATCCGTGAGGAAAACCACCTTGTCCGCATCGTTGGAATTGGCAATCAGCTGTGCGGACTTGAAGGAAGTCATCGTCTTGCCGCTGCCGGTGGTGTGCCAGATATACCCGCCGCGCTGCTTGCCGCTGCCCCATTTCGTTTTGGAAACCACATCCGAAATCGCACTGGCAGCATAATACTGATAGCTGCGCATAACTTTCAACACGCCGTCCGCATCGTCGGCCACGGTGTAAAAGCCGATCAGCTGATGCGCCATGGGGATGGACAGCAGCTTGGAGGCAATCTCTTTCCAATCGTTGATTGGCTCGTTGTTGAAGTCCGCCCAGTGGAAGTAGTAATCGGTGTTGAATTTGCCATCGGGACCGGGGTTGGCGAAGTAGACGGTTTCTTCCGGGTTCATTGCCACAAAAATCTGCACAAGCGAGAACAGCCCGGTAAACACACCCTCGTGGGCGTATTTTTCGATTTGGTTATATGCCTGACTCACCGGCACACCGCTGCGCTTTAATTCCAGATGGAACACCGGCATACCGTTGATCAGCAGCATCAAATCGCCGCGGCGGTCGTTCAGCATTTTGGATTTACCGGGAAAAATCGGCTGCTGTACGATCTGGTAGCGGCTTTGCCCGGCGGCAATCTCCATGCGGTCGTAGATTTTCAGGCTGACTTCCTTGCCGAAATGTGCCTTGTCATCGGGGTTATCGCGCTTGACAGAAACCGTTTTGCCGTTGATAAAGCCGTTCAGCTTCAGCGGCGTGCGCAGTTCCCGAATCTGCTCCACAATTTGCTGCATCTCGCCATCGGTCAAGGGGTAATCGCCAAGGCGATCTATGCCGCGATTATTGTCAAAGAGAATGTTTGCCCAGTTGCGAATCAGATCCTGCTCGGTGGGATATTTCAGAATTGTGCTCTCCCAGCCTTTGGTCGTCAGGATTTTTATAAGCGCTTCTTCAAAGTCCGATTCCTTTTGAAAGGTCATTTGTTTTGCCCCTTTCCGGGTATTTGTGTGCGCTTTTACAGCCGTTCGCGCACCATCATCAGGGCATAGCCCAGCAGGTTTTGCCCCTTCCACTTGCCAATATCCAGCCTGTCCGGGTCCTTCATCGACAAGCCGATGCCCCAAATGGTATCCCTGACCGCACATTCAGCCAAAATGGAACCTTTGGTGGCGGCAAGCTGCGCTTTCAGGTCGTCATTTTGGGTGAATTTGGCAAGCAGCCCTGTAAAAACAACGATTTGCCGAATACCGTTCCAATAACGCTCGCTATAATTGGCAACCAGTCTGCCAAGCGCCTTGATTTCGGCAACATCATCGGTTGCAAGAATTTTGGCCGCCACAGCCTTGTCACCAAAGTACACAGCCTTTTTGTACATCATATATTGTTCCATGGAGGAAAAGTCCACCCCCTCCACCGTAAAGCGGCAGGGGTACCAGTTGCTCAAATATCCGTTTTCCTCACTGGGGTTATGAAAGCAAACAACCGTCATTATACTTCACCGACTTTTTGTACCGCCAAATCCAGTTCCAGATCATGCAGCCCGCCGTATGCTTTTTCCAGAAAAGCCACCGGCACTTTTTTTACAACTTCGCTGCTGGGCAGATTATAATACCATTGATAATACGCATAAAATTCACCGATCCAGTCCGGCATAAACCCCTCGATGGCTTTGCCGTCCTTCAGCGTAAAGTCCTCGGTTTTGCAAAAGTAATCCCACAATTCGGGGGCGCTCATCGTGTTTACATAGGCTTTGGCTTCGTCGATGCTTTTTCTGGTTTTGCTTGCCATATAGGAATTGATAAAAGCCGCAGTATCCTTGTCAGGGTATTTCTGTGCCACAAGGTCAAAGAGCTTGCCCTGATTTTCGACTACATCGCTTACATATTCCTTTGCATACGCGCGCATTGTCCCTCACCTCTCAAACAGTGTGCTGAACACCTTTGTGACCGTGTTCGCGTCGGAATCCACCAGTTCGCGCATCCGTTTTCTTGCCGTTATGTCGCGCTGATTGTACCTGTCGTTAAATTCAGTGTAGTCCACGGCAAGCAGCTCGTCGGTTATTTCTTTCAGATTTGCATACGCGGCCTCGGACTTGATGCAATACTGGATGCCCAAACCGCCCAGCGACAGCAGATCTTCCAGAATATCCACATCAATATTATCGCGCACAAACTCTTTGGCAATGTAAAAGTAGGAGGCGTTTGCGCGCCAGCCGCAAATCACATCATAATCGCGGGTATCCATGCCGTATTTTTCGATAAATTTCTTTGCCAGCATACGGTATCGCTTAGAGTCGGCGGCGTCCCGGTGCTTCATCAGCTCTGCCAGCCACGCAAGAACACTGTGCTGCTGAAAATCCAGAATTTTCAGCCCGGCAGTTTCCAGCTCGTACTTGTGAACCCAGCCGTTTGTGTCGTTCGGGCGGCAGACCGCCCATTCTTTGGCAAGTTCGATGTTCTCGGTAAGGTAAAAGCCCCTGCCATAGTCGTGTTTATCATCCCCGCCGCCAAATTTCGGCACAACGATTTTGTCGGGAGTGCCGTGATATAAAATAATTTTTCCCATTTTTTCACGATTCTCCTTAGACAAACATCTTTTCGAGCATGGATTTTTTGATATTTTGCAGCTTTTCTAACTCACGCTGATGAAGGGTGATAAGGTGGTCGAGCTGGGTTAGAAATAATCCGATTTTTCGTTGTTCTTCTATATGCGGTACAGGTATGGGCATCTGAAAAAACACATCATCTTTGATGGAAAAACGGTCTGACCTTGCACCGGAGTCACCATTGAAATTCATAAAGGAATACCAATAGCCGCACTTAAAGAAGTGTTCCAAATAAGTAGTATCAATATCATGTGGGCGAAAGACCGTGTATAACGGCGACATTACGCCTGTACGCCCAAGTTTATTGCGATTTATCGGCCCCACAGGTGCAGAAGTTGAAATGCGAGGGTTGTAAACAAAATCTTCATTTCGGACAATGTAGTAGCCATCTAAACTATCTAACTTTGATATGTCGTGGTCAAAGAAATCTCTTTGGCTGATGATTCCAAATTCCGCCGAGTTTGTAAGCGTCTCTACATATTGTAGTCCGGTATTTTTCTCGGTAACCTTACCTGCAATTTCGGATAACTTCCGCTGTTCCCAAGCGTCAGTAAATCCCTTGAATCGGATTTCGGGAACGCTGCTGCCATTTTTCGGAAACATTTTTTCAAGCATGGCTTTCTTCAAAACTTGCAGCTTGTCATACTTACGCTGATGAAGGGTGATAAGGTGGTCGAGGGTATCAAATAACTTTCCAATTTTGCGCTGTTCCTCAAGTGAAGGGAGGGGTACTTGTCCCATACAGAGTTTGTCGTAATAGAAGTAGAGACGAACACCACCCTCTTGCAACTGCATAATCAGCTTTTGAAAATCAGGCGATTTGAACCAATGCCAGAGGAGTCTATCATCCACATCGTCAGAAGTCTTAAAGACCTCATAAAGTGAACTTACTATCACACTTTTTCCCGTGTCTTGGTATCCAATGGAACCCACATTTATTCTTGCAGGGTTGTACGCAAATGAATTTGGAGAAACAATATAGTACATTCTTTTGTCGGCTTCTCGCATTGTACCACCGTTTTCAAACTTTTCATCTTGCGGTACGAATCCACTTTCATTTGTAATGGAATAACTCTCTAATGGCAGATTCTCTTTGTTCTTTTCACCCGCTGGAAAAGTAATATCCGAGAACTTCCGCTGTTCCCAAGCGTCAGTAAATTCCTTGAATCGGATGGCAGGTTTGTTCTGTTTTGCCATATCAGTCACCCAACAAGAGCGTCTTGAACTCGCTCAGGCCTTTCAGGTCGTACTCACTGCCGGTAAGGTCGTCCATCATCGCGGCCAGCTGCTTTTCGGTGGCGCGGATTTCGCTTTCCACATCAAAGAAGGTTGTGCTATATTTATTTTGCAGGGTCTGAATCTTGCTGACAAGGCTGTCCACCATGGCATCGGGCAGTTTGGCGAGCTCGTTCGTAAAGGGCGCAATCCATTTTTGCTCCAGCAGCTCCAACACCTGCGCATCGGTCAGCCCCTCAATGGTCTTTTTTGTCAGGGCTTCCAGTGCTGCTGCGTCAGATTTGATTTCGGCTTTCAGTGCCTTTTCCTGCCTGGTCAGTTCCTCTACACGGCTGAAAATGCGGCAGGCATTTTGTGCCTCGGGGGTGCGGTCTCGCCGCAGTTCTTTGACCTTTTTGGCAATCTCTTTCGGCACAAAAGCATCGCCTTCTTCGGTAAAGCACTCTTTATAAGCGTCCTTGTCGTCCTCGGTAAATTCATCCAGCAGGGCTTCATATTCGGCGGGAAGCTCGGCAAGCTGATTTTCCAGCGCGTGGAGCGCGCCAGCCTTATCTTTCAACAGCGTTTTTTGCAGCAGGTCAAAGGGCAGAATGTGCCCAACCCAGCCGTCCTGCACTTCCTGCTCGTCGTTGCCCTTCTTTTTGGTGACAAGATGGGGGTCTACCTTTTTGGCTGCACCGGACCCCTCGGTCTGGATCATTTCAAGGTCAACGGCAATCGTGTTCCAGTGGTCGTCCAGCAGCTGATAGGCCTCGTACTTGTCAATCAGCGGAATGTCGGCAAGGCGCGCAAAAATATCCTCGCTGAGGGTGGTTTCTGTCTTGGCAATCTCAATTTTGTCCATGCCGTCCAACAGGACAGCCTTCATATAGGCGGGCAGCGCAGCAAAGGCGGAACGATAGGCGTCCTCAAAGGCGGTTACATCGCGGCTGTTTTTGATAGCCGACTTGATGTCCTCAACGGTCAGCGCCGCATAGGGCGTTCCGTTTTCAGCAAACAATTCACCGCGCAGCGCAGGGAACGCCGCCCAGTACGCGGAAAGCTCGTCCAGTTCTGCTGCGGGGATGCCGCCGAACATAGAGGCGTATACATCCCAATGCTCCGCAGCCTCAGAGGAGTCCACATAGCGGGGAATGTTTAAGTTGTAGTCGTTGGCGCGGATTTCCTCACGGCTGACCGTGCGGGAAAATTTGGGGATGCTCTCACGCTTTACAAAGGTATCGGCAATGCGCTTGATGTCGGAGGCGCGGAGCTTGTTGTTTTTGCCCTCCTTGGTGTACCCCTTGGAGGCGTCAATGATAAGTACATCCTCGCGCTCGCGCTTTTGGCGCAACACCATAATGATGGTGGGAATGCCCGTGCCAAAGAAAATGTTGGCGGGCAGACCGATGATGGCGTCAATATGGTTGTTCTCAATCAGATTTTTGCGGATCGTGCCTTCCTCACCACCGCGGAACAGAACACCGTGGGGCAAAACGATGGTCATAATGCCGTCTGGCTTGATATGGTAAAGGTCGTGCAGCAAAAAGGCATAGTCCGCCTTACCCTTGGGTGCCAGACCAAAGCGGGCATAGCGGGCGTCGCCCTCCTTGTTGGTGGGATCCCATGCCTGCGAATACGGCGGGTTCGATACTACGGCATCTACATACAGCGGGTCATAGGAGTTGATGGGGTCGGCATCATCAAAGTAGGGCCAGTCCTCCTCCAGCGTATCGCCGTTGCGGGTAACGATGTTGTCCGGCTTGATGCCGCGCATTACCAGATTCATACGGGTCAGGTTGTAGGTGTTCTCTTTCAGTTCCTGCGCGTAGTATTTTACATTGTTTGCGTCAGCCATATACTTGGAAACGCTTTTGCCGATATTGATCAGCAGCGAGCCGGAACCGCTGGTCGGGTCATAGATTTTGATTTCGTTCTTGCCCTGCAGGTGGCTTGCCACAATTTCGGACATCAGCAGCGAAACCTCGTGGGGCGTATAGAACTCGCCCGCCTTTTTGCCGGCATTGGCGGCAAACATACTGATAAGATATTCATAGATGAAGCCCAGCACATCATAGCCCTGCTTGCCGTCCATCGGAATATCCTTGATCAGATTCAGCAGACCGCTGATGGCTTTGGTCTGGGTGCCGGAGCTGTCGCCCAGTTTGGAAAGACCGGTTTCCAGTGTGTTGAAGATTTTCTCAAACACACGCTTGTGCGTGGGGGAAATCAGCCGGCTGAACGCCGACAGCGCGTCACGCACATTGGAAACATCAAAATCCTTGCCCATGCCGAGCCAGGTGGAGAAGAAATCTTTGTAGGAGATAAAATAGCCGATGTTTTCCTGCACCCATTTGACGGTTTCGGGGTCGTCCTCGGTTACGGTTTTCAGCAGCTCATCGTCATAATCGTTGTCTTTCAGAAATTCGATTTCTTTATCGGACAGATATTTATAAAAAATGAAACCAAGGATAAAGTCTTTGTACTCACTGGCCTCGATTTTGGAGCGCATCTGGTTAGCAGAAGCCCAAATCTTCTGCGCAAGCTGTTGTTTGTTCATCGGTCAAGCTCCTTTTGTTTTAGAAAATACCCTTTCTTGGGAAAAGCGTAAGTAGTTATTTCTATTATAACACAGATAGCTAAGGTTTCCACAAAAAATTGTGGCTTATGCCATAAAATACATACGCTTGGGAACAGCGGAAGTTGGGGGAAGTTGTCGAACGCATCACACGCAAAAACGAAAATCTCGAATCAACTTTGCCACTGACAATCTCCGCGCAGTATGGTCTAATTAACCAGAATGAGTTCTTCGATAAGCGCATAGCAAGCAAGGATGTAAGCGGTTATTTTCTTGTTAGGAATGGTGAATTTGCTTACAATAAAAGTACATCTTCCGATGCTCCTTGGGGTGCAATTAAGCGTCTTGACAGTTACGAAAGTGGCGTATTATCAACGCTTTACATTGTTTTCAAAATTTTGGATGAGAGAAAGACCAGTTCTGATTATATAGTCACCTATTATAACACCGACTTGTGGCACAAGGGTATTCAGGCCATTGCAGCCGAAGGTGCGCGGAACCACGGCTTATTGAATGTTGCGCCAGCGGACTTCTTCGAAACAAACCTAACGATGCCGAAGGATTATGCCGAACAGCAGCAAATTGGCTCTTTTTTTCAGCAGCTCGACCACCTTATCACCCTTCATCAGCGTAAGCCATATTCACACATACAACGGAGGTGCAATATGCTTAACGAAGCACAACGCACAGATAAGTTCTGTGAATATTATGCAAAGTGGATTACTGTATACAAGAAAGGGGCGATAAGACAGGTTACAATGGATAAGTACCTGATGACGCAAAAATGGCTCGAAAAACTTATCCCGGATTTGAAAATTTGCGATTTGAATCGCATTGCGTATCAGCAGTTGCTGAATGATTATGCCGAATACCATGAGCGGCAGACGACAATGGACTTTCACCACCAACTCAAAGGAGCTGTTTTAGACGCAGTGGACGAGGGGCTGATTGATCGTGACCCCACGCGGAAAGCGATTATTAAAGGCAAGGCACCATCTACAAAGAAAATAAAGTACCTCAACCAATTTGAACTGCACACGCTCCTTGCCTCGCTTGAATTAAAAGACGAAGTGAACTGGGATTATTTCATTCTTTTGGTGGCCAAGACCGGAATGCGCTTTTCGGAGGCACTGGCACTGACCCCCAAGGACTTTGATTTCTATCATCAGACCCTTTCCATCAGTAAGACATGGGATTACAAGGGCGCCGGTGGGTTTCAGCCGACAAAGAACAAATCATCGGTTCGTAAAATTCAAATTGATTGGCAGTCTGTTATTCGTTTTTCCGAGCTTGTAAAAGGTCTGCCGGACGATCAACCTATTTTTGTGGATGGCAAGGTCTACAACTCCACCGTCAATGATGTTTTGAGCCGCCATTGTGAGAGGTGCAATATTCCGGTCATTTCTATCCACGGTCTGCGCCACACCCACGCATCCCTGCTACTTTTTACCGGCGTATCTATTGCGAGTGTTGCCCGGCGACTGGGACACTCCAGTATGACAACCACCCAAAAGACCTATCTCCATATCATTCAGGAGTTGGAAAACAAGGATATTGACCTTGTTATGCGATCATTGTCCGGGCTGAACTAAAATATTGATTTATGGCTTATGTTGATTTGCTTAATGCAAAAGTGACTGTGGCGCAGAGATCCACTTTGCACCACAGTCACTTTTGCATTGGATCTTGAATGCTAATCCGAAAAATATTGTACCCGCTATATTGGGATTCCTAAATTTACCAGACGCTGTCTGGCAAATTGAGTTGACCGCACTACTATAGGTTGTCACCTATCCTCTGCACGGATAAAGGACGATGCAGCGATTTTTCCAACTATATTCTTTAATGGAAAAATGTCTTGTATATCTCAACCACCCGATTTTCCAGTCAGCGACTGGAAAATTGAACGGAACACATTATGATGAATGAGTATATCACCTGCTTTTGCTTGAATTACCGATTTCCTTGATGGCGGCATAGTGTTTTCCACATTTTCGGCTGATCTCGTTGAAAA
>OLOZ01001991.1_pt1 | contig 12627 bp, 11 predicted proteins | sample 1673021 | NCBI WGS metagenome assembly OLOZ01 (sample SAMEA3136747, study PRJEB25190) | human gut metagenome | biome: human gut; feature: human-associated habitat; material: faeces | place: Austria | collected 2013
GACCTCACGGTCTGGGCGATTTTTCTGTCAGGGGAGTTTTTTTACAGCCCCTTTTCGTAATATTTACATTCCAAGTCTCTCTGCAATTTCAAGACCCTTAGGACTTGTTGCGACACCACCCATACTTGTCTCTCTGAGTGACACGTCCATCTTCATTCCGACTTCGCCCATGGCATCAATGACCTGATCTACCGGAATGTGGCTTGCGATTCCTGCCAGTGCCATATCTGCTGCCGCCAAAGCGTTGACTGCACCGCCTACATTTCTTTTCACACACGGAACTTCTACCAGCCCGGCTACCGGATCACAGACAAGTCCCATCAGATTCTTAAGTGCCATGGCGCATGCATGTCCCATCTGCTCTTTACTTCCGCCGCGTACACTACAGATTGCCGCTGCTGCCATTCCGGAAGCAGAACCTATCTCTGCCTGACAACCGCCGGAGGCTCCCGCCAGTGAAGCACGGGACGCAATGACCTGACCGATTCCTGCTGCCACATACATCGCCTGGATCATGGTTTCCTCTGAAGCTTCATATTCTTTATAATAAGTAACAAGAACTGCCGGCATTACTCCACAGGCTCCGGCAGTCGGAGCTGCCACAATCCGCTTCATACAGGCATTGTTACATCCCATTTTTAATGCATTTGCAATAACCTTTGATACAAAATCGCCGCACAACGGTTTTTTCTGCTCCCGATATGCATCCATCAGCTTTCCTTCTCTTCCGACAAGTCCACTTCTGGAAATTGCCTCTGGGTCATATGCTGCAACACTCTCTTTCATAGAGTTCCACATATGTGTCATCTGATTCCAGGACTCTTCTTCGCTGATTCCGTTTTCCTCGCAGTCCTCAAGCTGAACGGCTTTCCAGAATTCTACACCGTCTTTTTCGCATCTTGCCATAATCTCATCCACTGCCTGATATGCCATAACTATCGTCCCTCCTCCAGATTCAGAGATATTACTTCCAGAATATCTTCTTTCATTTTCAGTTCAGCCACAACATTTTCCGGTATGGACTGATCTGTCTCTACGACCATAACGGCAAGACCGCCTCTTTTGTGACGGAACACCTGCATCGTCGCAACATTGATCTTCTCCCGGCTCAGTGCCGCGCTTACCTCTGTAATACAGCCCGGGCGGTCCATATTCCGCACGATCAACGTATTGCTCTCCCCACTGAAATCAACTTCTATCCCGTCAAGCACACTGACACGGATCCGACCTCCTCCAATAGAGTATGCCTGCATGACCATCTTTTTATCCGCACCATTTTCCATGATCACTCTTGCTGTATTCGGATGTGCGCCGCGGATTTCTTTTTTTGCAATGGTAAATTCCATGCCATTTTCTTCTGCTACTGTAAAACTATCCGGGATTCGAAGATCATCTGGTTTCATTCCGAGAAGACCTGCAATGATCGCCTTGTCTGTTCCATGACCTTCTCCTGTCGCCGCAAATGATCCGTGCAGATACACTTCTGCTTTTTTCACCGGTTCTCCAAAAAGTTGTCTGGCTGTATAGCCGATCCGCACTGCCCCCGCTGTATGAGAACTGGACGGGCCGACCATAATTGGCCCTAATATGTCAAATATGCTGCTCATTGCAAGCTCCTCCTTAAATGTCTATAAAACTTTTTCCTATAATCTCACTGCTGTTTGTAATCATTATATACAGTTACACCATACACGAAAAATGCCGCAATGACAACTCTGAAATCTACATTCCAAGTTTTTCTGCAATTTCTATTCCCCATGGATTTACTGCCACTTTTATTTCTTTTTCTTCGGCATTACATGGATAGCTCCGCCTTCCAGCTCTTCAAGCGCTTCTCCGATTCCTTCATTGTAAGTCGGATGTGCCCGCATACCTTTCAGAAGCTGTGATACTGTCATATTATTGGCAACTGCTGTCACGAATTCACCGATCATGTCGGTCGCTCTTGCGCACATCATCTGTGCTCCGACAATCACGCCACTCTCTTCTTCTGCAACGATTTTAATAAATCCCCGCTCCTCTTTTGTGATGAGCGATTTTCCATTTGCGCTCATAATGAACTTACCAACTTTAACGGCAATACCTTTTTCTTTTGCCTCATCTTCCGTAATACCGACAGATGCAATTTCAGGATCTGTGTATACACAGCCCGGAACTACATTTACATCGACAGACACTTCTTTTCCGGCAAGCTGCTCTACAACCTGGATTCCCTGGGCACTTGCTGCATGGGCAAGCTGTGCTCCAAAGATCAGATCTCCGATTGCATACACGCCCGGAATACTTGTCTCGAACTTCTCATTTACAACGACACGTCCGCGGTTCATCTCCGGTGTCGCATCTTCTGCAAAGAGTCCGTCTGTGTTCGGGCATCTTCCAACCGCACATAATACATACTGGGAGGCTGCACTCTGCTCTTTTTCTTTTTCCACATACTTACAAATGTACTGGTCTCCGTCTGCTTCTACACCCTGTACAGCAGCTGCTGTGTGAATATCAATGCCGCGTTTTTTCAAAATCAATTTCAGATTCTGAGAAATCTCCTTATCCATATTCGGAAGAATTCTTGGGAGTGCCTCAAGAATCGTCACCTTACAGCCAAGTTCTGCGTAAACCGTTGCGAATTCCACACTGATAACTCCGCCACCAATAATTGTAAGGCTCTCCGGCACACTCTTCATACGGAACAGTTCATCACTGGTCAGGACTCCCGGAAGATCCATTCCCGGAATCGGCAGGATCAACGGCTTAGATCCTGCTGCCAGAATGATATGCTCTGCTTCCAGCACCTGTTCCCCGCCTTCAGACACAACTTTTACTTTCTTATCCGGAAGAAGGGTTCCTTTTCCAGAGATCTGGTCAACTTCGTTGCCCTTAAACATCCCTTCCACACCGGAAACAAGCTGCTTTGTTGTCTCTTCTTTGTATTCAAATATTTTTTCAAAATCAAATGTTACATTTTCTGCATGGATACCAAAGCGCTCACACTCTTTTGCGCTTCTATATACCTCTGCAGCATGAATCATTGCTTTTGCCGGAATGCATCCACGGTTCAGACATGTTCCGCCTGCTTCTCTTGCCTCAATAACTGCCGTTTTAAATCCAAGCTTTGCTGCCTTAATAGCAGCCACATATCCTCCCGGTCCGGCACCGATCACGATTACATCATATTTCTCGCTCATACTGATGTCCTCCTGTAATTATCCACAATACTGCCAGATGGCAGTGTCTTTTTCCACAACTTCTTTCATATCTTTCCACCTTGTTCAACTGGATGTAACACTTGAATTGAATTCGGAAAGACATTTTTCTGCTAGAGTTCTTCCTCTTTTATCCACTCGATAATATCTGCTATCATCTCTTCTTCCTGCTTGTCCTCAGCCCAGTAAAGTCTAAGCTCCGAGCAAATATTCTTCTTATGATAACGGATACCTTTTAAATACTTCGGAAGCTTCTCGATCGTCATAGGTTTCAGCGAATCTGAGTACACATTGACATCAGAAATCTTTCCTTTATCCACCTGGAACTGAATATTCATCTGCCCCCACGAAAATCTCTTTGATATCTCATACTGGAAATCAATTTTCCGTCCAAAGCGCCAGTCCCAGGAGGAAAAATATTTCGTCCTCATTTCGATTTCTTTCTGATCCAGGTCTTCCATCTTACACTCATTCGATGTCAGCCCATAGACTTCTTCAAATGCTTCACGAAGTGCTTTTTTCAATGCTTCCAATGTCAGATCCGGTATGTAATCTACCAGATTAGTCACTCTTGATTTTACAGAGTCCACACCTTTGGACTGTAATTTTTCCTTTGATACAGTCAGATACTTGGAAAGCATCTCTTTGTTCACATTCATCATCAATGTTCCGTGATGATAGCAATGCTGCTCCTGCTCATAAAATGCATTTCCGGAAAATTTCTTTCCATCAATCAAAATGTCATTTCTTCCGGACTTCTCCGCTTTTGCACCTAACTTTTGCACTGCTTTGACAATAACTTCCAACTGTCTGTCAATGCTGTAATTTTCTTTTGACACGAGAAATGTGAAATTCAGATTTCCCAGATCATGATATACCGCTCCGCCACCGGAAAGACGACGTGCCAGATGTCCTCCATTTTCCTCAAGACTTTCAACTTTACATTCTTTCCAGGCATTCTGATTTCTTCCGATTACAACGGTATTCTGATTCTGCCACAAATATAAAATACACTCCTGAGGTTCACAGTGGAGGAGTAAATACTCCTCCACTGCAAGATTTTTATATGGATGAAACTGACCGCTCTCAATGTATGTAATCTTCTCTACCATACGCGATCCCCTTATCCTATTCTTTTCAAATTTTTTATATTCTTGTTGTTACATCTGCAAATTATGATTCAAACTCATATTTCAATACCGGATGTCTTGCTGCCTCTACCTCATCCATTCTTGTGACCGGTGTTGTCACCGGTGCCTGAAGCAGGCTTTCCGGATTCTCAAGTGCGTCATTGTAAAGCTTACGAAATACCTCAATTGCATGATCCAGTACTTCTCTTGACTCTGTCTCTGTCGGCTCTACCATCAGCGCTTCATGTACAATTAACGGGAAATACATTGTAGGCGGATGGATTCCGTTATCCAGAAGTCCTTTTGCGATATCCATTGCAGATACGCCTGCTTTCTTCTTCAGATCTTCCAGACTCATAACAAACTCATGCATGCATACCTCATCATATGCCATTGTATAGAGGTCTTTTAACTTGTTCATCATATAGTTCGCATTCAGAACTGCGTTCTGGCTTGCCTCCGGAATTCCTTCTTTTCCAAGTGTCATCAGGTAAGTCAGTGCTTTGACAACTACAAGGAAGTTTCCATAGAATTCTTTCATCTCACCAATGCTGTGCTCGGCTTTCTCCATTGCCAGAGCCCCTTCTTTTTCTACCACTCTGTAGGATGGCAGGAACTGTAGCAACATACTCTTGCAGCCAACCGGTCCGCTTCCCGGACCTCCGCCTCCATGAGGTGTTGAAAATGTCTTATGAAGGTTCAGGTGAATCACGTCGAATCCCATATCTCCAGGTCTTACAGTTCCCATAACTGCATTCAGGTTTGCTCCATCGTAATAGCAAAGACCACCGCATTCATGTACGATTTCTGTAATTTTTAAAATATTTTTGTCAAACAATCCAACCGTGTTCGGATTGGTCAGCATCAGTCCTGCAGTATCTTCTCCACATGCTGACTTTAACGCTTCAAGGTCTACTCCTCCGTCCGGTGCAGATGCAATGCTGACTACCTTATAGCCTGCCATTGTAGCACTGGCCGGGTTGGTTCCATGCGCAGAATCCGGTACAATGATTTTTGTTCTCTTCTCGTCTCCTCTGCTCTCATGATATGCCTTAATGAGCATCAGACCTGTAAACTCTCCGTGAGCTCCTGCTGCAGGCTGGAATGTCATACCGTCCATTCCTGTGATCTCGCACAGGTATTCTTCGGATTTTTTCAGAACTTCCAGGCATCCCTGTACAGAATGTTCTGGCTGCAACGGATGGATCTGGGTAAATCCAGGCAATGCTGCCATATCTTCATTAACTTTCGGATTGTACTTCATCGTACAAGATCCAAGTGGATAGAATCCATCATTGACTCCATGGGATTTCTTTGCCAGTTCTGTATAGTGTCTGGAAAGGTCATTCTCAGACATTTGCGGAAGGTGAAGCTCTTTTTGTCTTGCATCCTTCTCACCAGGTTTTTTGATTTCTACATCGCAGACTGGGAGCATGCTCATGCCTCGTCCGGCTCTGCTTTTTTCAAATACTAACATGCTCTACACCTCCTTTAAAATGCGGATAACTTCATCCATCTCTTCTTTTGTGTTCATCTCTGTACAGCACCATAATACTCGATGGTTTCCAAGTGGATATCCTCCCAGGATTCCATGCTCTTCCAGCACCTTTAATGCTTCGCAAGGACATTTTTCAGATACAGTTACAAATTCGTGGAAGAATTCTCCCTTATTCTCTACTTTGAATCCGATCTTATCAAGCTCTGCTGCCAGATAATGTGCTTTGGAAGCAGACTGAAGCGCTGCTTCTTTGATTCCTTCACTTCCCATAGCCGACATGTACACGCCAACTGCCAGCGCACAAAGTGCCTGATTGGAACAAATGTTACTGGAAGCTTTTTCTCTGCGGATATGCTGCTCTCTTGCCTGAAGTGTTAATACATATCCGGTCTTTCCATTATGATCTTCTGTCTGACCGACAATTCTTCCCGGAAGCTTTCTCATCATGCCTTCTGTGGCTGCCATAAATCCTAAGTATGGTCCTCCAAATCCAAGTGGAAGTCCCAGTGGCTGTCCATCTCCGACTGCCACATCTGCACCGTACTCTGCCGGTGTCTTGATAATTCCAAGGGAGATTGGATTCACACCCATGATATATTTTGCCCCGGCACCATGAGCAATTTCCCCGATTGCCTGTGCATCTTCCAGATTACCGTAATAGTTCGGATGCTGGATATAGACACATGCTGTCTGCTCGTCTATATTTTCTTTCAGATAATCCAGATCTGTCACGCCGTCTTTTTCCGGAATCTCCACGATCTCCATTCCATTTCCATGACAATACGTATGTATCGTTGCCAGTGCATCCGGCAAGATTGCTGTGGATACGAAGGCTTTCTTACGCTTTCTCTCCTGGCACATTGCCACACCTTCTGCTGCCGCCTCGGCACCGTCATACACACAGGCATTGGACACGTCCATTCCGGTCAGATCACAGATCATTGTCTGATACTCGAAAATGGACTGTAAGATTCCCTGACTGATCTCTGCCTGATACGGTGTATATGCTGTCAGCAGATTTTCTTTTGAAATCACACTGTTCACTATGGATGGAATAAAATGTCTGTATGCTCCTGCACCTCGGAAAATGGTCTTAAATACCTGATTCTTTGATGCAATATTTTCCATCTCTCTGCGGACTTCCAGCTCTGACTTTCCTTCCGGAATATTCAGTCCGCCTTTGATCTTAACCTCATCAGGAATATGTGCGAACAAATCCTCGATAGAACTGTATCCGATCTCTTTTAACATTTCCTGACGTTCTTCTAACGTATTCGGTACATAGCTTCCCATATGCCGTCCACCTCCCGTCTTTGTCTTACTGCTCGCTTGCTACAAATGCCTCGTATTCTGATGGGGATAATAATTCCTCTTTCTCAGATACTTCTTTTACTTTGATAAACCATGCATCATATGGTGCTCCGTTGATAGATTCCGGTGCATCTAAAAGCTCCTCGTTAATCTCACACACAACTCCGGAAACCGGTGAATATACATCGGAAACAGCCTTTACAGACTCAACATCACCAAATGCCTCACCAACGGATACGCTATCTCCCTCTTCCGGAAGATTTACAAATACTAAGTCTCCAAGCTCAGACTGTGCGTAGTCTGTAAGACCAATTGTAACAACATCTCCTTCTTCTTTTACCCACTCATGTGATTTTGCATATAATAATCCTTCTCTGATTTCCATCTTAATAATCTCCTTTTTTTATATATTCTCTTTTTTAATCCTTCAACAAAACTTATTTCGCTCTCTTGTAGAATGGCAGTGCTATGACTTCTGCCTCGACTTTACGTCCTCTTACATCTACTTCTACTTTATTACCGATCTCTACACTTCCGGCATCTACTAATGCCATTGCGATTGGATATCCCAGGAACGGACAATGTGTTCCGCTTGTTGTATGTCCGATTTTCTTTTCTCCAACATAGATATCCTGATGTTCACGGATAATTCCTCTTCCGGTTACTTTGAGTCCGATTCTTGTAATTTTCAGCTCACCACGCTCTTCCATGGCTTTCTTTCCGATGAAGTCCTCCTCTTTTCCCATCTTGACTGCAAATTTCAGGCCTGTCTCAAGTGGTGATATTTCATCATCCATCTCATGTCCGTACAGTGGCATCGCTGCTTCCATACGAAGTGTATCTCTGGCTCCAAGTCCACATGGAATCAGCCCTTCGTCTTTTCCGGCCTCTAAAAGTGCATCCCACATTTTCTCAGCATTTTCACTTGCCAGATATAACTCGACTCCGTCCTCTCCTGTGTATCCTGTCTTGGAAATGATACATGGGATTCCAGCTACCTCTGTATCGAATACTGCATGATAATATTTCTTTGGAATGTTCTCTTCTGCCGTTAATTTCTTCAGGATCTCCATTGCTTTTGGTCCCTGAAGTGCAATCTGCCCATACTCAGAAGATGCATCTGTAAATGTGACCTCTCCGAATTGATGGTCTAACATCCACTGATAATCTTTATCTTTGTTCGCCGCATTTACTACGATAAAGTAATCATTATCTCCACGTTTGTATACGATCAGGTCATCTACCGTTCCACCATTCTCGTTACACATCGGGCTGTATCTTGCCTGCCCATCTACCATGTTGGTAAAATCATTTGTCAGCAGCTTCTGCAGGTTTGCAAGTGCATCTTTTCCCTGGCACAATACTTCTCCCATATGAGACACATCGAAAAGTCCTGCTTTTTCTCTAACTGCCATATGCTCTGTGATAACACCTGTTCCATACTGTACCGGTAAGAGATATCCTGCAAATGGAACGATCTTACCGCCTGCTTTCACATGCGCACCATAAAGTGGTGTTTTTAACTCCATATCATATCCTCCTTCTTGTTTTTAATAGGGACGTTAATTATAGGTACATTAATTTATTCATATAATGGATATTTCTCGCAGATGTTTGTAACTTCATCTCTGATTTCATCTGCCTTTGTCTCAAAGTCTGTCACTGTCATCTTGATCAGTTTTGCGATTATCTTCATATCCTCTTCCTTCAGTCCTCTTGTTGTAACTGCCGGTGTACCGATTCTGATTCCACTTGTTACAAATGGGCTTGCCGGATCATTTGGTACTGAGTTCTTATTGACTGTGATGTAAACCTCGTCCAGTCGGTTCTGAAGTTCTTTTCCGGTAATGTTCATGTTCTGAAGATCTACTAACATCAAGTGGTTATCCGTTCCACCACTTACCAGATTGAAGCCTTCTGCAATCAAAGCATCTGCAAGTGCTTTCGCGTTATTCACTACCTGTTGCTGATATTCTTTGAACTCTGGTTTCAATGCCTCTCCGAAGCAGACAGCTTTTGCTGCAATAATATGCATCAGCGGACCACCCTGAGTTCCCGGGAAGATTGCTTTGTTAATTGCTTTTGCATGTTCTTCCTTACACATGATCACTCCGCCTCTTGGTCCTCTCAGTGTCTTGTGAGTTGTCGTTGTAACTACATCTGCGTATGGAACCGGATTCTGGTGAAGTCCTGCTGCAACCAGTCCTGCGATATGTGCCATATCTACGAAGAGATAAGCGCCAACTTCTTTTGCAATATCTGCAAAGATATCGAATCGGATCTCTCTTGGATAAGCGGAAGCTCCTGCAACAATCATCTTCGGCTTACATTCATGTGCAAGTTTTCGAATCTCATCGTAATCCAGTACTCCGTCATCATTGATGTTGTAAGGAACAAAATTATATAAAATACCGGATTGGTTTACCGGTGATCCATGTGTCAGATGTCCGCCGTGTGCCAGGTTCAGTCCCATTACTGTGTCACCCGGTTTAATCAGTGCCTGATATACTGCATTGTTTGCATTTGCTCCTGAGTGTGGCTGAACACATGCATGATCACAGCCAAATAATTCTTTTAATCTCTCAATTGCCAGATTTTCAATAATATCTACATTCTCGCAGCCCCCATAATATCTCTTGCCCGGATATCCTTCTGCGTATTTATTTGCCGGTACAGTTGCCATAGCCATCATCACTGCCGGGCTGATAATGTTCTCAGATGCGATCAGCTCCAGGTTTCTTCTCTGGCGTCCAAGCTCCAACTCAATTGCTTTTCCAACCTCTTCGTCATAGTTCTTCACATAATCTGTTACCTGTTCAACCATGTTCATTTTCTAATCATCCTCCAAATTTCCCCAAAAATTTTTAAAAAAGGGTACAAAAAAAGCAGGTAAAAAATAATTTCTTAACAATCTTAAGACTAATTATTTTTTATCTGCCTCTGTCCTTTCACCTGAAAGATTACTTACCGGTCTTCGCGTGTATGGCAGGTAAGTTACTTCTTCGGTACAATCCCTTCCATTGTTCTCCAGAGTGTTGTCCAGACCCGTTCCTTTTGCCTGAGAGTTTCTGCTTGCCCCTTCGGCTCCAGTCTATCATTCCATGTGTCGCGTCTCACATGATAGAGGTATCTCACAAGTCCTTCCTTCAACTTAACCTCAGAATACAGCTGTCTGATAATAAAGTCAAGCGTTAAATATTTTTCTTACTTGTTAGAATTCTATCAGTGATTATTGTTAAATATCTGACACCATGTTTACAGCCTTTACACCCGTTTTACATGCTTTTTTCTCAGTAAATAAAAACTATTCTGTACTTGTATCTGTACGATTGTCATTGCTACTATCCGTATTGGAATCTGTACTACTGGCATTACTGCTGTCCGTACTTGTATCTGCACCACTGCTCAATCTTGACTTAGGAATTTCGATATTCTCTTTCTTATATGCAGCCAGTACAGCCTCCTTGATACATTTTGCATATGCTTTCGCACCTGCCGGGAGCAAATGTGTATCGTCTGCATCAAAATACTCATCATGACCCTCGCTTGCAGCATACCAGTCGATCAGATATGTATGATCATTTTCTTCTACGAATTTTTTTATCTTGCTGTTGCTTTCCTCTTCGAACGTCTCATGCGGAATCCGGACTGTTGTCAGAAACAATGGCATATCCTTCCCTATCTTCTCCCGAATATCTTCAAGTTCACCATTGATTGGACTGTTCGAAAGTGATGCAAATATGACGCCTTCTCCTTCCCATTTTTTTCATCAATGTAGGAATCAAGAACTTGTTTACCAAGTGATGTGATCCGTCCGATTTTAGTATCACTGACACTGTTTGGAAACATTTCATAAAAATCATCTGTCACATCAACTGCAATAGAATCCCCAATGAGCAGGAGATTTAAACCTTCCAGAATCTCATCATCCGTCAGATCAGCCGTACAGATGGTATCATCACTCTCTGAACCATTCGCTTTCTGCTTTGCAAGTTGTTCTTCCGTCATCTTACCGGTCTCTTTTGCCTTTGTCTCACGTTTTTGTAATGTATCCAATGCATTTTTCTTCGGCACAAATACCATGCAAAGTATCAGTGACACGGTCAGTACAAATGTGCCTGCCATTACCTTTAAACTTCTTCTTGCCACCTGTACCTGGCGCTTCTTCTCCTGCCTGGATTTCGGTCTGCTTCTTAAAATATTCAAATATTCCCCAATAATACCATGTCGGATCGGTGTTTCAATAAAACGATAAGAAAGCTCTGCCAGGACAACACTTAATACAATTTCAATCAATGTAATCCACCAGGATGCCTTTATCCCCTTACTGATTAACAAAATGATTGGATAATGCCACAGATATATGCTGTATGAACGATCCCCAATCCATTTCAATACTGGATTACTTAAGAATCTGCTAAGCCAGGTCTTTCGTCCTGATACTGCATAGACCATCAATACGGTCAGAATTGTTCCAAAAAATTGTCCTCCTCTGTACCAGAAATTACTGGAACCATTGATTGCTATCGTCATCACGAGCAACACTGCAAAAGACACACTGCCCAAAACCATATTGACACTAGCTGAAAGCCTTCTTGGAACCATCCGGTACTCCCACAGAATTGCAAGTAATGCACCGAATAAAAGGGAAAATGCTCTCGTGTCTGTCCCATAATATACCCGGCTGGCATCCTGCTGTGGATCAAATAATACAATCATCAAAATTACTGAGATCAGCGCCAGCAACAGCGTTACTCCGGCAAACAAAAGACCTCTCTTTGCCCGTCCCTCTCCTCTGCTTTTTGCTAACTTATAGATTCCCAGAAGAATCAATGGATATATCAGATAAAATTGTGTTTCAATCGCCAGTGACCAACAATGCGTAAATGGTGACGGTACTCCGGCCGCTTCAAAGTAAGATACCTTATTAAAAATCTGCCACCAGTTATTAAATCCCAGAACAGATGCCAGGAAATCCTTGCAGCCCTTTGTAAAAATAACTCTGTTTACAACTGCGCTGACAAATATTATAACAACTGCCATTGACATAACTGCAGGAACAAGACGCCTGATACGCCTCAGCCAAAAGTTCTTCAAATCTATTGTTCCTTCTTCTTCTACTTCGGAAATCAGTATGCCTGTAATTAAATATCCTGATAAAACAAAAAATACTGTCACACCAAGAAAGCCGCTCTTAAATAAAGCCAGCTTCAAATGATATGCCAGTACCATAATAACCGCAATTGCTCTTATGCCATCAAGCCCTGTGATGTATCTTCTCTTTTTCCCCATAACTCTTCATCCTCATTTGTACTTTTTATTGTTTAGCTCACAACTTCTGTTGCCTCTCCTCTTGTCTCTAATATCTATTATACATAATATTAAATAAAAGTACAAAAAAAAGCAAGAACCTTTAAAGTTTTTGCTTGTCTGCATGAGCGTGCGGGGATTCGAACCCCGGACAACTTGATTAAAAGTCAAGTGCTCT
>OLOZ01001997.1_pt1 | contig 12568 bp, 11 predicted proteins | sample 1673021 | NCBI WGS metagenome assembly OLOZ01 (sample SAMEA3136747, study PRJEB25190) | human gut metagenome | biome: human gut; feature: human-associated habitat; material: faeces | place: Austria | collected 2013
CACTTTCCGTCCGAGCGCTTAAATTCGGCGGCGATATTTAACCGGCACGAAAAAAAGGCGTTGACCTGCGTCAACGCCTTTCAATCGGACACACTTTTTGTCCTATAACCCTAAAAACGGCGGCCGAAAAGGCCGCCGCAATCCATCGTCCATAACGAGTCGGCTTTGCCGTCCGCGGCAGAACAACTCGCCGCTTTCAGCAAACCGACCCACGATAGCAATGAGCTGTTACATGCGCTTGACGAAGCGACCGTCGCGCGTGTCGATCTGAAGAACGTCGCCCACGTTGACGTACATGGGAACCTTCACCTCGGCGCCAGTCTCGAGCGTAGCAGGCTTAGTGCCGCCCTGAACAGTATCGCCCTTGAAGCCAGGGTCGGTCTCGGTGACTTCGAGCTCGACGAACATCTGAGGCTCGCAGCCGATCAGCTCGCCGTCAGCATACTCCAACGTAACGGGGTCGTTTTCCTTAAGCCACTGAGCGGCATCTCCGACGTGATCGGTCGGAAGAGAGAACTGCTCGTAGCTGTTGGGGTCCATGAAGTAGAAGTCGGAACCGTCGTTGTACAGATAGGTCATCTCGCGCTGCTCAAGACGAACGGTGTCGAACTTCACGCCTGCATTCACGGTGTCGGAAAGCACGCGGCCCGTCTTGATGTCGCGAAGCTTCATGCGAACGAACGCACCGCCCTTGCCAGGCTTCACGTGCTGGAATTCGATGATGGTGCACATCTTGTTGTTGTACATGATGCACATGCCGTTCTTGAAATCGGCGGTAGAAATGCTTGCCACGGATGTTTCCTTTCCTGCTCACGCGCCGCGGCAAACCCTCTGGCCGCCCGCCGCGTTTGGTTCAAACTGGTACAGTATAGCCGTCTCGCGCCCTCTTCGCAAAGAAAATATGGGTCATTCGACGTAGCTGTTTATGAGGGCGAACAACTCTTGCTTCTTGTGAATCCCCAGTTTTGCGTAAAGGCGCCGCATGTGAGTCTTCACTGTGTTGTCAGATATGAACAACTCCCCCGCTATGGAGCTGATAGTATTTCCGCGAGCAAAGAGAAGCATGACCTCGATCTCCCGCTGGGACAGAGCGTACTTGCGCCCTATGAGATCGCAGCGAAGAGCCGTCTTATCCTCGTAGCGCGGCCGGACGATCGTCTCCTCAGAGACTGACGCAGCCCCATCGCCTTCTTCTTCAATCTCGGCAAACGGCATGGACTGGGCCCCGCAATCGACTCGTCCGCTAGCGAGCGAGAGAAACTCGACGGGTCGGCTTTTCTCAGATTGCGAGGGGTGCAGCGCCCGCGTGACGTAGAGCGCCAAGGCGAGAAAGCACACCGACCCGAGGGCGATGACGGCATAGGGGGGAACTCCGAAGGACTCGCCTGCGGGCGCGCAGGCTCCTAGAAGATACCCTACCCCCTGGGCGACCACGCACGCGAGAGTCTGGAAGCTGAGACAGAACACGGGGTCAATGCCGTAGTCATGAGAAATCTGAATGGAAAGTGCCTGAACGCTCAGCGACAAGAAACTATATGTCATGTAGAGCAACGCCGCTAGAATGACAAAGGGGATGCCAGCAGCGAATGGCAGAATTCCGAGAGCGACCACAATCAGCGGAAACGCCAGGCGAAATACGCCATCGATGTTGTACCGCACCGTCCGAAACCGCCAGAGCGCCATAAGGACGATGGGGGCGAACAGGCCCGCGAGCGCGGAACTATAGTTGATGAAGGTCATGGCCGTCGTGTCGACAGCCAGAAAGCGAACAACTCCCCCGAGAAAGGCGAAGGTGCCACAGTACAGCACGCTACGCCAGAAACTTGCGAGCCCATGGACATAGCTCACACGATTGGCGGAGAAAGAGCTCGACGCCATGGGCGAAGTGAGATCGAGTTGACGCGCTTGGACAAGAAGCAGTCCCCAGCAGACGCTCATCAGGGTAGTGGAAATAGCCAAGGTTACCGCCGCGCCTGTAAACGACTCGAAGAAAGTTCTCACAAAAAAGCTTACCACCCAGGCAAAGAGCAGGGTCATGAGGCTGCCCTCGATATCGCGCAGAGACACAACGTAGAACCACGAGAACATAAGCGTGTAAGAGCCAATCACGGGAATGGCGATGCCAAGTACCCACTGAGCCGACCCCTGCACCACCGGCAAACCAGAGAGGACGAGGCTCGCAAGGGCAATAGGAGGGACGACTTGCATCCCGAAGCGCCGCAGCGATCGCCGCGACAGAGAACACCACAACATCACCGCCGCGCTCGTCACAATGCCGATGACGATCCCCATGCCATGGGAGCCGTGAAAGGAACCAGAAGGAACGGAAAGCCAGTCACTCTTCCATAAAAAGAGCGACGAAAGCGACATGGCCACGGCCATGCCGAGAGACGACGAGATGATCTTGCCCGTATCGAACAGTTTCATCGACAGTGCCCCTCCTCATCCGCGAACAGCTGAAGTCTACCAGAAAAGATAATTCCCTCTCAGCACAATCACGCCTTACACTCCCTGCTGATTTTGCGATCACCAGGCGTTTCTCAAAAAATCACGAAAAAGGTTGACACGTTTTGAATCCTTTTCACCAAAACGAGGTCTCACGATGGCCCCCTCTCTAGGCGCACACTGTCGTCAAGCGGCATAGCAGCTTCAGGGACGCCGCCTAAGAGAGGAAGGAGATATCCATGACCAGAAAAGCAACGGAGAGGGCCGTCTCGCGGCGAGGCTTCATCAAGGGATCGACACTCGCGACCCTTGCAACTGCGGCCGGAGCCGGCACCGCCGCCTCCCTATTCGGCTGCGCCCCTCAGAGCGCACAAAGCAAGGGGGAGCTCGCGCAGACGGGGTCGAATGGTGTCGTCGCCAACGAGATTCCCGAGGAGGGAGAAATCATCTGGCAGAGCTGCTGCCACTGCGGCTTTGTTGCATGCCCCCTCAAGTGCCACGTCGTAGACGGCACCCTTCGCTGGATCGACAACGACACCGACGGCGACGACGAGTTCGGCGGTGTGTCGTTCCGCTCGTGCCTCAAGGCTCGTTCGGTGCGAAAATGGATCAACAGCCCCGATCGCCTCAAATACCCCATGAAACGCGTGGGCAAACGAGGAAGTGGGGAGTTTGAACGCATCAGCTGGGATGAGGCTCTCGATATCATCGCCGAGAAGTACCGCTACACCCTTGACACCTACGGTCCCGAGGCATTCTTCCTGTGTGCAACAGGAACCCGCAACTACCCCATCCAGCGCCTCTTCAATTTGACCGGCGGTCATTTGGGAACCATTAACTCGGAATCGAATGGCCAGATCGCCCAGACAGCCAACTACCTGTTCGGCTTCGACAGCCAGACATTCGATTGTGCTGGCGGTCTCGGAAGCAACACCTCGGCCATCAAAGACGCCGATTGCGGTCTGTTCTTCGGCTGCGGGTCGGGCGAATCGCGTATGTGCGGCATGGGAGAGGTCTACGAGGTGGCCAAAGCGCGCGAGGCAGGCATCCCGGTCGCCTTCGTAGATTACCGCCTGGGAGAGGGGTCATCTGGCAATCCGGACGAGTGGTTCCCCATCTACCCGGGCACCGATGGGGCTCTGGCGAGCGCTATCGCCTATGTCATTATCAGCGAGGAGAAGCACGACAAGGCCTTCTTGGACAAGTATGTCGTCGGATTTGATGCCGACACGATGCCTGAATCTGCGCCGGCAAACTCCTCCTATATGGACTATATCATGGGCACCGGCTATGACAACATTCCTAAGACTCCCGAGTGGGCCGCCCCCATCTGCGGGCTTCCCTCCGAGAAGATCACTTATCTCGCCCATTTCATCACCGAGCACGAAACCTGCTTCATCACCCAAGGTTTTGGGCCGCAGCGTCGGCACAACGGCGAATGGAACGCAGCCGCCATCGCTGCCCTTTCCATCATCACCGGCAATATCGGCCGCGAGGGCACATGCCCCGGCCTCAACGGCAAGGGCATGCAGATGAACTTCGACGGCGGTATGTGGAACTCGGTGCCCATCGGAGAGAATCCCGTCACCAAGAAGATCTCCATCTCCGGCCGGTTCAATGCTATCGACCATCCGCTCGAGATGACCGCGCTCACCGACGGCATCCAGGGCGGCGACAAGCTGGAGGTCGGCATCAAGTTCCTCGCCCTGTACGAGGCCGGCTGCTTCGGCAACTCCAGCTCCGACCTGAATTGGGCCGCGACAATCCTCGAAGACGAGAGCAAGTGCGAGTTCATCCTTGGCTGCGACGTCATCATGTCCACTTCACTGCCCTTCTGCGACATCATCTTGCCCGATCTCATGTACCAGGAACGCATGAACATGGTTTCCACCGTGACCGGCGGATCCGCTCTCGGCTTCGTCTTCGGCCGCCCTGTCCAGGAACCGCAGTTCGAATGCCGTCTCTCGTATGATTGGGTCGCCGATCTCGCCGAGCGCCTCGGGCTGCGCGACGAGTTCACCGAGGGCAAAACCTGGGAGGACTGGATGGAGACCCGCTACGAAGAGTACAGCCGTCCCTCGGCTCCCAACGGCAATGCACCGTCGTTCCAAGAGGGGCTCGAAATGGGCTTCTGGCGCGACCCAGTGCAAGCCGTTCCTTTCATCGCCCTCAAAGACTACGTCGACGACCCGGAGGGCCGCCCGCGCACGACTCCTTCGGGAAAGATCGAGTTGTACTCCGAGCGCCTGGCCACCATTCGCGACACCTGGACGTTCCACAACGGCGACCGCGACGTAGTACGTCCCGTGCCCAGCTACTTCCCCGAAATCGAGGGCGTGGCCGACATCAACGACACTTACCCGCTCTTGTTCTCCACTTGGAAGGCCAAAAACCAGTTCCACAGCCGCTACCAGGTAATCGAGGAGCTCCAGCAGGCCTGTCGCCACTGCCTGTGGATCAACCCCATCGACGCCGAATCGCGCGGCATCCAGAACGGTGACACCCTGCGCGTGTTCAACGACCGTGGCGAGGTGCAGATCATGGCCCGCGTCACCTCCCGCATCATGCCCGGCGTGGTGGGAATGCCGCATGCACATCGTCGCGAAATAGTTGACGGCGTGGATATCGGCGCCAACGCCAACACACTGAGCGGCCACCATTGGTCGCCCATCTCGAAGAACTGTCCGTCGACCGGCTCCACGCTCGTCCAGGTCGAAAAGGCTTAAGGAGGAACCCATGACCCAGTACGGCTTCTATTTCGACTCGTCCCGCTGCACCGGCTGCAAGACCTGCGAGCTGGTCTGCAAGGACTACCACGACCTGGGACCCGATATCCTGTTCCGCCGCATCTACGACTTCGAGGGCGGCAGCTGGGAGAAGACCTCCGAGGGCGCTTGGGAAAAGACCGCCTTCAATTACCATCTCGCCATCTCTTGCAACCATTGCGATACCCCCGCCTGTGTAGAGAACTGTCCCACAGGCGCCATGCAGAAAGATGCCGAGACGGGGCTCGTGAACAGCAATCCCGAAGTATGCATCGGCTGCGGAACCTGCCAGAAGTCCTGCCCTTACGACGCGCCGCGCATCGACGCGGAGCTGTCGATCTCCCGCAAATGCGATGGATGCCTCGCCCGCGTGCGCAACGACGAACAGCCCATGTGCGTGGGAGCCTGTCCGCTTCGTGCCTTGGAATTCGGCCCCATCGACGAGCTGCGGGAGAAGCACGGCGATCTTTGCCAGGTAGCGCCGCTACCCGAGCCGACCACGAGTCCCAACCTCGTTATCGGAAGCTGCCAGGCCATCGACTCCGATACGTACAACCTCGATGAAGGGTACGTCGCCAATCCGCTCGAAGTGGAATAGCCATGAATGCGCCCGCTGAGAACGTCGCGCCCTGCGCGCTGCTTTTGGGAACGATCCTTCTCGACAAGCCCTCTTCTTCAACCGTAATGCCGCTTTTGGAAGGCTTGGCCTCCATGGACCTTCCCGCTGAATGGCCCTACGGTGACGAAGCGACCCTGGAGAGAATCAGCCAGCAGCTCAGACGAGCTCTAAAGACCGCGCCGGCCGACCTCGACCGCGACTACCATCGGCTGCTCGTGGGCCCCGGCAAGCTCGCGGCACCGCCGTGGGGATCGGTCTACCTCGATTCGGAATCGGTGCTGTTCGGCGACTCGTGCATCGCCCTGGGCCGCTGGATGCGCGCTCGCGGCATCGAACTGCACGAAGGGGAAAGCCGCGAGCCCGTCGACCATATCGGGCGCATGCTCGTGCTACTCAGCTGGCTTTGCGACAACCAGCCGGATCAGGTCATCCCCTTCATGGAAGAGCACCTGATGACCTGGGCGCCGCGCTATTTCGCGCAGCTTGAGCCAGCGGCCGCCGGCACTCTGTACGAGCCGCTGGGGCATCTCGCCTCGCTCACACTCGAAGGCGTCCCCCTCCTTCGGCAATCCTAGCCCTCCCCGTTTCAAGGGCGTCCGATCCTCCCCTTCGTCGGACGCCCTTCTTTTCTCATATGAAGCTGGTCATGCAGTCAGCTTCACCCTTTGGTAACCTTAGGAGCCCCTATGAATTTCCTCTTCCTCTTGATTATCGCGGCAGTGGCGGTCTACCTCCTTCGACGCCCTCTCAAGGCGCATCCTTCTTTCTTCTACGGCATTGCCGTCATCCTCGACCTGCTCTACTTTGTTGGCTCCACCTTCGGTGTGCCCCGCTGGCTGTGGACGCCCCTTGTCGATCTCATCCAAAAGTGCGAGCTTGCCCTCGCGCTCTTTGCCATTGTCATGTTCATAGGCTGTCTCGGCAAGGAACAAGCTCTCTACCGTCAGATGAAGCCGATCAGGGCCGAGCTTTCCATTGTCGCATGCATTCTCTGCTTTGGTCACATGGCCGTGTACCTCGACTCCTATCTGCCTAGGCTGCTCGGCAATGCGAGCATCAACGGTAATGTTACCGTCGCCTTCGGTGTGGCCGTCGCGCTCTTCGTGCTGCTCGCTCTTCTCGGCGTCACGTCCCTCGGCATCGTGAAGCGGGCCATGAGCAGCCGTCGCTGGACGCGCATCCAGCGATTCGCCTACTTATTCTTCGCCCTGATATTCTGCCATCTTGCGCTCATGCTTCTTCCCGCCGCTCTGCGTGGAGGCATTGCCGCCCAGGAATCGCTTTTCATATACACGGCGATGTTCGGGGCCTATGGAATACTGCGTTTGGGCAAAGCCGCCGCAGAGCGCCACGAGCAAGCGCGGGGAAACGCGACCGGGGCGCCGTCTATCACTAGGGAAGAAGAAACGTCCATCGGGAATGCCGCTTAGAAGGGGTGAGCGAGCTGCCAAAGGACGCTTCCCCAACGAGTCGAAATTTTCATCCTAAACGGAGCTCACTCTTGCCTAGAGACGCCGCCTCCTTGAACGAGTGGATCGGCGGCGCTTTCTCCGCGTGCCTTCGATCGGGCGCGGGCGGCGTCGCGCAGCTTGCCGTAGAGGCCCATGTAGACGTTCACGATGACGCCGGTGAAGGCGGCGCAGACGAAGGTGCCCTCGCGCACGCCGGCCAGATGCCCCACGAAGAGGAACGCGCACAGGCACGCCAAAGCCGCGCAGGCGAGATCGAAGCCCACCTTCACGGTGCCAAAACGGGCGCCGGTCTTGCGCACCACGGCCTGTACCACAGCCTCGCCGCAGTTCATGACCGTGCCCGAGACGACCGTCATCACGATGCCCAGCGCGAGAACGGCCATGCCGACGGCGAGCCACAGCCACGAGGCGACATAGCTCGTCGGCGCAGCGGGGCTGAGCAGTGCCATGAAGGCGTCAATGCACATGCCGAAGAACACCGAGATGGGAATCTGCCACAAGTCCACCAGGCGGAACTCCCGGCGAAGAAGGGCGATTTGCACCAGCACGAGAAAGCACTGCCACCCCAGCATGAACGTGCCGAAGCTCACGGCTGGAAAGCCGATGGAGAGCACGTTGGGCGTGGCGGAGATGGGCGAGTTGCCCAAATCAGCCTTCACGACGATATCGATGCCAAGCCCCATGACCGCGATACCCGCCAACATGAGCGCGATGCGACCCGTCAGAAACAGGGCGGCGCGCAGCGTCAGCGATCGCTCGGCGAGAGCGGCGGGCGAGCCTTCCGCAGATTCAGTCGAAGGAGGAACGTCTTGAGTGCCTCGGACGCCTTCGGCCGAAGACGCAGTCTTTAAGCCGCCGGCTTGCGGCGAGGGTCTGTCGGACGGATCGGCAGATGCGCCCGAGCGCTCGCGCCCCATGGATTTTCCCTTGGCCCGAATCTCGCTCCCACGATTGATCTTCCGTTCCGTCATCGTCTCCTCACCGTCCTTTCCGGTGTCGCGGCGTGCAAATACCTTTCAGTTATAGCACGGGAAGAGACGCAGTTCGCAGAAAATACGCGAGCACGACTGCGCAAAGGTTAGATGGCGCAAACTCAACCGCTCACCACCGACGAGCGGCAGCGCTAGCAAGCGCCGCACAGGCCGTATCCCTATTTCCAGAGCGTCACGGTGAAGCGGTCATCCGCCACCGTTGCCTCAAGGTTCATGCCCATACCTCGGGCCAAATCGGCAGCGATGGAAAGCCCCAAACCGCTGCCGCCGGTACTGCGGGCGGTATCACCCCGATAGAAGCGCTCGAAGAGCCGCGAGACGTCCAGAGTCTCCAGTCCTTCGGCCTCGTTGGAAATCGAGAGCGCGAAACCGCCGTATCCTGCCGCCGCGCCATCGCCTGCGAAGCACGCCGTATCGGAAGGACGCGTGGGATCAACAGCTCGGCGCAGTTCGATGCGAGGCGCCCCGCTGCCGTGGCGCAGGCAGTTTCCCAGCACATTTTCCACGATGCGGGTCAGCGCCTCGCGATCGGCAAGCACTTCCACGACCTCGTCGGCCGCCACCTCGGGCGCCCAGCCGCGCTCGACGAAAGAGGGGTATAGCTCGGCCAGACACTCCCCCAGCACGTCCGCCACATCCGCCGGCTCACAAGCCAGCTCGCGATCATCGCTTGCGGCCTTGGCGTACTCGAAGAGCTGATCCACCAGCACCCGCATGACACCGAGCCGTTCGACAGCCGCCGCCACGCACTCGCTGCGCTCCTCGTCGCTTTCCGCCACGGCGTACAGTTGCAGATAGCCTTGGGCACCGGCCAAGGGCGTGCGCACATCGTGGGAGAACGTCGCCAGGTTCCGCTGCAGCTCTCGGCGCTCCTCAGCTGCTTCAAGGCGAGCAGCATCAGCCTCGTCGATGAGCCCGTTGGCCTCCCGGGCCAAGGCCCGTGCCGCCCTCGTGGGAAACCGCAGCCGCACCCGCCGCAGATCGCGCCCGCGCACCACCAGAGCGTCGGCCAGCGCCCGCATCTGCTGCTCCGTCGCCGCCACATACCCTGCCAAGGCAGCCACCAGCAGGAGGCAAAGCGCTCCCAGCCAAATCATCGGCCACCTCTTTTGACATCCCGTTCCCTCATAGCCGTTTCCTCCTCATGATAATCCAGCACAGTCCTATAGCAGCCGCCAGCCACGCCACCAAAACGAGCATATCGACCGCCGTAGGAACCTCGTAAAGCGACGAAAGTGGTCCGCCGAGCTGTCCCGCAGGGAAGGCGAGGGCCCAGTCCTGAAAGTGGCGCTCAGCCGAATTCCGCATGAACATGTCCGGTGACAGGGGCGCTATGGACCAGGGCGATGCGATGCCAAGAGAAACCAGGCACTCCCCCGCAAGGTCGACTAGCGCCAGAATACCCACTTCCACTTGGCCCAAGGCGAGCAGAAACCCGAACAGCACCGCCAGCGCCAGACGGCGAGAGATCAGGACAACCGCCAGCGTAAGCATGCCGTAGACCACAGATGCGAGCACCACCGCAAGCGCCCACCGGCCGAAGCGCCCCATCTCCCAGGTCACACTCAAATGAGGAAAGAAGGAGGTGACCGCCAGCACGACCGCAAAGCCGACGACAACGAAGAGGACGGCCACCCCGGCAGTGAGAACGGCAGCACTGACAAGATAGTCTGGGCGGAAGTGCGTCGATACGGCGAGGTTCCGGCAGCCTCCATCCGAGAGGTCGTCAGCGAAAAACGTCGCAACGAGAAGACAGGTGAGAAGAGGCACCCACAGAGCGCCGCCGACCCGTCCCAGATAATCCTGAGGGTCGAGAAAGAGCGCCGCATCCGCAAGGGGCAGAAGGGACGGCAAATCCCAGAACCCCTCTTGGCCGTGATAGTTGCTCCCCAAGGAAACCAGGGCAAACGTGCAGATGAGCCCATACACCACAAGTAGCCCCCAGAACGCGCGGTTGCGCACCAGGCGGTACCATTGCGCGCGAAACAGGTTAAGCATTCCCCTCATCTCCTTCCACGGCGCGCTCCGCCGGATGCCTTCGCACGGGGTCGGCACCGCCCATGAGGCCTATGAAGTAATCCTCGATGTCGCGGGCATGGGTGTACAGGCCGCTCACGGGCACTTCGGCTGCCAACAGGGCGCGGCCCACCTCGTCGGCAGCGGGGCCGGACAGGCGGATGGCGTCGTCGGGCATCATGGTGAATGCGGCATCCGGGAAAGCGCTCTCAAGCACCGCCAGAGCCCGGGGCGCTTCGGGGGTTTCCACGCACAGGTAATCGCGACAGGCCTCTTCCACCTCCTCGGCGGTCATCTGGGCCACAAGCCGCCCCTCGCGCAAGATGCCATAGCGATCCACCAGGCGCTCCAATTGGTCGAGCACATGAGAACTGACAAGCACGGCGCATTCGCGCTGTGTGGCAAGATTCTCCAGGAGACGGCGCACAAGCCGCACCCCTTCGGGATCAAGGCCGTTGAAGGGCTCGTCCAAAAGCAGCACGTCCGGACGTCCGATGAGCGCGAGCGCCAGCCCCAAGCGCTGTTTCATGCCGAGAGAATAGCCCTTGGTGCGGTCGCGGGCCGCCTCCCGAAGCCCCACGGCTTCCATGGCCTCAGCCACGGAGGCCTTCGGATCGGGAAGGCCTTGGGCGAGCGCCCGCACCATCACGTTCTCGAACCCCGTAAGCGCCGGGTTCACCGCCGGATGCTCGATGAGGCAACCGATGCGCGCGCTCGTCTGGCAGGGGCGCAACGCCTCGCCGCACACCGCCACGATGCCGCCCGTAGGCGCGAGATACCCGGCGATCAGCTTCAGCAGCGTCGATTTGCCCGCGCCGTTGCGCCCCACAAGCCCGTAGATATCCCCGGGCGCCAGAGCCAGGGACACATCGTCCACGGCTCGTTTCCCATGGAATACGCGCGTGAGATGCGCGCAGTCGAGGGCCATCGCCCGCGCCGCAGGGGATTCTTCGCATTCAGCCATGGCTGCATCCTTTCCCTCGGAACTGCTCTTTGCCCTCTATCCTACGCGACGCATTTGCAGAATCTTCCTGAAAAGTTCCAAGAAAGTGCCAAGATCGCGACTTGCACCGCTCCCCCTGTGTCTAAAGCAGCCGTTTTCGGCACTGGGGACACATGGCTTCGACCTGCTATTACATCACATATTCGCAGGTAGGCGAAGGTGCCGCAAACTTCAGTTTTAGAGACTCCCGGGGCCGCAAATTGCCGCTTTGGCCACAATGGATCCTCAAAGAAGACCTCAGATGTCGTCGCGCAGTTTGAAACCGACGCCCCAGACGGTCTCGATGTAGCGGTCGGTGCCGGTGGGACGCAACTTGGCGCGGAGGTTGCCGATGTGGGTGGAGACGGTCTTGTCCTCCAGGGCTGCCGCATCGCCGCCGACGACCTCCGACAGGGCGCGCTTGGTGTGCACGCGGCGCGGGGCGGCCATGAGCGCGCGCAGGATGTCGAACTCCGTGCGCGTGAGGCGCACCGGCTCGCCCGACACGGTAAATGTGCGGGCGCCCTCGTCCAAGGCCCAAAATCCGAAGCGGAGGCACTCGCTGGTGTCGCCCGAATCGACATCGCCCAGAGTGTTCCGAACCGAAGGCGTGCTTTCGACGCCATCATTCGCAGAGGGCTCTTCGGCGCGGCTCGTGCACCCAGCATCGGGCGCACCCCCGCCGACCCGGCGCAGCACCGCCTCGCAGCGGGCGGCCAACTCTTCCAGATCGAAGGGCTTCACCAGGTAGTCGTCGGCACCAAGACGCAAAAGATCGACCCGATCGGCCACGGTGGCCCGAGCCGACAGCACGATGATGGGCACGTGCTGCGCCCGAGCGGCGGCTACCACCTCCTCGCCCGGCGCCCCAGGCAGCATGAGATCGGTGATCAGCAGATCGAAGTCTCGCTCCCCTTCCAAATGCATGAGCCCCTCGGTGCCAGAGAACGCCGGCATACACTCGGCGCCCAGCTTGCCCAGATAGGAACAGACCACCTTGTTGATAGCCGCGTCGTCTTCCACGACCAGTATGCACGCGCCGCCAATCATAGCGCCCTAGATGACCACGAGGTCGTGGGTGGAGTTGGTGAACACATCGAAGCCGTCGTCGGTCACGACGCCGAAGTCCTCCAAGCGCATGCCGAACTTGCCCGGCAGGTAGATGCCCGGCTCCACGGTGACGACGTTGCCGGCCACGAGGGGCCGCTCGTTGCGCGGAGCGAGCACCGGCTCCTCGTGGATGTCGATGCCCACGCCGTGGCCGAGGCCGTGGCCCA